>Ga0310691_10001110_pt1 | contig 43451 bp, 35 predicted proteins | sample 176DNAGHGlowgp2_FD_203887 | JGI IMG/M metagenome (GOLD analysis project Ga0310691, IMG submission 203887) | Sheep rumen microbial communities from Palmerston North, Manawatu-Wanganui, New Zealand - 1766 DNA GHGlow gp2 (v2) (version 2) | ecosystem: Host-associated > Mammals > Digestive system >... | reverse complement strand
AAGCAAAATGAAAGAAAATGCGTGATTATTCCTTTTCTTCTATAAAATGGGATTCTTAAGGGATAGTATCCCTTAAGCGGGGTCAAGGGGCAGCGCCCCTTGCCGCCACAGTTTGCGCAGCAAACTATTGCGCAACGAGCGGAATTCTCACATTTGCGTTCAAAAGCGCTAAAGATAGGGGTTTGGGGAAAGGAAAACAAGAGTTTTCCTTCCCCCATTTATCCATAACATATTCTTCTTTTTCAGTATCTGTATTTTGAAGAGAAGGACTTTATCGACAGACTGGAGCCTCCTGTTTTGATACAGGAGGCTCAGCTTTTTTGCTGTTTCGGCTTATTTTACATATTGATAAAGCCCTGTGATTTTCTGCGATTTGACAGCATTTGCAACGAGTCCGGCGACGATATTTGCGCCCTTTTCGCAGAAATGTGTGCCGTCCGTGGAACCGGAGACCGCCCCGATCAGATGATAGGATCTCGCGGTGTCATATCCGACGGAATTGTAGTGATTGACCATAATCGTATTGAGGTCGATCAGCGGGATGCTGTACTTTGCCGCGAGCTTTTTGCACGCGTCACAGTAGTTCGTGTAGCTGTTGACGAATTTGCCGGAGCTGCTGTTCCATGCGCCCATGCCGATGACGGTCGTCACGAGAATCGGCGTGCCGCCCTTCGAGAGCGCATCCTTGATGAAATAGGTCATATACCATTCATAAGAGCCCTCGGTCGGGTTGTCAACATTGCCGCAGATCGGTGCATACCGCTCTGCATTGGAGGCGCCGGCATCGTTGATCGCAAACTGAATCATGACATAGTCGCCCGCCTTCATATTGCTGGAAAGCTCATTCCACCGACCCTCGTCATAGGCCTTTTTGGAACTGCGTCCGCCCATTGAATAATTTGAAATGTTGACGCTGTCTGTGAAATAATCCGGAACATAATAGCCCCAGCCCTGCTGCGGTGCATAGCTTGCGCGGTAAGACTGCACTGTCGAATCGCCGAGAATGAAGAGCGTCGGCTTGCTGTCATTGAGCTGCTGCTGATAGGAATTCGGATCATAGGTCTCCGCATACGGCTCATCTGTCGGGAGCAGTCTGATGTAATCGAGATTCGGACCGCCCTTTCCGGCAAGCGCCGAATAGAACTGGATCGTATTGCGTCCCGCCTGAAGCGGCAGCACGATCTCAATTTCCGTCCATGCTGTCCATGCGCCGGTGCCGGGGAAGGGCTGAATCCAGAAGTTCTGCGTGTTGCCGTTGACATAGACCTTCATCTGCCGGTCATCGGTTGTGCCGTTTGCATAGCGGATATGGGTCATATAATTGCCCGCATCCGGGACATTGACGGTAAAGGTGATATTGCTGGTATCGTTGTTTTCGAGATTGATATAGCCGCCGGGATTGGTAAATCCCGCGTTCGTCGTTTCGATGACGCCCTGATCCCATGTCTGCTCAATCGCGTAGTAATAAACCGTGACCGGCTCGGTGAATGTCACATCCTCGCCGAGCAGAAAGTCGCGGTGCAGGCGAAGGTCTGCTGCATCGACAATGCTGTCGCCGTTGACGTCGGCGGCTTTTTTCTGTTCTGCGGAGAATTTGCCCGCATCCGCAATCAGCCGCTTCATCAGTGTCAGATCGGCGGAATTGACCGTCTCATTGCCGTCGAGATCGCCGAGCATATAGGTGAGGGGATCGTCGCCCGGATCATCGCCCGGATCGGTAATCTCCGGTGCTGCAACCTTAAGCGCCTGCCAGTTCTGGCAATTGCTGTAAGTGTAGCTCCACTGCTGGACATTGGCGCCGCTTGCGGTGCTGGCACCCGAAACCTCAACAAAGCAGGCATCCCGCGAGGAGCGTGTCGAGATGTAATAGGAGCCGTCGCCGATCTTCGTGAACTGGAACAGCATCATGCTGTCATTGTTGGCATACGGGACAATCTCAATATTGCCGCCGTCGGAGCCGCTCATCGCTTTCAGCACATAATTCGGGTCGGCTGCCGAGCGGACATAGTAATAGGTGGTGCCGTTCGAGAAGGGCGTGAGCTTCCATTTCTGGCAGCTCAGGCTGTTTGAGCCCCACTGCTGCACATTTGTGCCCTCAGCCATGGTACCGTCCTTGATATCCATGACCATGCCGCTGTTGGTGTTTTTGAAGGTGTAGTAAGCCTCGGTATCCATTTCGGTGTCGCCGAGCTTCATCAGCCCCTGCACGAGCTCAGCATTTTTCTGTGCGCCCTTTGCACTCTGGTGCAGGTCATCGCCCGCGGCGTAGTATTCGGTCATCGCGTCATATCCGCCGATGCTGAATCCGAAATCCTGCCATGCATTGAACAGGTCGATGACACGGACATTCTGCTCGGAACCGATCTGGTCGAGCTGACCGCCGAACCATCTGCCCGGCAGCACCGGGCTGCGGTTGTAATCGCCGTGTCTGCCCTGCTGCTTGACCAGAATGACCTCCATGCCCTTTGCCTTTGCCTCTGTGACCATTTTGGTCACAACCTGATAGTATTCGTCGCCGTTGGAATAATTTGTGTCATTGATGCCGATGGAGATGACGTAATAATCGCCGGGCTTGCCGTAGGTTTTGATCGGCGTAAACTGACCGCCTTCATAGAAGCCCTTTGCATACTGACCGCTTGATGCCATATTGCGGATTTCAAAAACATTCGTATTGACGTAGTTTTTGAGATACTGACCCCAGCCGTGCTGCGCGGTATCCGCCGTATTGTAATAGTTGCAGACGGTCGAATCGCCGCAGAGCCAGATTGTCGGCTTCATCGCGCCGGTGGTGTTGATCTGTGAAATTTCGAGCGCCGCGATCGAATACTCCCTGCCCGCCATACCGGCAACAGCGGAGATATTGAGCGCACCGTCCGTGATCGGAACCTGAATGCTCTCAACGGCATTGCTGCCGGTGAGGTTAATCATCTGGTACATCCCCTCAATCATGATTGAGGTGCGCGGGCTGTTTCCGGTTGTGACCGTGACCTGATAGAGACCGGTCGGCAGATCAACTCTGAATTCGCCGCCGGTAAATTTGACCGCATCGCTGTTTGCGCCTTTGCCGTCGGCACTGACATCCGAGACACTGCCGCTGAAGCCGTAGCTCAGTGAACTGCTGTAACCGGTTGAGGCGGAGACACCCGTAAAGCCGCTTGCCGTGCCGCCGCCGCCGAAGTCAAATTTCCAGTTTGCCTGCGCAGCCGAGGCTGTCGGTGCCGCAATGCCGGAAAGCGCCGAAACTGCCAGCGCTGCCGAGGTCAGTCCGCTGAGCAGCCTTTTGTGCCCTGCTTTTCTCCTGCATAATAAGTGTTTCATAGAACTCCCCCTGAGATTCGGTTTTGTTTTTCTTCGGTCGTATAATGACCGTTACCATACATTATACATGATTTCAGATAAAAATGCAATGCTTATTCCGGATCGGTTTCTTACTTTTTTAGCATTTTTCATGAATGCAAAGCAAAATAAAGCGGCGTCTCTTTCTGCATTTGAAAAATGTCGGCTCCCGGCGGCGCATCCCTCCGGAATCAAATCCCGTCAAAACCGACAGATTCAACGCCCGAGTATCGTGTAAAATGCGCATTGCATCTGCATCCGCTTCGGTGTATAATAAAAGTATCTATGTCTATATTTTGCCGCTTTGACGGAGAAAAGGAATCGCAATATGGCAAAGCAGTGTTCCTCTGCCGGATTTTTCAGGAGAAACCGGCATATAGCATATATTCTGCCGTGGCTGATCGGATTTCTGGTTTTCCGCGCTGTGCCGATGCTTTATGCGCTGGTCTGCGGATTTACGGATATGCACCTGTTCCGCGGCATTTCGGAAACAGGGCTGATGCAATACCGTGCAATCGCCGCAGACCCCGCCGTGCGCCGGTCGCTGCTGCTGACGGTGGAATTTGCAGCAGTCAGCGTACCGCTCCGGCTGGCGCTTGCGCTGCTGATTGCTGCGCTGCTGGCAAAGCGCTTCCGCGGCGTCCGGGTTTTCCGGACAGCGTGTTATCTTCCGTCGATCCTGGGCGGTTCGGTCGCGGCGGCGGTGCTCTGGAAGGCGATGTTTCGGGACAACGGGGTCGTGAATTCGCTGCTGCGGCAGATGCATCTGCCGGCGGTTTCGTGGCTTTCGGAGCCGCACGCCGCTTTCTGGACGGTCGTGCTGCTGCGTGTCTGGGAGTTCGGCTCGCCGATGCTGCTCTTTCTGGCGGCGCTTGAGCAGATTCCGCAGGATCTGACCGATGCGGCGCGCCTAGACGGCGCCGGCGCGCTCAGAATTTTCTTCTGCATCAAGCTGCCGATGATCTCACCGGTGCTGTTTTATAATGCGATGCTCGGTTTTTGCAGTGCATTGCAGGAATTCAGTGCGCCGTTTATCATCACAGGCGGCGGGCCGCGCGGCGGGACAACCTTCCTGTCGCTGCTGCTTTACCGCAGTGCCTTTACGGCGAATGAGATGGGCTATGCCTCGGCGCTGGCATGGGTGCTGTTTCTGCTCTCGGCGGGATTCAGCGCACTGTTTCTGCTCGCGGGCAGAAGGCTGCTCTACTATGCGGATGAGGGGGGCGGCACATGAAACGGATTCGCAGAAGCACCCGCTCGGCGCTGCTCCGGTATCTGCTGCTGACGGCGGTTTCGCTTGTGATGCTCTATCCGCTGCTTTGGCTGCTCGCCGCAACCCTGCGCAGCAATGCCGAAATCTTCACGGAAACCGGCATTATTCCGCGTGCGCCGGATTTTTCCGGCTGGAAGCGTGCTTTTCAGCCTTACGGCGGCCAGATTGACCTGCTGCACGCCGCATGGAACACTTATCTCATCGCAATCCCGAAAACACTGCTGACGCTGCTCTCCGTTACACTGACCGCATACGGCTTCAGCCGGTTCCGGTTTGCGGGGCGCCGCGTGCTGATGCTCCTGCTGTTTTCGACGCTGTTTCTGCCGCAGACTGTGCTGTATGTCCCGCAGTTTGTGCTGTTTACGCGTCTTGGCTGGGTCGATTCCCCGCTGTATCTTCCGCTGATTGCCCCCGCGGCACTGGCGTGCGACACGGTGTTTGTCGTCATGCTGATGCAGTTTTTCCGCAGCATTCCGCGTGTATATGACGAGGCGGCAAAGCTCGACGGCTGCAATTCGCTGCAAACACTGCGGTATGTTCTGGTGCCGCAGCTTCGCCCCGTTCTGCTCTCGATCGGTGTGCTCCAGCTTTTGCATACGGTCAATGACTACATGGGGCCGCTGCTGTATGTGAAAACGCCCGGGCGCTATCCGATGTCGGTGTTTGTCAAGCTCTCGATGGATGCGGACAGCGGCTTTGACTGGAACCGCGTGCTGGCAGTCTGCTGCGCGGCGATGCTTCCGCAGATCGCGGTTTATTTCATCGCACAGCGCTTTACAACCCCGGAAGCGGGCGGACTGAAAGAATAAGGAGATGCTATGACAGATATACGCTGTGTGCTTGCCGGTATGACGCGGCTGCTCAGCCCGCCGCTGCTGCTGCTGTTCTGGCATAAAAGAACACGGGCGCGGCTTTATCCTGCGCTGATTGCCTTCGGCGTCTGCTTTCCGGTGTTTATCATCGGCGCGGCGATTCGCTCCGGCTTTTCCCATAGTAATTTTGTCTCGTATTATCTCGGACAGGCAGTGCTTTACGGCATTCTGGAGGAGGGCGCAAAGTATCTTGTGCTCCGCTTTCTGCTGGATTCCTATGACAGCCGGAAGGATGCTGTAACCTATGCAATCGGGCACGGCGCCTATGAGGAATTTGCCGCCGGACTGACCTGTCTGGGGCTGATCGGCACGAACCGTGCGGCAGCAGGCATCTTCTGGTTCAGTCTCTGGGCAGCAATCAACGGGGCTGCGTTTGTTATTGCCAATACCGTCCTGATCTTCTACGGGATCAATACGGACAGGGCGAAAATTATGCTGCCCGCCGCCATACTCCTTCACGCGGCAGCGAATGCCTCGCAGGGAATTCTGTTTGAACCCGCGGCAATTGCGTTTCAGACGCTGCTGACGGCAGGCGCGTGCTTTGCGGCATACCGCTGCTATCAGGCGATGCAGAGCCCGTATGAAGATGAATCTTTTGATCCATAACCGGACAGTTCCGGAAACCAAAACATGACATTTAAGGAGGAACCAAATGCAGCATCCGGAAAAATACACCCGACAGTTTTTTGATGTCCCGAATGCCCCGATGAAATGGGCATCCCGCTCGTATGTCGATCACGCGCCGCAGTGGTGCAGCGTCGATCTGCGCGACGGCAATCAGGCGCTTGTGATTCCGATGAACCTCAGCGAAAAGCTCGAATTTTTTGAAGAGCTTGTGCGGATCGGTTTTCAGGAAATCGAAATCGGATTTCCCGCAGCCTCCGAGACAGAATATGACTTCTGCCGCGCACTGATTGAGCAGAATCTCATTCCCGAAGACGTCACGATTCAGGTGCTGACGCAATCGAGAGAGCATATCATTGCAAAAACCTTTGAGGCGCTCCGCGGCTGCAAACAGGCGATTGTGCATTTGTATAATTCGACCTCGGAGGCGCAGCGCGAGCAGGTTTTCTGCAAATCTAAGGAAGAAATCATGGAAATAGCGGTTTCCGGCGCAAAGCTGTGCAAACAGTACCGCGAACAGCACGAGGGAAAGATCCGCTTTGAGTATTCGCCGGAGAGCTTTACCGGCACAGAGCCCGATTTTGCGCTTGCGGTCTGCAATGCCGTACTGGACGTCTGGCAGCCGACAGCCGACAACCCGGTTATCATCAATCTGCCGGTGACCGTTCAGCTTTCGATGCCGCATGTCTATGCGAATCAGATCGAGTACATGTGCGATCATCTGAAGTACCGCGAGCATGTCATCGTTTCGCTGCACCCGCATAATGACCGCGGCTGTGCCGTCGCCGATACCGAAATGGGGCTGCTGGCGGGCGCAGAGCGCGTCGAGGGTACGCTCTTCGGAAACGGCGAGCGCACCGGCAATGTCGATATTATCACACTGGCGCTGAATATGTATTCGCAGGGCATCGACCCGCAGCTTGATCTCTCGGATATTCCCGCGGTTTCCGAGCTCTACTCCCGCGTGACCCGCATGGAGATCAACGACCGGCAGCCATACAGCGGAAAGCTCGTATTTGCTGCATTCAGCGGCTCGCATCAGGATGCGATTGCAAAGGGCATGAAATGGCGAGAGACGCATCAGACCGAGCACTGGAATGTGCCGTATCTGCCGCTTGACCCGACCGATATCGGCAGGGCATACGATGCAGACGTCATCCGGATCAACAGCCAGTCCGGCAAGGGTGGTATCGGCTATATCCTCGAAACGCGCTTCGGATACAATCTGCCGAAGCGGATGCGCGAGCACGTCGGCTATCTGGTCAAGAGCGTCTCCGATCACAAGCACAAGGAGCTGCTGCCGGACGAGGTCTACGAAATTTTCAAGACGCACTATGTCGATATCACCGCGCCGCTCAATCTGACTGCCGTGCATTTCGTGCAGCACAACGGCATTGAGGCGACAATTGACCTCGATTACCGCGGCGAAACTGCCTCGGCAACCAATAACGGAAACGGCCGTCTCGATGCTGTCAGCAATGCGGTGCGCTCATACATGGGTCTCAATTACATCATCAACAGCTATACGGAGCACGCGCTGGAGGTCGGCTCCTCCTCGAAGGCGGTCTCGTATGTGGAAATCATCGGCGGCTCCGGCAAAAGCTACTGGGGCACGGGCATCGACACAGATATTATCACCTCCTCCATCAAGGCATTTGTCAGCGCGGTCAACAATATGCTGAATGACACGGAAGCATGACGCACCGCACAACAGAAAGAAGGTATGATATATGGGCATGACGATGACGCAGAAGATTCTCAGCGTACACGCAGGGCTGGAACAGGTACAGGCAGGGCAGCTTATTCTGGCTTCGCTTGATCGGGTGCTCGGCAACGACATCACGGCGCCGGTTGCAATCCGTGAATTTGAAAAGCTCGGAAAATCAGAGGTTTTCGATCGGGATAAGGTCACGGTGGTGCTCGATCATTTTGTTCCGAACAAGGATATCAAAGCTGCGGAGCAGTGCAAATGCTGCCGCGATTTCTGCAATCAGCAGAACATCACGCATTTTTACGATGTCGGACAGATGGGCATTGAGCACGCATTGCTGCCGGAGCAGGGACTTGTGACGGCAGGGGATCTGGTCATCGGTGCCGATTCGCACACCTGCACATACGGTGCGCTGGGCGCGTTTTCAACCGGTGTCGGCTCGACCGATATGGCGTGCGGCATGGCGACCGGAAAGGCATGGTTCAAGGTGCCGCCGGCAATCCGCGTCTATCTGACCGGCACCAAGCGCCGCTTTGTCTCCGGAAAAGATATCATTCTGCATCTGATCGGGCTGATCGGCGTAGACGGCGCACGGTACTGCTCGCTCGAATTCAAGGGCGACGGCATCGAATCGCTCAGCATGAGCGACCGTTTCTGCATCTGCAATATGGCAATTGAAGCGGGCGCGAAAAACGGTATTTTCCCGGTCGATGACCGGACGCGGGCATATCTGACGGAACACGGTGCCGCTGAGCCGCAGATTTATACGGCGGATAAAGACGCTGCATACATCCGCGAAATCGAGATCAATCTTCTGGATGTGCAGCCGACTGTCGCGTTTCCGCATCTGCCGGAAAACACCAGAACCTTTGACGAAATCGGCGAGATTCCGGTCGATCAGGTTGTGATCGGCTCCTGCACAAACGGGCGGCTCGAAGATCTGCGCGCTGCTGCGGAGATTCTGAAGGGACGCAAATGCGCAAAAAATGTACGCGTGATTATCATTCCCGCAACGCAGCAGACCTATTTGCAGGCAATGGAGGAGGGGCTGCTGCGCATCTTCATCGAAAGCGGTGCAGTCGTCTCGACACCGACCTGCGGGCCGTGTCTCGGCGGATATATGGGCATTCTCGCGAAGGGCGAGCGTGCGATTGCGACCACAAACCGCAATTTTGTCGGGCGGATGGGGCATCCGGAATCGGAGGTCTATCTCGCAAGCCCGGCAGTCGCGGCGGCAAGCGCCGTCACCGGCAGAATCACAAGCCCGGAGGAGGTTATGCAGGATGAAATATGAAGGAACGGCGATTTGCTGCGGCGATCATGTAGACACAGACGTCATCATTCCGGCGCGGTATCTCAATACCGGCGATCCGGCTGAGCTCGCAAAGCACTGTATGGAGGATCTCGACAAGACCTTTGCAGATCGCGTGAAGGCAGGGGATATGATTGTAGCCGGCGAGAATTTCGGCTGCGGCTCTTCGCGAGAGCATGCCCCCATTGCGATCAAGGCAAGCGGTGTTTCGGTTGTCATCGCAAAGAGCTTCGCACGCATTTTCTACCGGAATGCAATCAACATCGGGCTGGCGATTGCAGAATGCCCGGAGGCTGTTGCGGGCATTGCCGAGGGAGACCGCATTGAGGCGGATTTTGACAGCGGCGTGATCCGCAATCTGACGACCGGCGCGGAGTATCAAACCGAGCCGTTTCCGCCGTTTATTCAGCAGATTATTGAAAACGGCGGCTTGATTGCTTCCATTAAAAAAGGAGATTTCTAAAGAAATCCCTCAGTCTGTAGAAAAAGGTATCGCTTCGCGATGATTGAAATTGGGCTCCGCCCAAACCCGCCAAAGGGACATTGTCCCTTTGGAATCCCATTATAAGCAAAATGAAAGAAAATGCGTAATTTTTCCTTTTCTTCTATAAAATGGGATTCTTAAGGGATAGTATCCCTTAAGCGGGGGTTTGGGGGCTCGATGTTTGCGCAGCAAACTCGACACAGCGAAGCGAGGAGCGCCCCCATTTTGAATCCGTCGGAGACACTTTATCGACAGTCTGGGAGATTTCTAAAGAAATCCCTTTTCAGATTTGAACTGCTGAAACCGGTATTTGCGGAGTTGGTACATTATGATGATAGAATACAGGCAAGCTGCATTAGAAGATGCAGAACGATTGACAGATATTTATAATGCTGCCTTTTATGACGATTATCTGCGGTATGGTTCGTTTCCGGGATATGGAAAAACAAAAGAAATGATGGAAGCGTCCATTCGCAGGAATACTATGCCGAAATGAAAACACAGAAAGGAGCAAAACCATGAATTATCGCATTGCACTGCTCAAGGGCGACGGCATCGGACCGGAGATCACGGAAAGCGCGGCCGCCGTGCTGGAACGCATCGGAACACGATTCGGACATCATTTTCAGTTTACGACGTATCTGATCGGCGGCTGCGCGATTGACGCGCTGGGCGAGCCGCTTCCTGCGGCAACCGTGCAGGGCTGCCTCGACAGTGACAGCGTTCTGCTGGGGGCGGTCGGCGGTCCCAAATGGGACGGAATGCCCGGCGATAAACGTCCCGAGAAGGCGCTGCTCGGTATTCGTTCGGCGCTGGGACTCTATACGAATCTGCGCCCCGCAAAGCTGTTTCCGGCATTGCGCGGTGCTTCTCCGCTGCGCGCCGAGACCGTTGCGGCGGGATTCGATCTGCTGATTGTCCGTGAGCTGACCGGCGGCATTTACTTCGGCGACCGCGGCTACCGAACCGGAAAATACGGGGAAGAAGCCTATGATACCGAAGCATACAGCGTCACGGAAATCGAACGCATCGGGCACGCGGCGTTCCGTGCGGCAATGCAGCGCAGCAAGCGCGTTGTCAGCGTTGATAAGGCAAATGTGCTGGAAACCTCGCGGCTCTGGCGCCGAACCATGCACCGCCTTGCCGAATCCTATCCGGAGGTCGAATACAGTGATCTGTTTGTCGATAATGCCGCGATGCAGCTCGTGCGGAACCCGCGGCAGTTTGATGTGATCGTCACATCCAATATGTTCGGCGATATTCTCTCGGATGAGGCGTCGCAGCTCACCGGCTCAATCGGGATGCTCGCGTCGGCATCGCTCGGCGACAGCACCCGCGGTATGTATGAGCCGATTCACGGCTCTGCGCCGGATATTGCCGGAAAAAATCTTGCGAATCCGATTGCAGCGGTGCTTTCTGCGGCAATGATGCTGCGGTATTCCTTCGGGCTCGCCGCTGAGGCAGACTGCATCGAGCAGGCGGTTGACCGCGTGCTGGAACGCGGGATCCGTACCGCCGATCTGGTCGGGAATACCGGAATCGTGCCGGTAAGCTGCTCGGATATGACCGCCGCGATTCTCTCTGAGATTTCGGAAAACACGGTAACGGCGCAGTAAATCGCAAATTACAGAATTATTCCGAAAAAAGCACTTGCAAAAATCGACAGGATGTGTTATACTGAGACTGGTATTTTATTCAAAGGCGGTTTTATGATATGAATCTGACATTTCAGCTTTTGCGGGAGGGCGCGAAGGTGCCGATCCGTGCAACCGAATACAGCGCCGGCATGGATCTTTCTGCCTGCCTCACGGAAGATGTGGTCATCCCGCCGCACGAGATCCGGCTGATCCCGACCGGACTTGCCGCAGCGCTCGATGAGCCTTCGGCAATGCTGATGATCTGCGCACGCTCCGGGCTTTCAACGAAACACGGCATCGGGCTGGCAAACGGTGTCGGCATCGTCGATACCGATTACCGCGGCGAACTCTGTGTCCCGCTGATTAACCAGAGTGAAACAGCTTTTACCGTTACAAACGGGCTGCGTATTGCGCAGTTGATTGCGGTGCCTGTTTATATGCCGCAGATTCTGACCGCAGAAACATTACCGGATACAAAGCGCGGCACCGGCGGCTTCGGCTCAACCGGCGCGTAACCCCGAAAATAAAACATCAAGATAGAGAAATATACAGAACAAAAAGAAAGGAATCCGCATTATGAAACGCAAGCTGGTATATCTGTTTTTGATTATCATTGCGATTATTACCGGTCACTATGTCGGAAAGGCGTGCCTGAACGGCGACGCGATGTGGGCATGGCTCGGCAAACAGCTCGAGTTCGGCTTTAATACTACAACAGTGAATCTGCATGTTCTGGCACTGGATATCGGTATGCACTTTACGATCAATTTTCTTCAGATTTTTCTGATTCTGTTGGCTGTTGCGATTGCGCCGAAGGTCTCTGATTCTATAAAATAAACCGGAAATGAGGCATGATGATATGCGTTGGGAAACGCATCTGCATACAAAAGAGGGCAGTGCCTGTGCCTCCGCATCTGCTGCGGAAATGGCAAAAACCTGCAAGGAAGCCGGCTATGACGGGATGTTTGTGACCGATCATTTTTATCACGGCAATACCTGCGTTGACCGCAGTCTGCCGTGGGAGGAATGGGCAAGGCAGTTTTCGCTCGGCTATTATCACGCGAAGGAGGTCGGCGACCGGATCGGTCTGCGCGTTTGCTTCGGCTGGGAATACAGCTGGGACGGAAACGACTTTCTGACCTATGGGCTTTCGCCGGCGTGGCTCTCCGCACATCCGGAAGTCATCGAGGTGACACCGTATGAGTATCTGAAGCTCATCCGTGAAGCGGGCGGCTGTATCGTCCATGCGCATCCGTTCCGGCAGGAGTGGTATGTGCCGGTGATTAAGCTGCTGCCCGATCTGGTCGATGCGGTGGAGGTCTACAACGGCGGCAATCACGAGGATGCGTACAATGACCGCGCACTGTGGTATGCTGAGAGCTTCGGGCTGAAACAGACCTCGGGTTCCGATACGCACTGGAGCGGTGTGTTCACCGGCGGCATTCTGACCGACTGCGATATGCACAGCACTGAGGATTACGGCGGAATCATCCGCAGCGGCTGCATTACCGGGCTGGTTCGCGCCGGTAAGGACTGCCTCTTCTGATTTGTATAAAATGAAGCCTCCTGTTCGTTGTGAACAGGAGGCTCAGCTTGTCGATAAAGTGTCTCCGACGGATTCAAAATGGGGGCGCTCCTCGCTTCGCTGTGTCGAGTTTGCTGCGCAAACATCGAGCCCCCATACCCCCGCTTAAGGGATATCCCTTAAGAATCCCATTTTATAGAAGAAAAGGAATCATCACGCATTTTCTTCCATTTTGCTTATAATGGGATTCCAAAGGGACAATGTCCCTTTGGCGGGTTTGGGCGGAGCCCAATATCAATCATCGCGAAGCGATACCTTTTTCTACAAACTAAGCCTCCTGTTCGTTGTGAACAGGAGGCGTTTTTGTCAGTCGGGGATGATCTCGACCTTCTGCATAATCTGCGGGGTGATCGGCTTGTCGGCGGCATTTGTCGGAACGGATGCGATCTCATCGACCACATCAAGTCCCTCGACAATCTCACCGAAAGCGGCATAATTGCCGTCAAGATACGGCGCATCTGCGTGCATAATGAAGAACTGGGAGCCGGCGCTGTCGGGATGCTGTGCGCGTGCCATGCTCAGGACGCCGCGGCTGTGCTTCAGCGTATTGTTCACGCCGTTTGCGAGAAATTCGCCCTTGATGTGCCAGCCGGGACCGCCCATGCCGGTTCCGTCGGGGCAGCCGCCCTGAATCATAAAGCCGGAGATGACGCGGTGAAAGGTTAAGCCGTTGTAAAAGCCTTCTTTTACGAGCTTTTCAAAGTTCTCGCAGGAGATCGGTGCAACATCCGGGCGCAGCTTGAATTTCATCTGCTTGCCGTTTTCCATTGTAATCAGAATCATAATGATAATCCTTTCGTTTGGTTATTGCAGGTGTTCAGAGCGAACACGCCTTGCCTTAATTGAGGTCGATGCCCGTCACATCGTCGATGGTCAGCGTGGTGAGCTGACCGTTTGTCGGCGATTCGATTGCTGCCAGGCGGTTTGCCTGATTCGTGATCGCACGCTCATAGAAATTGCGGATATCACGCGCATTTGCGAAGGTTTTGAGATTCTGTCCGCAGCGGATGACAAAGTATTCAAGCACCGCGTCTTCCGCCTCTTTCGTGATGGTCATGCCGGATTTGGTACAGATACTCTTGAAAATATCGAGCAGCTCGTCCGGCATATAATCCTCAAAGGTGATGATCTTGTTGAAGCGGGAGCGCAGCCCCGGGTTGCTGTCGAGGAATTCCTCCATGAGATCGGAATAGCCCGCCACAATGACGATGAAGTCATCGCGGTTGTCCTCCATTGCCTTAAGCAGCGTATTGACCGCCTCCTGACCGAAGTCGCCCTTGCCGGTGTTGGCGGTCAGGGCATACGCCTCGTCAATGAACAGCACGCCGCCCATTGCCGAATCAATGACCTCCTTGGTTTTGATTGCGGTTTGCCCGACATATCCGGAGACCAGACCGGAGCGGTCAACCTCGACGAGCTGCCCCTTTGAGAGTACGCCGAGACATTTATAAATTCCCGCGAGGATGCGTGCGACGGTCGTTTTGCCGGTGCCGGGATTGCCGAGAAACGCCATATGCAGCGACATCGCAGACTGCGGCATACCTCTGTCCTCGCGCATTTTCCGCACGCGGATGAGGTTAATCAGGCTGTTCAGATCCTGCTTGACTGCCTGCAAGCCGGTCAGCTCGTCGAGCTTTTTGAGCTGTTCTTCGAGGGTAAGTTCCTTTTCCTCCGGCTTGGGCTGCTGAGCGGGCTGCTGATTCTGCTGATTGCCGTTCTGCTGGAACGGTGTTTTCGCATTGCCGGCTGCCGGGGCGGGGGAGGAAGGCGTCGGATTCGGATTGACCGGCGGATTCACATTTGCATTGGGATTGCCCCACGGCGAATTGCCGCCCGTCGGATAAACCGGGCGCTTCGCGAGTTCCTCGCGGCGCTTCTGCTCGCGGATCATATTCTCCCAATTGCTGATGTATTCCATGCGGAAATTGCGGAGCGCGAGAATCAGCGCACCGAGATCGCGCATGACAAACGGGTCGGTTCTGCCGTTTTCGACGGTCATGAATTCCAGCCCCGCCTGATTGATAAATTCGATGAATGCAAGGCTCATGCCGCCGATCGGCAGGGTTTCGAGATCCATTTTCAGGAACGGCATCATCATGGTAATCATGCTGTCCTTGAGGCTGTATTTTGTGATTTTGCTGCTGACATTGAACCGGTCGATCTGATCGGCAGACATCGTATAGCCGAGGGCATCATTCAGATAGGCAATCTCCGCCATAGAAATATTGCCGTTGCTGCTGCTCAGATACACATAGAATTTCAGCAGAGTGAACCGCAGGTAATCCTGCATGGTTTTGCCCTGCACTCCGACATGATAGCCCTTGTCGTCACATTTCGCACAGTTCTCGTAAACCTGTGTCAGCTGTCTTGCAACTGCGTCCTGCATCGCCTTGCATCCTCCCTTTTTTGCATCAGATTCCGCGGAACGGGATTATCCGCGTGTGACTTTGTGGAATACCTTTTTGCCCTTTTTGATAATCATGTCGCCTTCAATTGCAAACTGCGCCTTTGCGTCGGTGATTTTTTCATCGTTGACGGTTACGCCGCCCTGCTGCACGAGTCTGCGCGCTTCCGAGATTGAGGGGCAGAGCTTGGTCTTGACGAGCAGCGGCAGAATACCGATTTTGCCGTCGGTGAGGTCCGCATCGGTCAGGGCAGTGGTCGGCATATTTTCGCTGACGCCGCCGCCTGCAAAGATGGCTCTTGCGGCATCGCGCTGCTTTTCGGCTTCTTCCTTGCCGTGAACCAGCGCGGTCAGCTCATATGCGAGCACTTCCTTTGCATTGTTGTAAGCCGCACCGCTGTCGAGATGCTGCTCCATTTCCTCAATTTCCTCAATCGGCAGGAAGGTCAGCATTTTCAGGCATTTCACGACATCGGCATCGCCGACATTGCGCCAGTACTGGAAGAAATCGTAGGGGGAGGTCTTCTCGGCATCGAGCCAGACAGCGCCCTTTTCGGTCTTGCCCATCTTCTTGCCCTCGGAATTGAGCAGCAGCGTAATGGTCATCGCATAGGCATCCTTGCCGAGCTTTTTGCGGATCAGCTCCGTACCGCCGAGCATATTTGCCCACTGGTCGTCGCCGCCGAACTGCATATTGCAGCCGTAATCCTGGAAGAGCTTGTAGAAATCGTAGCTCTGCATAATCATGTAGTTGAATTCGAGGAAGGTGAGGCCGCGCTCCCAGCGCTGCTTGTAGCACTCAAACGAGAGCATTTTATTGACCGAGAAGCACGCGCCGACCTCGCGGAGCACATCGACATAATTGAGGCTGAGGAGCCAGTCGCCGTTGTTGACCATCAGCGCCTTGCCGTCCGAGAAGTCGATAAACCGGCTCATCTGCTTTTTGAAGCACTCGCAGTTGTGCTGAATGGTCTCGGGTGTGAGCATTTTGCGCATATCGGTCTTGCCGGAGGGGTCGCCGATCATGCCGGTTCCGCCGCCGACCAGCGCGATCGGCTTATTGCCTGCCATCTGCATTCTCTTCATCAGGCACAGCGCCATGAAGTGACCGACGTGCAGGGAATCCGCGGTCGGGTCGAAGCCGATATAGAAGGTTGCTTTTCCGTTATTGATGAGCTCGGCAATTTCCGCCTCGTCGGTGGTCTGCGCAATCAGTCCTCTGCGCTTGAGTTCTTCGTACAGGGTCATGTTTTTTACTCCTTTATGTATCCGCATTGCGGTATTTTTCGTATTAAATCCGTGTCGGTATCCGGCAATATCGCACCTCGTCCAGCGGGAGATGCAGCCAGTGCCAGACTGCTGCGTATCTGCGGAAAATGCGTGTCTGCATCGTTTTCACCTCATCGCGATGCCCTTTGCGCGGCAGTCCGCCTTGACCTGCGGAATCGTCAGCTCACCGAAATGGAACAGCGAAGCCGCGAGCGCAGCCGTGGCATCGGTCTGCTGAAAGACGGCTGCGAAGTCGCTGAGTTTTCCGGCGCCGCCCGACGCAATGACCGGGATGCGAACCCGTGAACATACGGCTTGCAGCATTTCGAGATCGAAGCCGCCGCGCACACCGTCTGTGTCGATCGAATTGAGGCAGATTTCGCCGGCACCGCGCTGCTCGATTTCCGTAACCCATTCGAGCAGATCGACATGCATATCAATTCTGCCGCCGTTGACATAGACAGTGTAGCCGCCCTTGCCGTCGCGTTTCGCGTCGATGCCGACCACAATGCACTGTGAGCCGAAAATCTCCGCGCCTTCAGAGATAAGCTGCGGATTTTTGACGGCAGAGGAGTTGATGCTGATTTTATCGGCGCCTGCGCGCAGTGTCTCACGCATATCCGCGACAGAGGAGATGCCGCCGCCGACCGTCAGCGGGACAAAGACCTGCTTTGCTGTCTCGCGGACAACGTCGAGGAATGTGCCGCGTCCTTCATGCGACGCAACAATGTCATAAAAAACGATCTCGTCAGCGCCCTGCCGGTTGTATTCGGCGGCGCAGGCGACCGGGTCGCCGACATCCTTCACACCCTCAAAATTGACGCCCTTGACAACCTTGCCGTGCCGGACATCAAGGCAGGGGATAATGCGTTTTGCGAGCATATTCGCTTCTCCTTTTTGTGTTTTATTGCATATCATCCGGCGCAGACCGGATGGAATCGGTCAGTTCGGCAATTGTGTCCGCGTCTGCGGTTTTGATTGCCTCGCGCAGATCAAGTGTGCCCTGATAGAGCGATTTTCCTGCGATGGTGCCGTAGAGTCCGAGATCGCGGCAGGTGATGATATCCTCGATCGTATGGACGCCGCCGGATGCAACAATATTGCACTGACCGGCGGTTGCCTCCGCGAGCTTCCGGAGCTGCTCTGTGCTGACGCCGGAAAGTGTGCCGTCCTTTGAAATATCGGTGAAAATGATCGTCCGGACGCCGATGCGGATCATCTCTTTCGCCAGGTCAATATAGTACACATTACTGGTTTCGAGCCAGCCCTCTGTCGCGACCATTTCGTTTTTTGCGTCGATCCCGACAACGATCTTGTCTGCGCCGAATTTTGCAATTGCATCGGCGATAAGCTGCGGATTTTTCAGTGCCGCAGAGCCGAGAATTACGCGGGCAATGCCGAGCTCCAGATAGGCGCGGATCGTTTCAATCGAGCGGATGCCGCCGCCAACCTCAACCTTGAGGTTTGTCTGCTCCGCAATATTTTTATAAATTTCCGTGTTGACCGGATACCTTGCCTTTGCGCCGTCGAGATCGACCATGTGAATCCACTCGGCACCGGCAGCCTCAAACTGCTTCGCGGTTTCCAGCGGATTTTCCGCGACTTTTGCTGCGGTTGCGTAGTCGCCCTGCACCAGCCGGACGCACTGCCCGCCGATGATATCAATTGCAGGAAATATAATCATCTTGCCATCTCCTCAAAATTCCGCAGCATTTGCAGTCCTTTTTCGCCGGATTTTTCCGGGTGGTACTGCGCACCGAACACGAATTTGCCGTCGGTGACAAGCGCCGGAATTTTCCCGTCATAATCGGAATACGCGATGATGTATCTGTCATCGCAGAACGCCTGATAGGAGTGGACAAAATATGTATATACGGGCTTTTCAATATCGCTCAGCAAGGGGCTTTCCTGTGTGATGACCAGCTCGTTCCAGCCCATGTGCGGGATAATCACGCGTTTTGAGGGAATTCTTCGCACCTCGCCCGGAATCAGCCCGAGACCGTCGCAGAGCCCGTTTTCGTCTGAGCGTTCAAAGAGCATTTGCATACCGAGGCAGATGCCAAGCAGCGGTTTTTTCTGCGCATTTTCGCGGATTGCGCCGATCAGACCCGTAGCACGAAGCGAATTCATTGCAGCGGGAAATGCACCGACACCCGGCAAAATGACCGCATCTGCGCGGTTTATCACATCTGCATCCTTTGTAACTTCATGTGAAATATTCAGATATTGCAGCGCATTGCAAACCGAAAACAGATTGCCCGCGCCGTAGTCAATCACCGCGATCATCAGAGTGCTCCTTTCGTCGAGAGAACCGTTCCGTCCTCATTTTCTCGCACAGCGGCTTTCAGCGCGTGTGCGAATGCCTTGAACAGCGCCTCGCATTTGTGGTGATCGTTGCTGCCGTAGCACATATCGAGATGCAGCGTGATGCCGGCATTGACAGCCAGTGCGCGGAAGAACTCCTCGGTCAGGCAGGCGTCGTAGCTGCCGATCATCTGATTGGTAAAGCTGCCGCGGAACACGACATACGGGCGGTTGGAGAGGTCGAGTGCGCAGAAGGAGAGCGCTTCGTCCATCGGAATATAGGCGCTGCCGTAGCGTGCGATGCCGGATTTGTCGCCGAGCGCCTGCATCAGCGCCTGCCCGATGACAATGCCGGTGTCCTCGACGGTGTGATGCCCGTCAACATGCAGGTCACCGTTTGCATGAACGGTCATGCTGATGCCGCTGTGCCGCGACATTGCCGTAAGCATATGGTCAAAGAATCCGATGCCGGTCGAAATATCGCTGATGCCCTTGCCGTCTAAGCGCACGGTCACGGTGATCTGCGTCTCTCTTGTGTTTCTTGAAACTGTTGCTTCGCGCATAATATCCTCCCGCATTTGGTTTGATACGGTTTCGCTCATGATACAATCCAGAATTCAAGAATGAAATCATAGAGCATATGTATAAATATCGGTAATACGATGTTTTTTTGCTTCAAAAAGCAAATGCTGATCAGTACGCTGAACATCAGGATGCTGATAAATCCAAAGCCGGTAAACGCGCTGACAAATGTGCCCTTCTGAATCCAGCCGGGAAAATGAATGCACAGAAACATGACGGCATTCAGCACGATCATTTTGTAATCCTTCTCATTTTTCACGGTTGCATTCAGCAGCCAGCCGCGGAATACCGCTTCCTCTGTCAAGCCGACGACCAGCAGCCAGAGATGGCTTTTCAGCGAAAAATCGGGGTTGATGTGCAGCCTTCCCTGCATGAGCGCGATCAGACGTTCGCCACCGCTCAGTGCCGAAAAAAGCAGAATCCAGAGCACCGCTGCCCGCAGTGATACCCGTTCTGTGAACATCTGCCGGAAGCGGATGAACATTTTGCTGTTATACTTCCGGATCAGCAGCAGTGCCGGAAGGGTCCAGACTGCTAGTTTTACGCAGTTTGCGAGAATCTCAAATATCAGTGACCCCGCCATTGCATCCTTGATTTCCGGACGGATGCAGATTGTCCACAGCGTCCAGAATCCGTAAAAGAGCACCGTATAAAGGATGAAAACCAAAGCACGTTTGTTTTTCAGGGGTGCTGCGTTTTTATCCATACTCATAATGCTGCGAGCGTTTTATACTGTTCTTTCAGTGCCGGATAGAGTTTCCGGTAAAGCTGATAGTACCGCTCATAGACCGGCATCGCATCTGCATCCGGCTCACAGGTTTTGTCCGTGCCGATGATGGCAGCGCAGGCTTCCGGAACAGACGCATATGCGCCGGTGCCGACCATTGCGAGAATTGCGACGCCGAGCGCCGGACCTTCCTTTGATTTGGTCGTTTGAATCGGGCAGCCGAACAGATCGGCGAGCATCTGCCGCCAGAGCGGAGAGGATCCGCCGCCGCCGCACGCCATCATGCTGTCAACGTCAATTTTCATTTCGCGGAACACCTCAAGGCAGTCGCGGAGCGAGTAAGTGACGCCCTCCATGACCGCACGGAGCAGGTCGCGCTTCCCGTGCATTGCGGAGAGCCCGAAGAATACGCCTCTGGCATCCGCGTCGAGATGCGGCGTGCGTTCGCCCATGAGATAGGGCAGATAGAGCAGGCGGTTTGCGCCGATCGGTGACTGCTCCGCCTCCTTGTCCATTAAATAGTATTCATCGACTCCCATGCCTTTGGCGGTCTGTTTTTCGGCATCGCAGAAGTTATCGCGGAACCATTTGAGCGAGAGCCCCGCGCCCTGCGTGACGCCCATGACGTGCCAGCAGCCGGGGACTGCGCAGCAGAATGTGTGGACTCTGCCCTTGGGGTCAATGGAAATCTGCGAGCTGTGTGCAAATACGACGCCGCTTGTGCCGATTGTCGTGAAGGCTTTTCCGTCTGATGCGACGCCTGTGCCGATCGCAGCCGCGGCATTGTCGCCCGCGCCGCCGACAACCGGCGTTCCGGCATTGAGACCGGTCAGCTTTGCTGCTTCTTCGGTCAGTGTGCCGGTAATCTCCGGCGACTCATAGACCTTCGCGAGCAGGTTTTTGTCGATATCCAGTTTTTCGAGCACCTCATCCGACCAGCAGCGGTTCGGGATATCGAGAAGCTGCATGCCGGAAGCGTCCGAGACTTCTGTTGCGTACACTCCTGTCAGGATAAACCGGATATAATCCTTCGGGAGCAATATATGAGCGCATTTCGCGTAATTTTCTGGTTCATGATTCCGCACCCAGAGAATTTTGGATGCGGTAAAGCCGGTCAGTGCGGGGTTCGCGGTAATCTCAATCAGCCGCTCTGCACCGATCTTTTCGGTGATTTCTTCGCATTCCTTTGCGGTGCGCTGATCGCACCAGATAATAGACGGGCGGATGACGGCATTCTGCTGATCGAGCATGACCAGCCCGTGCATCTGTCCGGAGAGCCCGATGCCCTTGACATCGCCGGCATCGGCGCCGCTTTTCTGCATGACCGCTGCCATTGTGTGCAGCACGGCATTTGCCCAGTCCTGCGGATCCTGCTCCGCATAGCCGTTCTGCGGCTGATAAAGCGGATATTCCTCTGTCGCCGAAGCGATGACATTGCCTTTCACATCAAACAGAACGGTTTTTGTGCCGCTTGTTCCGATATCAACACCGAGATAGTAATTCATCATAAAATCCCCCCGCGCAGCTGCCGGCGCTATGATTTTTGTATGCGGGCAGATTGACCCTCTGCCCGCATACAGGTTTCATTAAGGCAACACCGCACAAAGCCCGCCTGACGGCTTGGCGGCGCATCTGCTTGCATCTTTTCCGTCATCTTGCACAGAAATTCCTTGCTGGGCGCCAGCCCAGCGGCGTCATTTCTATACAATCTGACGAAAAATCTGACTGCGCATCTGCACCACCAGCTCTGTGCGGTGTTGCCTTAAAGTGTAAACAGTACGTTATTGACGATTGCTTCGAGCATTTCCTGTCTGCCGCTGGTAAGCGAATCGGTGACCTCGCCCTTTTCCAGTGCATACGCCTCAAGCTCCTCAAAGCCGACTTTGCCGTCGATGATATCCTTGCCGATGCCGGTGGTCCAGCTTGCATAGCGCTCCTCAACAAATTTGTCAAGTCTGCCGTCTGCGATCAGTGCGCGAGCCGCCTTGAATCCCAGTGCAAAGGTGTCCATGCCTGCGATGTAGGAAAGGAAGATATCCTCCGGTGTAAAGCTGCCGCGGCGTGCCTTTGCATCGAAGTTCAGACCGCCGTTCGTGAAGCCGCCTGCCTTGATGACCTCATACATACAGAGCGTTGCGTCATAGATGTTGGTCGGGAACTGGTCGGTATCCCAGCCGAGCAGCGGGTCGCCCTGGTTCGCGTCGATCGAGCCGAACTTGCCGTTCTCTCTTGCAACGCGGAGCTCGTGCTGGAAGGTGTGCTGTGCGAGGGTTGCGTGGTTTGCCTCGATGTTCATGAAGAAATCCTTTTCGAGGTCATACTTTTTCAGGAAGCCGAGCACGGTTGCCGTATCGAAATCGTACTGATGCTTGGTCGGCTCCTTCGGCTTCGGCTCGATGTAGAAATCGCCGTCATATCCCTTTGAGCGGGCATACTTGACTGCGAGCTTCAGCAGGCGTGCCATGTTGTCCTGTTCGAGGCCGTAATTGGTATTGAGCAGGGTCTCATAGCCCTCTCTGCCGCCCCAGAAAACATAGCCCTTGCCGCCGAGCTTGATGGTTGCGTCGATTGCCTTTTTGATCTGCGCCGCCGCATAAGCGAACACATCAGCAGAGGGAGAGGTGCCGGCGCCGTGCATGAAGCGCGGGTGATCGAACGCCTTTGCAGTGCCCCAGAGCAGCTTTTTCGTGGGGTCAGCCTTCATTTTTTCAGCGATATAGTCCACGATTTCGTCGAGCTTTGCATTGGTCTCGGCGAGCGTGCCGTATTCCGGAGAAAGGTCGCGGTCATGGAAGCAGAAATAGTCGATCGAGAGCTTGTCCATGATCTCAAACGCAGCGTCAACCTTTGCCTTTGCGCGTGCCTCGGGCTCTGTCTGTCCCCAGGTCTTGTCCGCCGTACCGACGCCGAACATATCGGTGCCGTCGCCGCCCATAGTGTGCCACCAGCTCAGCGCAAACTTCAGGTGCTCGCGCATCGGCTTGCCGTCGATAATCTCATCGGGATTGTAGTACTTGAATGCGAGTGCGTTTTTGGAATCCTTGCCCTCATAGGGAATTTTGCTGATGTTCGGGAAAAATTCGCTCATGATAGGTAACCTCCTTGCCGGTCTGAGCCGGTTTTATATTTATATCTTGCGTGCCGCCTGCACGCTTGGGGTACTTATTCCGATTCGGAAGTGGTTGCGGTGGTTTCGGTTGTGGTTTCGGTCACAGAGGGGAGAGTTGAGGTGCCGGTTGCCGCCTTTGCTGCGAGTGCATCCTCACGCTCCTTGCGGATCTTGTCGAGGTCGAGTCCGTCCGGATACACTTCCGGGAGGACATTCGGCTCAAGGAAAGCGGTCAGCGAGCGGGAGGAATCCCAGTAGAAGCGCTCAAGCTCCGCGACGTACTGACGGAATACGACCTTGCCGTTGACGAGCAGAATCTCATTTTCCTCCGGGACGCCCAGCAGTGCGAGATCCTCGTCGGTCATGCGGGAAAGACGCTGCTCATAGGTCGGGTTCAGTCCGATATCGACCATTTCGTCAAAGGTCAGTGTCACTTTGTAGTCTGTCGGCATCAGCTTGACGCGGAAAATACGGCGGAGACGGGAATCAATCGGGTCGGTCTGGTCGCCGTAGCCGAGCTTATGGCGCTGGCTGCGGGAGAGCTCGCCGATTGTGAATTCCGCGCTGTAACCCTCATCGAGTCCGAGCAGCCGCATCTGACCGGCGCTGAGCGTAAAGGTTGTGCTGGGGTTATTGGTAATCAGCTCACGCGTAATTTCAGCGCGGGTTTTGGTATCCCACTGGATTTTGAAGGTATCGAGCGGGCGCTCCAGATAGACGGTTTTGCTGTAACCCTTCGCATACCATTTAGAATGACCGTAGGTGATATCCTTGGTGTTCGGTTCGATTGCGACATAGGTATTGCCGTCCGCCTGGTCGAGCACCTGCACGACGGAATAGCGGTAGCAGCCGCCCGGGGAGACGCCGCGTTCGACGACGACCTCCTGTGTTGCGGGCTGGAGAATGCTCTGCGCGGTCAGATAGACGAAAGCGCCGAGAATATAGATCATCAGGAACACGGCGCCGAGGATGGTTTTCGGCGCTTCGCCTGTTCCGCTGAACAGGTAGGTGACTGTGACCATAATTCCGAGCGGAATGAGCAGCACCAGATGGTGATAATTAAATAGTATGATCGGCAGATAGAACGGCATGGAGATCATAATGACGACGCGTGTAACAATCTGCCGCCGCGTAAACAGCATGACCGCGCCGAAGAGCAGGCAGACCAGCGAGACGAGGAAGCAGTATTTTCCGCGTGTTTCCTCCGGAATCTCAAGCCGGTAAAATAGGCTGTTATACGCGAGCTTCAGCACGCCCCGGAAGTAAATGAGCGACACAAAGGAGAGCAGAATCTGAAGAATGAACAGAACGAGCTTGCCGTTTTTGGTTTGCAGCTTTTCCCGTGCATTCCGCAGCGACTCCTTGAGAGACAGGGGTGCAGGTGCCTTTCTGCCGTTTGATGCGGCTTTTCTTCTGACATTTGTGTTCATGATGTTACCTTTCGGATTCGGGCATATTTTGCCATGATTTTTTTGGTTCCCGCCTGATCGAATGCGATCTCCATAAGGAAGTCGCCGCCCATCGGGCTGACACTCAGAACGGTTCCCTCACCGTGAACCGCACTTTTCACGCGGTCGCCGGGGGAATAGTGCTGCATCGGCTGAGCGGGCTCCTTCCGCGGAATCGCACCGCCTGAGAGCGAAGCTGCCGCTTGTATAGCGGGTTTTCCGCCGGAGCCTGCGGGTTCCTCCTTTTCAAGAACCTCCGGGTCCATTTCCCGCAGGAAGCGGGATGCGGTATTGGAGCCGGTCTGACCGTACAGCATCCGGTAGGCAGCCGTTGTAACAAAAAGCTGTTTTCGGGCTCTTGTGATTGCGACATAGGCGAGCCGGCGCTCCTCCTCGATTTCCTCGGGGCTGTCCATGCTGCGTCTGCCGGGGAAGATTCCCTCCTCCATGCCGATCAGGAATACATTATTATATTCCAGACCCTTTGCCGCATGAACGGTCATCAGCGTCATCGCATCCTGCGATTCGTCTGCGCGGTCCTGATCGGTATACAGGGAGATTTCCTCTAAGAATCCGCCGAGCGTCGGCTCCTCGCCCTCGTTCTCGGCAGCGTCCATGTAAGTAAGGATATTGGTTTTCAGTTCGCGGATGTTCTCAATCCGGCTCTCGCCCTCTTCGCCCTCCGCCTTCAGCATATCCATGTAGCCGGTGACTTCGAGGACGGTATCATAGAGCACGTCGAGCGGCTGTTCATCGGCAGCGTCGATCAGCTCCGCGAACATTTCTCCGACGGCACGGATTGCCGCGCCCTTGCGGGAAAGCCGCGGGTACGAATCCGCAGTCCGGAGCACCTCAATCGGCGAAAGATTGAGGTCAAGCGCGATTGCGGTGATATCGGCGAGTGTCTGCGTGCCGATGCCGCGCTTGGGTTCATTGATAATGCGCGTAAACCGCAGAATATCGTGCTGATTGTGAATCACGCAGAGGTAGGCGATGATATCCTTGATCTCCTTGCGGTCGAAGAAGCGCAGCCCGCCGTAGATGCGGTAGGGGATATTGGCGCGGGAAAGCGCACGTTCGAGCGCATTGGAGAGCGCGTGTGTGCGGTAGAGCACGGCGTAGTCGGAGTATCTGCCTCCCTGTCTGACGCCCTCCGCGACGGTTTCCGCGACATACCGCGCCTCGTCATTCTGATCCTGCCCCTTAAACCAGCGGACCTTTTCGCCCTCCGGCGCATCCGCCCAGAGCGTCTTATCCTTTCTGCCGATGTTGTTGCGGATGACGGAATTGGCGGCGCTGAGGATTCGCTTGGTTGAGCGGTAATTCTGTTCGAGCCGGATGACCTTGCAGTCCGGGAACTGCTCCTCAAAGGAGAGGATATTTTCGATGGTTGCGCCGCGGAATTTATAGATGCTCTGGTCGTCGTCGCCGACAACGCAGAGATTGCGGTGCCGTTCGGCGAGCAGATGAATCAGCTCATACTGCGCCGGGTTCGTATCCTGGTACTCGTCCACAAGCAGATAGCGGCAGCGGTTCTGGTATTTTTCGAGCACATCGGGGTTTTCGCGGAAAAGCTGAACCGTCAGCGCGATGATATCGTCGAAATCCACAGCGTTGGACTCTTTGAGACGCTGCTGATAGGCGGCGTAGATCTGTGCGATCTTGCCGCGGCGGAAATCGCCGTCTGCCTCCTCATAGAGCTGCTGCGGAGTAATGAGCCGGTCCTTTGCGCGGCTGATCTCATGTGCGACGGCTTTCGGCGGGAATGCCTTTTCCATTGCATAGCCTCTGCTGCGATCCTGCATGGCAGGATCCTTGACACAGGCGGCGATGACGCGCTGGGTGTCGTCGGCGTCATAGATCGTGAAATCGCTGCTGTATCCGAGGCGGTCGATATGCTGCCGCAGAATGCGGACACAGGCGCTGTGAAAGGTTGCCGCCCAGACATCGCCGGCGGTCTCGCCGAGCATTGCCTCAAGCCGGTTTTTCAGCTCGGCAGCCGCCTTATTGGTAAAGGTAATCGCGAGAATGCGCCAGCCCGGAACCGGTGCGAAGCCGAGCAGCTCCGTGAGCCGCTGCTCGTCCGGTTCTGCGGTGCCCTCGGCGACCTGCTGCAAATATGCAGCATCTTCCGGCGCACAGGGCGGGACATCCCCGTAATATGCATCTCCGAACCGCATCATAAATGCGATGCGGTTGACAATGGCAGTTGTTTTGCCGCTGCCGGCGCCTGCAAGTACGCTGACCGGTCCGTGAACCGTGCGCACGGCATCCTGCTGCGGCGGATTGAGCCCCTTCGCGGAAAGGTACCGCGTGAGGGCAGCCTGCCGGATTTCTGTCATGCTCTGCATGGCATCGTTCCCTTTCGTCAATCAAAATGGTACGGAGATCTGTCCGCTTCCGGACAGACTTCCGGCAATACACTATACATTATATCATAAATCTCCGAAAATGAAAAGTCCTAAAGCAAAATTTTTCGGGATTTTTCATTTTTTTCGCAATTCAGAACATATGTTTTTGCGAATTCCTGACAGTTTTCTGAAAATTTACGGAAAAGACTTTCTTTTTTCTCCGGTTTCATGTATAATAGCAGATAAAGAGCAAGACAACTGTGAAGATTATCAAATGAAGAAGGGATATGATACACTTCTATGAGAATCCGTATGGATGACAGACAGCGTTCCATTGCGAAAGCGGCTGTCTGGACATTTACAATCTGTCTGCTGATCGGCATTGCCGTCTGGCGCTTCAGTTCTCTGACGCGCATCGCCGGAGAAACCGTCTCTGTGCTGGCGCCGATCATCATCGGACTGATTCTTGCCTATCTGCTCAGCCCGCTGATGGGCTGGATTGAGAAAAAGGTCGCGTTTTTCTCAGACAGGCGAAAACCGCATCCGCGTGTAAAGCGCGTAATTTCTGTGACTTTGACGATGCTGATTGTCGTCGCGGCTGTCATAGGGCTGGTCGCGGCAATTGTCCCGGAGCTGATCTCCAGCATCAAAAACCTGCTCGTCAGCCTGCCGGACTACCTCACCAGCATCACAAACTGGATCAACCGCCGTGTTGCCGGTCTGAAGGATACGCAGCCGCAGGTCTACTCCGCACTTATGGCGATCTGGGACAATGCACAAAACTCCGTCAACGACTTCGCGCATCAGTTTGAGCCGAAGCTCGACAGCATTATCAGCGGCGGCGGCGACTTCCTGAGCCTTGTCACCAGCAGTGCCGTCTCGATTGTCACATGGGCGAAAAACATCCTGATCGGGCTGATTCTGGCAATTTACCTGCTCTATAATAAGGAGCGCTATCTCGCGCAGGCGCGCAAGATGCTGTATGCGCTGCTGCCGGAGGAAAAAGTGCATTCCTTCCTGCGGATCGGCTCGCACGTCAGCTACACCTTCATGCACTTCCTCTCCGGAAAGACCGTAGATTCGCTGATTATCGGGCTGCTCTGCTTTATCGGCCTGACGATTCTGCATACGCCTTATGCCGCGCTGATCTCCATTATTGTCGGCGTGACCAACATCATTCCGTTCTTCGGCCCGTTCATCGGCGCGATTCCGAGCGGCGTGCTGATTCTGCTGACGGAGCCGGGCAAGGTGATCCCGTTTGCAATCTTTATTCTGATTCTTCAGCAGTTTGACGGCAATATCCTCGGCCCGAAGATTCTCGGCGACTCGCTCGGTCTGCCGATGTTCTGGATTCTCTCCGCAATCGTCATCGGCGGCGGCATGTTCGGCTTTGTCGGAATGGTCGCGTTTGTGCCGCTCTTCGCCGCAATGTATACGCTGTTTTCCGATTTCCTCGCCTCACGTCTCAGTAAAAAGGGGCTGCCCTCCGAGATTGACAGCTATCTGACCAACGAAATCCATTTTGCTGATAAAACCGGACACGATGAAAAATGCGGCGCAAAGCCGGAGCCGGCAGACAGCACTGCGCCGGAAGTGAACGCGCCCAAGCAAGATGCGGCAGAAAACGCCGAAAAACAGCAGCAGGAGGTTGAAAAAAACAATGAGAACGATTCGTGAGATTCAGGACCGTATTCTGGAACTGAAGAAAGAAACCGGTGTCTGCGTGCTCGCGCACAGCTATCAGTCGCCCGATATTCTGGAAATTGCCGATATCACCGGCGACAGCTATAAGCTCAGCGCCGCAGCAGGCGAGACCGATGCAAAAAAACTGCTGCTCTGCGGCGTACATTTTATGGCAGAGACCGCAAAGCTCCTGAACCCGGAAAAACAGGTCTTTGAGGCAAATCCCGATGCCGGCTGCCCGATGGCGGAGCAGTTTCCCGCAGAGGTGATCTGCGCTGCGAAAGAGAAGATTCCGGGCTGCGCGGTCGTTGCCTATGTCAACACGACTGCGGAGGTCAAGGCGGTCAGCGATGTCTGCGTGACCTCATCTTCTGCGGTGAAAATCGTCTCCAATATGGAGCAGAAGGAGATTCTGTTCATCCCGGACTGCAACCTCGGTGCCTATACACAGAAGCACTGCCCCGACAAGCACCTGCACTTTCTGCCCGGCGGATGCCCGCAGCACAGTGCAATCACAGCGGACGAAGCGCGTGCGGCAAAGGCGGCGCATCCGGATGCGCTGCTGCTGGTGCATCCGGAGTGCAGACCGGAGATTACCGAAATGGCGGATTATGTCGGCGCAACTTCAGGTATCCTGAACTATGCGCGGAAATCGGATGCGAAGGCGTTTATCATCGGCACAGAGATCAGTATTGTGCACCATCTCTCGCTGGAATGTCCGGAGAAGCGGTTTTATCCGCTCTCGAACCGGCTTTGCTGCCCGAATATGCGGGCAACCTCGATTATGGATGTGGAGCGGGTGCTGCGGGAGATTGCAGAGGGCAGCGCAGCCGAGCTGACACTGCCGGAGGACATTGCCCGCGATGCACGGCGCTGTCTCGATGAAATGCTGCGTCTCGGCGGCTGATTTACGGAGGTTTCATTTTGAAACAATATGACTGTCAAGAGGAAATGCCGCAGATTATAGATGTGCCCTCCTATGAGCCGGTTCCGGATGAGGAACTCTTCGGACCGAAGAAACCGGAACCGCAGGAGATGACAGAAGAGCAGTTTGAGGCGCTGTCACGCTCGGTGATGGCGGATCCGGCGCGCTGCTTCTGCCGGAACTGCGGCAAGCCTGTGCTGAAGGCGGCGAGCGTCTGCGTCAACTGCCGGTATGTGCTCAATCCGGCGGCGCTGCGGCAGGGCGCACAGCTTCTTCGTGCAAAGCGCGCAAAATATGAAAAAAGTCACCGCTTTTTCAAGTTTGTCAATGATCTGACCGGCGTCGATCTTGAAAGCCCGGAGCGCAAATCGCTGTTTGAGATTTCACCGCAGCGCTATGCCTTCCGGACAACCGGCGCTGTTTACTGCACAAACTGCGGCAGACAGGTCGATGAGGGCGCAAGTGTCTGTGTCCACTGCCAGTATGTCCTGAATCCGGTCGCTGTGCAGCGTGCGCAGATGGCGCTTGCGGACAAAAAAGCGAAAATGACCGCAGGACTTGCTGTCAGAAGCCTGCTGATTCCGGGATTCGGCAGAAAGCAGAGGCGGCAATGGGCGCTGCGCCGTCCGCAGATCGCGAAGCCCTGCGGCATTCTCGGAAAGATCAATTTCGGTCTGCTCGCGGCAGCGGCGGCTGTTCTGATCTGGTTTTTATAAGCATGAATCCGAATTGTGCGTCATTCCGGCGCACAATTCTCTTTTGCGGTGAGGTGTATCATATGGTCACGCTGAAATACGGCAATACCAATACTTTTTTTATACCGGCGAAGCGCGGCGGGCTGCTGATCGACACCGATTATGCCGGAACGCTGCCGGCATTTTATAAGGCGCTCAAGGCAAACGGGCTCACGCTCCGCGATATCGCGTATCTGCTGCCGACCCATTTCCATCCCGATCATGTCGGGCTTGCAGGCGAGCTGACTGCGCAGGGCGTGACGCTGCTGATTGCAGATGTGCAGCGTGCGCATCTCCATGATCCCGACCCGATTTTTGCGCGTGAGCCGCATCTTTGCAGGCAGCCGATCGACGAGACGATGCTGCGCTGCATCTCCTGCGGAGAAAGCAGAGCGTTTTTGCAGGAATTCGGCATTGCAGGGGAGATCATCGCGACGCCGAGCCACAGCCCTGACAGCATCTCGCTGATTCTCGATGACGGCGACTGCTTTGTCGGCGATCTTGAGCCGCTGCCCTATCTGGCAGCGTATGAGCAAAATCTTCCGCTTCAGCAGGACTGGGAGCGGGTACTTTCTTTTCACCCGAAGCGTGTTTTTTATGCACACGCGAATCCCATGCTGCTCTGAGCGCTGCAAAACCGCTGATGCGTGAAATTTTTTGCAAAAGGTTGACATTATCGCCGTTTTGTTGTAAAATAAAGAGAATGGCAGTATGCCGTGTGATTTTTTATTATGGAGGACGAGACAAATGGACATCTACAATGGCTGGCTGATTGTAAACAGTTATTACAATCCCGCAAAATTCAATTCCCTTTACAGACTGCTTCAGGAGGCGGCGGATCGCGCCGGACTGCACTTCTCCAAGTGGACCTCCGATCAGCGCCCGACCATCATCGGCTCGCAGGCGCGTGAACCGAAGCCGGCTTTTGTGCTTTTCTGGGATAAGGACGTGCTGCTCGCAAAGGCTATGGAGCTTTCCGGGCTCAGACTGTTCAATTCTGCACGGGCAATTCAGCTCGCAGATGACAAGGCGGAGACTGCGCTGAAGCTCGCTGCCGCCGGCATTCCGATTGTGGATACGATTCCCGCACCGACCTGCTTCCCCGGCTGCAAGCGTAATCCCGCTTCGGCTGAGCAGGCTGCAAAGATCCTCGGCTGGCCGCTCGTGATTAAGGAGAACAAGGGCAGCTTCGGTCAGCAGGTCTATCTGGCAAACAATGTCCGTGAGGCAGACCGTATTCTGACTCATATCGGCGAGCATGACTGTGTGTTCCAGAGATTTGTTTCTGAGAGTGCCGGCAGAGACCTCCGTGTGACCGTCGTCGGCGGCAAGGTCATCTGCGCAATGGAGCGTCAGTCGCAGTCGAAGGAGCAGTTCCGCTCCAATATGGAGCTCGGCGGTACTGCAACCGCAAGAGCAATCTCTCCGCTGGAAGAAAAGCTCGCGGTCGAATCTGCAAAGGCGCTCGGTCTGGATTTCGCCGGTGTCGATATCCTGATGGGCAGATCCGAGGATGAGCGCTATGTCTGCGAGGTCAATTCCAATCCGCAGCTTCAGAGCACGATTGATGCCTGCGGTATCAACCCCGCAACGAGCATCATGTGGCATATCCGCTCAACTCTGAACAGCGCAGAATGAGCCGGAAGCACGGCGTTCTGCTCTATGCACGGGCGGATGCTGCGCGCAACCGGTGGTTTATTCAAAGATTGTGTGAGTGTGCAGAGTCGGAGGGCATGACCCTTCGGCTCTGTATTGCCGAAGACGGGTTTCACCTTCATGCGCCGTATCCCGATTTCGTCATCAACCGCAGCCGGAATGCGGCTTTTTCGCAGATGTGTGAGGAAACCGCCGGAATTCCCGTATACAATAGTATAATGGTGACGGAGATCACAAATGACAAATACCGCACGCATCTGTTTCTGCGTCAAAACGGGCTCCCGACTGCGGATACGGTTCTGATCCGAAGCGGGGATGCGTGTCCGGCGGATTATCTGCCGCCGCTTGTCGCAAAGCCTGCCGACGGTCACGGCGGGGCAGGGGTGACGCAGCTTTCCGATCAGGCGGCGCTTGCCCGTGCGCTCCGTGAAATGTCGCGCCCGTTTCTGCTGCAAAGGCAGATGCAGACCGGCTGGGATACCCGAGTCTATGTCATGGACGGCGAAATCTATGCCGCAGTGCTGCGTACCTCCGCATCGGATTTCCGGAGTAATTTTTCGCTCGGCGGAGCAGCTTCCGTCATCGAGCCGGACAGTGAAATGCGGGCGCTTGTGTCGCGTGTGCAGGAGATTCTGCCGCTGGATTTTGCCGGGGTTGATTTTCTGCGCCGACCGGACGGCGGATATGTGATCGGCGAAATCGAGGATGCCGTCGGATGCCGGATGCTGTATGCACTGACCGGTCTGGACCCCGCTGCGGATTATATCCGCATGATTGCCCGCCGCACAGAGAGGGGTATATGAAATGTGTGAACCGAAATTTTCTGTTGTGATACCGGCGCACAACGAGGAGCAGTATATCGGCAAATGCCTGCGGTCTGTCCGCAGTGCCGCGAAGTATGTGAAGCCGGATACCGTTGAGATCGTTGTCGCCGCAAACCGCTGCACCGACCGGACTGCCGAAATTGCGGCAAAATACGGCGCAAAGGTCGTGACGAATGATGAAAAATGCATCGCTGCAATCCGCAATACCGGCGTCAGTGCGGCAAGCGGAGAGATCATCGTGACCATTGACGCCGACAGCATGATGACGAAGTATTCACTCCGCGAGATCCGCGATCTGCTGGAGAGCGGGCAGTATATCGGCGGCGGCGCAAACCCGAAATTCGACAGAATGTCGCTTGGAATCGCGGTTTCTGCGCTGTATGTTGCCGTCAATCTGATTCCGGTCATGGTCAGAAACGGCGGCTATCTCAGCGGCGCGATGTTCTGGTGCTATAAAAAGGACTTTGACGCAATCGGCGGCTTTGATGCCTCGCTTGTCAGCCTTGAGGATATGGATTTTGCAAAGCGGCTCAAGGCACACGGTAAGCTGAGCGGCAAAAAATACGGAACGCTGAAACGCTCTTACGTTCTGACATCGTCCAGAAAATTCGATGAATTCGGAGACTGGTATCTGATAAAAAACCGACGCCTGACAAAGCGGATTTTTACCGGAAAGGACAGACAGGCGGCTGATGCGTTTTATTATGATGTGCGCTGAATCCTGTTCATCGAACTGACATCTTATAAAAGGAAAGGAACGAATGCAATGCAGAAGATCATAAAAGCGGGCATTTCCGCGTTGTTGGCGGTTTCGATGCTGCAATTTCCGGCAATCGGGAGCCTGAGCGCGCTGGCTGCAACGGAGCAGGCGAAGTCTGCTGCGGCGGTTTTCGTATCGGAGGAGACGGCTCCGGCGGCGGAGACTGCAACTGCCGTGACCGAAACGACCGCAGTGACGACGGAGACAACCGCCGCAGCGGGTGATACGACAACGCTGACGCAGACCGCCGAGACTTCGGAGACTGCCGTCACTACGACGACGACCGCCGAAACGACTGTCACAACCACGACAACGACCGTTCCGGCGCCGCTGCCGGATCCGGTATTTACCGCTGAATTTGAGGAAGGCTATCCGACAGGCGATACCGTCCTGCATCTGAAGCTGCTCGAAAATACCGGTATCAGCGCAATCGGGCTTTCCGTCACGCTGCCCGCGATTCTCTCTGCCGATGCAGACGAGGAGAATGTGTGCGAGTTTACGCTCTCGGATGCGTTTGATGCGGAGAATCTGTTTACTTATTATAATCCGGAGTTGCATACGCTTTCTGTCGTGTGCGCCGGAATGGATGCTGCTGCGACCGGCGAGGAGCTCGGCAGCATCACCCTGCACATTGCAGAGGAAGCGGAATCCGGGAAGAAATATCCGGTCAAGCTGCTGCTCAGCAGTCTTGCGCTTGCAGACGGCAGAGAGTATGCGCTGATCGGGAGCACCGTCAATTTCATCCCCGCAGAGACACCGCTGCGCACGCTCTCGGAGACCGATCTCACGGTCAATGCCGTCGGCGAGCCGATTCAGCTCACGCTTTCTCCGGAGCCGCCTGCCGGCTCCTGCAAATGGGAGAGCAGCGATCCGGAAAAGGTTTCCGTCGATGAAAACGGGCAGATCGTCTGTCTTCAGGAGGGCTATGCAGAGATTACGGTTTCCTGCGAAAAGCGGACCTATACCTGCAAAGTGACCGTGCGCTTTGACCGCTCGCTCAACTGTGAGGAAATGCGCGCAGCCGACGACGGGGAGACGATGCAGCTCTCGCTGGAGCCAGCACCCGACACCATTCTGAAATGGGAGTCCTCAGATCCCGGCGTGCTCAGCATCGACGAAAACGGGGTTGCAACGGCACATAAAAACGGCGAGGTGACAATTCTGGTCAAAACCGAATATTTTGAGTACGCGTTTCCGTTCCGTGTCATCATTCCGCGGGAAATCAGCGCAATATCGCACACATTCTCTGAGCGCGGAGAGACGATGCAGCTTTCGCTGACGCCTGCACCGCTTGATCCGATTCAGTGGACATCTGACAATATGGAGATTGCTTCGGTTGCAGAGGACGGAACCGTTACGCCGCTGAAAAACGGCTCGACCTTTATCCGTGCGGTCTGCGAGGGGAAAGAATACACCTGCATGGTGAACGTCAATTTCCCCTATGCACTGAATTTTACGGATTATGCCGTCCGCAAGGCAGGCGAGGGCGTTTCTCTCGTTCTGCTGCCGAAGGAAGATGCAACACCGGTTGCGGAATGGATCAGCAGCGACCCGACAATTGCCGAGGTCGATCAGGACGGCAATGTGACGGTTCTGAGCAAGGGTGAGGCGGTCATTTACTGCGTCGCAGGCGGAAAAACCTACAACTGCCATGTTGTGCTGATGCCTTATCTGCTCGGCGACGTCGATCAGGACGGCACGGTTGATGTTGCGGACGCGCAGCTTGCCCTGCAATATTATACGGATTTGCTGGCGCAGAAACCGGGGTCTCTGGCGGCGGTGCAGCGGCTTGCTGCCGATATCAATGAGGACGGCGTCATCGGGCTTGATGATGCGACTGCGATTCTTCAGTATGCGGCAGAGGAGCTCGCTCAGAAATCGCCGACATGGGAGAAGATCCTATCCAATCTGGTACCTCTGGAATAAAAACGAAACAAAAGCCGGCTGCTGTCCGTTTATCAGACAGCAGCCGGCTTGATTTTGTTACGGTTTCAGTTGCTCGGTTGAGATCAGTCCTGCAAGGTATTTCAAAAGCTTACTCATATCGGTTCTGCCGATCATGCCGTCACCGGTCACATCGCCGTTTCGCTTGCCCTGTTCGGTGATGCCGGTCTCGGTATCCTCCGCTGCGACCCGCGCCATGAGGACGGCGTCGAGCACATCCACCTCGCCGGAGCAGTCCGCGTCGCCGTAGAGAATCTCATCGGGCGGTGCTGTCACGGTTGTGGTTGTGGTCGTTTCGGTCTCCTGCGCGGATTCCTGAAGCAGAACCGTGTAATTCACGCAGCTTCCGCTCATGTTATTCGAGCCGAGCGTCACGGCATCGCCCGCCGAGAGCACTTTGCTGTATACGAGGAATGTTACGTCGTTGCTGGTCTGCGCGGTAATCGGCTCCTTGGTGAAGCTGCCGAGCCAGTCCGGCGTATTGCCCGCCGTCTCGACGCGCTCATCCAGCAGAATATAGAGCTTGCAGTTTGCGGCAGCCTTTAATGTTGCGAGATCGGCAAATGTATTTTTCGCATCACAAGCCGTCAGAATTTGCTCTGCACCGGTCAGCTCCGCCGGAAGCGTCGTAAAGGTCGCGTCGCGATCGCCGAAGAAGGTATTGCCGACCTGTGCGCCGTCCCGTACTGCCCATGCACCCGGATACGCATTATCCGCGATGAACAGATCGGAGAACAGCCTGCCGTTGACGGCAACCGCATCTTTGCCGAATGTGAACCAGTCGAGATTCAGCAGATATCCCTCGCCGCCGGTGAATTTCAGATAGAGATTGTGCTCGCCGGTGATCGCCGGAATGCTCCATGTGAACTCCCTGTAATCCGAGAATCCGGAGGTTCCTGCAAATTTCACCGATGCAGCCGGCGTGCCGGACATACTGTCGAGATAGAGCTCGATGCCGGAGACATTGCCGGAGACCTTTGCGGTGAAGCTGCGGGCGCCGTTCTCGAAATCAACCTTGCGGAACATCATAGAATCGCCGCTTTCGACATATCCGATGTTTTTGCCGCCGGAGCAGGATGCATTATCCTCGGCGATAACGCCGGTCATGCTCGCGTAATCCTCCGCCTCAATCGTGTCAAATGCGGAGATCGGATCGACGCCGTTTTCCGGAGAGCGCTCGACGACGCCTGCCGGGAAGGCATCGACGGTCAGGTCATTGATGTAATACTCGATGTTCATGTAACCGAGCCCCGCATAATCGCCCTTGTAATCGGTCGGGTCATTCGGGTTCAGCCCGCGCACGAGCTCCCATGCATCGTCCATGCCGTCGTTATCCGCATCGGTAATCTCCTTCTGTGTTACGGCAGCGGGATAATTATAGGTCACGCCGCACTGAATGCTGTACTTGTTCAGGTCAGAGACCGAGGAATCATATGCCGCAGTGCCGCTGCACGTTCCGGTGCCGTTCTTTGTCTCATTCGCACATTGCCGGTCGATTGCGGTGCGCTTTTCCGGCGAGATGCCGTTGCCCGCAAAGGAAATCACATGGTCATAGGATGCAGAGGCGCTCTCTGCGGTCAGAACCGTTGAGACGTCCTCGCCGTTGACGGTAATCGGGAAGTGGCTTGCAGATTCGGTTGTGCTCTGCGATTTGTTCCCGTTGTAGCCGACCGCCGACCAGTTGTTGTTCTCGGCATTTGCAACGGAATTGTCCTTGTTCAGGATGCGGTTGCCGGTGAGATACAGCATGAAATTGTCGTTGTCGGAAACGGATGCATAGTGGATGCCGCTGACGGTCGAGGTGCCGCGCTTCAGCGTATTATTCACATAATTGATATGACCGATTGTGCCGTAGGTGGTCTGATAGCCCCAGTCATAAATGATATTGTTCGTGAAATCCGCCGCATTCCGGTCGGTGACCTTCCCGCGGAAATTGCGCGAAACATTGTGGATAATCAGGCAGTGATCGAAGGAGAAATTCGCTCTGCCGAACATGATGCCGAAGCCGTGAATGCCCTTGTCATGCCCGCCCCAGGAATTCGCCGGACCAATGACCGTATACTGGCAGGTGTAGTTGTCATTCTTGGAGTATAAGCCCCACTGTTCGTCGCTGCTCCAGCCGATTGAGCAGTGGTCGATGATGGAATTGCCGCCCGCTGCGCCGCCCCATGCGTCATTGCCGGAGCTGGTCGCATTATAGGGACCCGGACGGGAGCTGATGAACCGGGCGATGATATTGTCGCCGCCCATGCCGAATTTGTAGTTCTTCAGCGTGATGCCGGAGCCGCCCGGTGCGGTCTGACCGGCGATCGTGACATTGCTCTGGCAGACGACATTGCTTTTCAGCTCGATTGTGCCGCTGACATCGAACACGACGATGCGGTTCGATTTGCTGACGGCATCGCGGAAGGAGCCGGTGCCGCTGTCATTCAGGTTCGTGACATGATAGACCTCGCCGCCTCTGCCGCCGGTTGCATATTTTCCGCCGCCGACCGCGCCCGGAAAGGCGAGCAGTCCGCCGGCAGCGAGTGCCTTCGGAGCCGTCTGCTGCTGCGGAATGACCGTGCCTGCCGCTGAAAAAACCATTGTCAGCGCGGCTGCCGCAGAGAGCAGTCTTCTGTTTCTCTGTTTCATAATTACCTCCAAAATCTCCCCGATAAATCAAACAATGCGGATTCCTCCCGCATGATATCCTAATGATAGCACATCTCTCATCTGCTGTCAATTCTTTTTTTCACTTAAAATATGTCAAATTGCGCACAATCGGCGCGGAAACCGGCGCAAAATCCGTCCGGTACATGAAGATTTTATGAATCTTCTGTGAAATCCGCAATTCTGTCACATTTCTTTCACATTGACCCCGTATAATAACTACAACACCCGCTTCGGATCGTGCGCGAAATTCGCGTGCAGCGTTGATCTGAAACGGGCGTTGTCAATTTTGGCATTTCCGCATTGTACCGCATGATAATACAAAAACAGCACCTCATATAAGGTGCTGTCAGTCTGTCGATAAAGTCATTTCAGCGAAATGAAGTGCCTGTCAAAGCGGAATAAAAAATTGAATAATGGGGGAAGGAAAACTCTTGTTTTCCTTCCCCCAAGCCCCCATCTTTAGCGCTTTTGAACGCAGAAAGGAGAGTTTCGCTCGTTGCGACGAGCGACCAGAGGCTCTGCCTCTGGACTCCGCAAACTTTTGAAAAAGTTTGATCAAAACTTTTATTGTTATTCTAACGAAGCTTCCCGACAGTCCGACAGCACCTCATATAAGGTGCTGCTTTTTTGTCCGGAACTGATATCATTGTTTTTTGCGGAGAACCGCGATTGCGGCTTCGTGCAGGATCGTAAATTCTGCCGGCGCTTTTTGCATGAGCAGAGCTGTGTGCGCCTGCTCCCATTCTGCCAGCTTTTCGCCCGTAAGCGATGCCCCGACACCCCGGCAGGCACGCATTCTCCCGTGCCAGCTCTCGCGGGTAAACGGCACTTGCAGATCAAACTGCTCTGCATCCTCGCGGTCAAAATATGCGTCGTAATCCTCCGGAATCCAGACGGGAGCACGGCGGTTGCCTGCGCCGGTCCAGCCCGGATTGAATTGCAGAACGAGGTTTTCGCTTGCCTGCGCAAGTGCATCCTCATACGGCAGCCAGTTCATTTGCAGTACGGCAAGCCGTCCGCCCGGTTTCAGCAGCGAGGCGAGTTTCGGCGCAATTGCCGCGTGATCGAAATACCAGAAGCACTGACATGCCGTGATGACATCGAAGCTGCCCTCCGGGAAGGGGAGCGCCTCTGCCGGTGATGCCAGAAACGTGATCTGCATCTGCTGCTCTGCGGCAAGGCGCTTTGCCTCTGAGATTTGCTCCGAGGAAATATCCGTGCCGACAAATTCTGCGCCGGTATGATACAGAAAACGCGGCAGGACGCCGGTTCCGGTTCCGAGGTCAAGCACATGCTGTCCGTGGACACAGAGCCCGCGGGCTGTCAGCGCCTCATAAAAGCGCGGCGGATAAATATCGCGGTATTTGGCATAATCGGCGGAGGTTTTGCCGAAGTCAAAGGGCGTTCCGCCGTCGATATCATGCAGTTGAATGTCCATTGTTTGTACTCCTTTCCGGATAAATGCAGTGCCCTATCCTTTTGCGGATAAGGCACTGCACAGCGATTTCAGCGCTGTTCTGCTTCAAATTCCTTTGCGAGATTCTTGAGGATCTTCGCGACAAACTGGTCGATTTCGTTATCTGTGAACGCGTGGTCATCCGAGCGGAACCGCAGTGAGAATGCGAGCGACTGCTTGCCTGCCGCAATCTGCTTGCCCTTATAGACATCGAAGAGTGTCACATCGCGGAGCGACTTGCAGGAGCGCTTCATTGATGCTTCGAGCTCTGCGCAGAGTACATCGTCTTTGACGAGCAGTGCGATATCGCGCTGCACAACCGGGTATTTCGGAAGCGGTGCAAAGTGCAGTTCGGTCAGCAGATGCGGGCGCAGCTCGGTGAGATCGAGCTCTGCGAGGAAGACCGCGTGTTCCGGAACCTCAGCATCGGTGAGGTCATGCGCGAGCATTCCGAGCCAGCCGACAACTTTGCCGTCCAGCAGCAGCTCTGCGCTCATGCCCGGATGCAGGAACGGATACTTCGCAGCATCCTCCGGCTTGCGGTAAGTGAATTGCAGACGGAACGCATCTGCAATTGCCTCGGTGACTGCCTTGCCGTCGAAGAAGCTGATCTTTCCGCCGTCAAACAGTGTAATGCTGAGTGCTTCACGCTCTTCAGGTTCCTGCGTCGGGTGCTCCTCCTTGGAATGATAGGTTTTTGCAATCTCAAACAGTCTGCCGCAGTCGTTTCCGCGGCGCACGTTGCGGATCACCGCATTGACCATAGACGGCGCGAGCATCGTCCGCATAATCGAAAGATCCTCGGAGATCGGGTTCAGCAGGCGGATTGCCTTGCGCTGCGGTGCATCTGCGGGCAGCTTGAGCATATCAAGATCTTTCTGCGAATAGAAGGAATAGTGAATGGTCTCATAGAGTCCCTGTGCGCAGAGAACGCGCTTTAATTTCATCAGGCTGGTCTGTGCGGCATTTCTGCCGCCGTTTGTAACCGCTGCCGCCGCCAGGAAGGTCGGCTGAATGTGATCGTAGCCGTACATGCGGATGAGCTCCTCGGCGATATCGGGTGCATTCTCGATATCCTCGCGGTAAGGCGGAATCTGAACGGTCAGGCTGTCGCCGTCGATCTGCGGTGCAAAGCAGAGATTTGTCAGGATGCGGCGGATTTCGGCATCCGGAATCGTGATGCCGAGCAGCGCATTGATTTTTGCAATTGAAACCGTGAGCGGACGGGTCGCAGTCGGGTCAGCCTGCTGCGCCGCGACAATACCGGTTGCGGTGACGCTGCCGCATTGCAATTCCTCGATCAGATGCAGCGCACGCTTCATGCCGAGCTGTGTTGCATATTCATCGACGCCCTTTTCAAAGCGCTGCGAGCTGTCGGAATGCTGTCCGAGTGCGCGGGAGGTCTTGCGGACATTATCGCGCATGAATTTTGCGGATTCAAAGACCACATCTGCGGTATCATCCTTGATTTCGGAGTTCAGACCGCCCATGATGCCTGCGAGCGCAACGGGCTTTTCGCCGTCGCAAATGACGAGATTTGCGGGATTCAGCTTGAATTCCTTTTCGTCGAGTGTGATAATCTTTTCGCCCTCTGCGGCTCTGCGGACGACAATCTGCTTTCCGGCGAGATTGCGCAGATCAAAGGCGTGCATCGGCTGACCGATTTCCTTCAGCACATAGTTCGTGATATCCACGATATTGGAGATTGAGCGGATGCCGACCAGCGCAAGACGGCGGCGCATCCATGCGGGAGATTCGCCGATGCGGATATTGCGGACATAGTGCGCAGAATAGCGCGGGCAGAGATCGGGCGCCTCGACCGTGACCTGAAAATCAGCGAGTGTCGAGCCGTCCTCGGTGTAATCGACAGCCGGCATTTTCAGCGGCTTTCCGAGCGCTGCCGCGACTTCTCTTGCGATGCCGAGAATCGACATGCAGTCCGGGCGGTTCGCCGTGATTGAGATATCGAACATCCAGTCATCGAGCCCGACGACCGGTTTGATATCGGCACCGACCGGCGCATCCTCCGGCAGAACGAGCAGTCCGCAGTAATCTGCGCCCGGATAGAGATCCTCATTCAGACCGATTTCGATGCCGGAACAGAGCATACCGAAGGACTCAAAGCCCTTGAGCTTGCCCTTTTTAATCTTCATGAGCCCCTCGACGGTGACATGATCGCGGGCAGTTGCATAGACCTGCGCACCGACCAGTGCAACCGGGTACTTGCCGCCTGCCTTGACGTTATCGGCGCCGCAGCAGATCTGAAATTTGCCGTGCTCACCGCAGTCAACCTGACAGACCGAGAGGTGCGTGTCGGGGATCGGCTCCAGCGACATGACCTGTCCGACCACAACCCCGGAGATATCCGCGCCGAGCTCGGTCAGTGTCTCAACCTCAAAGCCGCAGTCAAAGAGCTTGGTTTCGAGCTCCTGCGGCGTAACATCTATATCAACGTATTCTTTCAACCAACTAAGCGGTACAATCATCGTGATTTTCCTTTCTGCATCTTACTCGCTGAACTGAGACAGCACTCTGGTATCGGATTCAAACAGCATCTTGATATTCGGGATGCCGTATTTCAGCATGGCGATTCGCTCAATGCCCATGCCGAATGCGAAGCCGGTGTAAACATCCGGATCAATGCCGCAGTTTTCGAGAACCTTGCGGTTGACCATGCCGGCGCCGAGCACCTCGATCCAGCCGGTATCCTTGCAGAGACGGCAGCCGCATCCGCCGCAGGAGAAGCAGCTCACATCGACCTCGACAGAGGGCTCTGTGAACGGGAAATAAGACGGACGCAGGCGGGTTTTCACATTTTCGCCAAAGACGTTCTGTGCGAACACATCGAGCATACCCTGCAAGTCGCAGAGCGTGATGCCCTTGTCAACGACCAGCCCCTCCATCTGCGAGAACATCGGGGAGTGTGTCGCGTCGTCATCAGAGCGGAAGACCTTGCCGGGCGACAGAATCTTGATCGGCGGCTTGGTGTTCTCCATGACGCGGATCTGACCGGCGGAGGTCTGCGTGCGCAGCAGCAGCTCCGGCGAGACATAGAAGGTATCCTGCATATCACGCGCCGGGTGATCCTTCGGGGTATTCAGCGCGGTGAAATTGTAGTAGTCATTTTCGATTTCCGGCCCCTCAAACACGGTGAAGCCCATGCCCGCGAAAATGTCGATCAGCTCATTTGCGATCAGCGTATTCGGGTGCAGTGCGCCTGCGGAATGCGGCGCAGCGGGCATCGTGACGTCGATCTGCTCGGCGGCATTCTTTTTCTCGAGTTCGGCAGCCTTGAGGCGTGCATCCTGCGAGGTAAAAAAGTCCAGTGCCCATGTTTTGAGTTCATTGACGATCTTTCCGAAAGCAGGGCGCTCCTCGGGCGCAAGATCGCGCATATTCTTCATCAGCGCGGAGATCTGTCCCGATTTGTTATCGAGGTACTGCTTCCGGAGCTGATACATTTCCTTTGAATCCTGAATCGCGGCAGCGGCCTGTTCGATTTTTTCCCGCATTGCCTTGATTTGCTTTTCCATGGTAGAAACCGTCCTTTCAAGATATTGGAATCTCTAAAAATCCATTATATAGTATACCGCAAATCCCGCAGATTGTCAAGTACGGCGGCGGGATTTCATCCGCAAAACAAAAGCACCGCCGGAGCGGTGCTTTCAGTCTGTTGATAAAGTGTCTCCGACGGATTCAAAATGGGGGCGCTCCTCGCTTCGCTGTGTCGAGTTTGCTGCGCAAACATCGAGCCCCCATACCCCCGCTTAAGGGATACTATCCCTT
>Ga0310691_10001108_pt1 | contig 43503 bp, 62 predicted proteins | sample 176DNAGHGlowgp2_FD_203887 | JGI IMG/M metagenome (GOLD analysis project Ga0310691, IMG submission 203887) | Sheep rumen microbial communities from Palmerston North, Manawatu-Wanganui, New Zealand - 1766 DNA GHGlow gp2 (v2) (version 2) | ecosystem: Host-associated > Mammals > Digestive system >... | reverse complement strand
ATCTACAAAGTATTGATATAAATCAAACTTCGTTATCTCTTGAAATTTATTTGCAATATCTGATAACATAACTTACCACGCTCTCATCATACCATTAATAATATTAGTCAATCCATTAGCAACCGAATTAGCAGCAACCTGAGGTATCAACTCTTTTAACTTATTCTTCGTTGAATCATATTTTCTTAATCTCGCAACCGCCCTTAATGTGAAATTATAATTCCACATACAATTATTGGCCATAGACTGAGAGAAAGAAAAATTAACAACATCGACAACATAAGCGGTATTCAACGAATAGTTACAGAATTTTACATAAAGCGGTTTACCATTAGCATCGGTGCAATTTGCCCCCTCTAAAATATGCTGTAAAATCTTCGTCATTCCATAACCGCTTTTAACTCCAGTAGAAACTCCAGTGATACTTCCGAAATCTAAAGAAATTGCGCCATTCTTACCAGCACCATATGTATTCAAATCTCTCTTAGGGTCTTTATAGTTAAGCAACAAACGGAACTTACGTCCAAATGTTCCTGCTATCGTTATATCTATTGGAGAAAAACTGCTATTAAAATTAGTAACAACAGCATTATTGGTTTTTATCATAGTCTGAATAGGCGAATGGCTTTCAACTATTTGTTCAGGCATAACCGAAAATGAAAGAAAACCTAAACGCTTATCATCGCAATCAACCAACTCAAGGGAACAAAGATAGTATTCAATATCGTCAGGCATCACGCAATGTAATGCTGCCTTACCAACGCTAATAGCAGAATCTATAACCTGCTGAGCAACGTTGGTCGCTTGTCCGCTTAAAAAAGTTTTCTTCAACATATCTTATATTCCTATTCTTTTATGTATTCTAATAGTTGTTAATCCGTGTTTGATAACTTAGAAAGTATTGTACTCAACTTGCCCTTAATTGCAGAAAATTGTGATGAATTTATTGGAGTGCCGCTTGGTCCATGAGGTGTTGGTACTGTAATAGCGTTTATAGCATCCAATATCTGACCTAATAAATCTTTTAAAGTATTACCAAGAACCATAGGTTCAGCACCATCACCTAAATTAAACTTATTGCACTTGAATTGAATATTATCTTCGTTAAAAGTTGCTTCATTACCCTTATCGTCTTTATAATATGCCTTATCGGTATCAAAAGTCATAATATGACCAAATTGGTCTTTCAATTCTGCCTTTTCATCATCAAATAAATATTCTCTCCCGAAAGTATCTTTTATTTCAATATTCTTTTTCAATTCCCTCTCTTCATCGTCAATTTGATTAAGAGTTATTTCATTTCCGTTATAATCTTTAAAGTGCAACTTTTCTTCGTTACCCTCAATGGTTATAATCTCTTGCTCTCCATTGTTTATAGTTACTGTAAAGGATTCCGTACTTTCAACTACTAACTCCTTGCTAACTGCTTTTATTCGTCTTGTTGCAGAAATATCTACATCGTCATCTTCACTACCAGCTGATTTTATAACTACACGCGCAGGCTTAGATGCATTTCCGCAAGCATAAATCTGAGCAATCGCGTTTACAGCGTCTTGAAGAAACTCTACAGAAACTCCTTGATTAGATTGACGCTGAGACATCTGACCTCCACCTTGAATATTCGGTGTATTATTATCAGAAAGAATGCCTACAACTACTGGTCTGTTATAAAACGATTCACGAACCCAAATGACTAAACTTCCCTTTCCCTTATCGTTATTAGGAAATTCAATATGAGGCATTATCTGGTTGGTAACTTTAACATGAGACATTACTCCATATCCGTCACCAGCAATCGTTATCTGATTAGTACGATAACAATTATTTACATAAGTACCAACGTCAGTTACATTGCTCGGAATAACAACATAACCAACGCCACCAGTACCAACGCCGTTTTTATTTCCAGTATTTTTCTCAATCCAACTATTCATACTCATACGCTAAAATCTTTCATTCGGTAATATAAATTGCTGACGCTTCAAGAAAAACTTAAACACCTCACGATTAACTTTCCACTTAGAAATCGTATCTCTCCAATTACCAAGTCCTATTTGAGAACGATTTTCTTCATATCCAGTAAAATCAATCAAGTCAAAATAAGAAATATCACCCTTAGATTTATCACTATCTTTGATATATCTCTTAACCATTCCATGAGAAACTTGAAGCGTTGTTGTACGTTGAACAGAATTATTGGTCATATTAAAACTCTGACTAACATTCTCTACATAGAAAACTTCATCAATACCCTCTTCCAATCGAACCTGAATAAACATTCCTCTCTTAATTCTTCTTGTACCTTTCAAAGTAATTGTGCCCTGACGAACAAAAGGAGCATAAGCATTACATTCAATAATATATTTCAAATCATCAAGAATCGTTCGACAACGCTTATCGCCTGCCTCACTTTTCATATCGTTCTTAACCTTATCACGAACACCCAACCCCTTAAAAGACGCATACTGACTTTGAATCTGCAACGCTCTACTTCCCCAAATCATAGCATACTCAGGAAATAATATTGCTGGAACAAGGTATTGCATATCATCGCCCGAACATTCAAATTGAGGATAGAACTGATACCAAGAGTAAATTCCGCTATTTTGAAAATCAATCCTTGAATTTATAATTTCGTCTTTTGTTATTGTATATACGTCCTTATAAAGTTCAGCCGTTTCTTTCTTTTCGCGTATCTCATTTTCAAGTCTTTGAACCTGTTTAAGATATTCAGAACCGAATCCGTATTTATGCTTCCATTCATCTAATCTTCTTGAATTTTGAACCCAATCTTGAGTCAATTCCCATTTAAATTCCTCGCCCTGACTTTTCAATTCCTCTAAAGACTTCTCTAAAGATTCAATACTAATATCAAATATACCCTGAGACGTTAAAGCCTGAAGCATGAGTTTCTTATCAAAAGGCGGTTTACGAACAATAAAGAAATATTGGTCTCCGTATGTATCACCAGAAAACTCTACAAGCGGTTGCTGACAAGCCTTGTTAAAGAATCCAAGAATTGAACCAGTCTGAGTTGAAACTGAAGAATCATAAAGCATAAGGTCTTGGACGTTGCTATCCATAGCAAGTTTTATAATCTGCCAAATACCTTTTGCATATTCTTCATTTACCTCAAGGTCTTCATTTGGAATTTCCTCTTCATAATATTCAGTTGCTGTATCATCGGTTTCATATGCTCCATTGTACGTTTCATCTTCTCTTACGTCAGCTTCTGAAAATGGTGCGTATCTAACCCTATTGTTATCACCAACTTCATAACCCTCTTCTTCACCAGTTCTATTATTTACGCGAATCGGTAAACCTGTCGATATTGTATTACGATTTATCGCACCAGTTAATATTTCACTCATAAAACGCGCAGGATTCAAAGCGTCATTTGAACTCCAACGCTGAGATGTATTCCAGCGATATTCAAAATGAAGGTGTGGTCCAGTAGAAACTCCAGATAATCTATCGCCACGAGTACCGCCAGTTTTGCCTATCGGGTCACCCTCTCCAACGCTTCTTGAGGCACCTGACCTCTCTCCTAATACACATTGAGAAAGATGCATGAATCTCAATTCAAGACTTCCGCTGCGTAAAACGCAATATAATCCAGCACTACGACTAACACCCTGACAAACTAACTTGCCAGCAAATGGAGCATAAATTTGAGTTCCAACTGGAACGCTTATATCAATACCCTTATGATTCGTTGATGCTCCAGCAGTTGGTCTGCGTCTTGGACCAAAAGGCGAAGAAATGCATAATTCTGTTTTTCTACCTAACCAACCTCTTTTCAATATCGGTTTATCATCCATAATTATGACCTTTCTGTATTTTTAGGTGTAAGATAAGCAAACTTTGTTCTTCTTTCTCTCCAGGAATTGAAAATTTCAGATGGACATATTTGCATATTTGTTAATTCACGAATAACAACTTTTATGATATAATCTATCGTAAAACCATTACACTCTTCATAGAATAATCTAATAGAACCAGTAGAAGGCATGCGCATCATGTTTTCTGCGTTGCCGTTCGCTCCTTTAGCGGTACTACCATTAACTGTATCCACGCCAGCTAAATCTCCCGTTCTCAATGCTCCCTCGGTGTTATCAAAGAAATTCCCCTTATTAACAGATGTGGCATTAGGAAAGAATATTGAAGAATCATCGCTTAAAAGTTTCATCAAATCCTTTCCGCTTACATTGACGGTGATATTTCCGTTTGAATCTCTTGATAAAGATACGCTATCAACCAAACCTATCATATCAAAGGTCTGACCAGCAATATTATCATCACTAACAGAATCTGGGTCTATATCGTCAAAAGAAATGAATATAAGGTCGTTTGGAGAAATCAGCCAATTAAAATAATCCATAGAATCTATTGGCGATTTAACAACGGCATATTTATTTTCGCTACCTGCTATGCTATACATTTCCTCTCGGATTGCCTTCAAATCTGCCCAATCTTCTACATTATTCTTATTGTAATTATCTGAAGGTGTTGCATAAGAATTTAAATTCCTATCAAACTTATGATACAAAGGAATATGAGGCAAAGAAAAACTAAACGTACCGCCCTGCTGACCCACACTTGTATTAAGTTGAAAAACAAAATCCGATATATCGGTAAAATTAGACTTAGTTTGATATATTCCGTCAGCAACACCAGTCTCTTTATTATCAGATTCTAATTTATTGTAATAAAGAGTTTTGAAAAATCCTATAACGCTGCATTTAGCACGTTCCCTCTTAGCGAATGGAGAATATAATAATCTGATATTTTCCTCAAGTAAAGAACTTTTTATTTGAGCATCTTCAAACGCCATTGTATCAAATACTGGCTCCTGAAACGATGTATGTTTTGCAGACATCGTATATGTAACCAGCCTTTTAGGAATAACCAACGTAATAGGACAAGGCAGCGGTACATCTTTTGTAACGTCATCTGCGGTAAGGTCTATGACTTTCTTTTGAAGATTTTTGTCCTTAATAAACTTCAACCTATCAGAAACATCCATCTGGTCGAAAATTCTTTGCCTATTATCTTCAAAAAAATTATCAATTCCGTAAGTCTTATCAAAATAAACGCCAGACACTTGACAAAATTCTTCAAGTGTCTTTACGTTTGGATTATTATGATATAGTTTATATATTTCAACCATACGTTAATGCAAATTATCAACAGCTTCTTGTAATTTATTAGCAATATCATCTTGCAACTTATCAAGAATATTTTGAACAACTTGAGTAATAGTCGCTTGATAATTCAACAAACTCTTCATTTGCTGGTCTGCTAATGCATTATATTTTTGAGTAACCTCTGGAGTGTATCCGTTATTTAAAACCGCTGCCTGCTCTGAAGTAGTATGAGATTTATCTAAACCATTTGCTTCAAGCCCACCTCTTAACATTTGTTTAGCAAGCGGATTCAAAACATTAGGATTCTCAATGCCGTAAATTTCTTGGAAAGCAAGGAATCCTGATGTGGTTTCAGGACTTCCGTATATTGAAGCAATACGTCTCGCATACGCTTTCTGTATCCTATCTTGCTTAGATGGGTCGTATTGAGCCATCTTAATTTTACGCAAATCACCCCTTGTACTCGGAAATTCCTCTTGAATCACATCATAAAGCAATGTCTTTGCAAATCCACCTCCTGGATTTTGAACTTGGTTATTTATTGACTGAATACCCTGCATCGCTTCTGAACCAAACTTATCTCCGAATATCGCTTGACCAGTTGCTATTTGACGTCCTGCTCTCTCATTATCAACCGTCAAGAAAGTTGAACGCTGAGCCTGACCTAATTGAGTCATATACCCCAAGAACTCATCAGAACGCGCCCATGAACCATCCTGCATGCCAGTGGTATTAAGTTTAGCAAGAGTGAACGCTAAATTAGTGAAATCTTGATTAGCGTCATTCCTACCAAATCTATCGAATGCGCTTAACTGACCAAGCGCACCACTATTAAGAGAATAAACCCTTTCAAGAGCATCTGCTTCCAACGCACGTTGAGATGCTTGCTGAAATGTTTCACCTCTCTTGGTAACCATTCCACGCTGCTTAATCCGTTGAGCAAATTTCTCAGCAAACTCAGGTGCAGTATAACCAAGGTCATAAAGGTCAAGTTGGTCTTCAGAACGTGTCCAAGGAGACACTGGATTGAATCCTTGATTTCTACCATCAGACATAGGTATTATATTCTCACCAGAGAACGCTACCATCGTTCTTCGTAAACCCTCTATATTATCAGGATTACTTGACTGACCTCTGTACAACATAACAAGATTATTGAACCCCATTATACGTTGTTCTTCTTGTTTCCAAAGGTCTGCAACTCTTGTACGTTCATCCTCAATCATTAAGTCACGATTCATAGCATGACTTACAAGAGCACCGCCACCTGAACCAACTAAAGTACCTATTAAACCGCCTAAAAGATAGCCTGGAATTGCTCCGACACCGCCAAAATAACTACCAATACCAGCGCCAATTAAAGCACCTGCTCCTGCTCCAATACCAGTTGCTAAAGCAGAATTTTCTTGACGCTCAATGGCATTTCTTTGACGAATAGCGGCTGTAGCGTTTCCGTTCAAGACAGAACTTGCCATACCCAATCCAAGATAATCTTCTTGAATACCAAGTTCATCAAGACGAATACCAGTATGTATTGCTGTCGTTGCGATTGTTCCTGCGGCTCCTAACCAACGTTGCATTGTAGGTGACGCTCCAGGATTCATCGCCCTTTGCATACGCTCCTGAATCTTCGCTGCTTCACGGCTTGCCTCACGCGCTTCTTCTTCCGTATCAGCATTATCTCTGCGCCAAACTTGTTCCTTATATTTATCGCGTAACTGATTTAAATAAGAATCTTTGTTTCCCTGAGACAACTCGTCAGTAAGACGTTGCATTGCTTCAGTTAAACGATTCTCCGCTTCAATTTGCTGATTATCCCTATCCTGAGTAGCAGAATCGTACTGACTTGCAAAAAACTTATCTACCCTTGAAGTCTCTCTATTCAACAAACTATCATAACGCTTATTAATGTCGTTAATGCGTATCGGGTCGTTAGTAGAAGAAAGTTCAGATTGACGCGCTTTCTCTATTCTATCGCTAACCTCATACATCAATGCATCCTTACGAGCATCAATGCTAAACATACGAGCATTATAATCGTTATCTATTGCCCCCATGACACTTGAACGCTGCGATTGACGCAACGTATTCATCATGGTAGAAAAATTATTGGTACCTGGAACAAGGAAAACGCCACGCGTGGACATTTCCCTACGAATATCCTGCACCAACATATCGCTTGTTGGTAGTGGACGATTTACAACGCCACCTCCAGTGCCAGCAGTTGAACTATATTGAGAAAAATCAGGTCTTTGATATCTGTAAGGTTGCTGCGGCTGATTACCACCTCCCGAACCTCCACCACCTGGAGGTGCAGGTGGCGTTGGAGGTGGAGTTGGCGGTGTTGGAGGTGTAGGCTGTTGCTGCGGTGGAGTTGGCGGCTGTTGATTACCGCCACCACCGCTTTGTATTCCATTAACATTGATAGTTATTGCCATCGCTTCTTACTTTTTATCAAACTGAGACAAGTCAAGATTTTCATAGTCATCGTCAATCTGTTCTTGGGATAGATGAATAACTTTCTTATTAGAATTTTTTTCAGCTAAACCTAAATCACGATTATCTTGTTCCTCTTGCTTTTGTCTATATTCTTTTTTGAACTCGTTTATAACAATTTCCTCTCTGTATTCAATCAGCATATCAATGAAATTCATATCACGATGTTGCTGAGAACCGAATGGAACGTTGTATTTCTTTCTCCACCAGTAGTCAAGCGGAAAGTTATGCCAATCGAAGACAAAGTTATCAATGTCCTTTTTCGGTTCATCCCTCTCCCTCAACTGACTTTGCATCTTCAACCGATTGTTTTGCTATACCACGAATTTCGTTCATCGTCTCTACATACCAAGGTTGAATTTGCTCCTTAAACGCTTTAATTAACTCCTGAGATTCGGATAATTCAAGTTCAGCATAATTCTGTATGTTAAAATACTTGCCTACCTCTGGAACAACTACCTGATAGAAAGTTATAGCGTCTATAAGGTCTAAAGCGTAATACGCACTTGCTAAACCACTTGCAACCATAGAGCCGTAACGATTATTACTCAAAGCCTGCTTCATGGAGTCAATGTCAATAATCTGACCAACGTTTGGTAACTTTGCAGTAAATTCCTTTTTTCCGATTGAGAATTTCTTAATTCTGTCCATCTTGATTTACATTTTTGTTTTACAATATAAAAATAATTAGACGTACCTGACTTGCGCCAAATACGTCTAACTTATAACTGATGATTGTACGACTACTCAGTGATTCCGTTGAAGAGAATAGGGTCAAGATACTCAAACTCAGTATCACGTCCACTAATCTGTCCTTCTTGAACGTCAAACCCCTCGCGGTTAGCAAAAGCACCTTTGACGCTTGCGAAATTTTCGTACTTAGAACTTACCAAACCAGTGTCTGGGTCAATCTCGCCATCCTTAACCTTACGCAAGATAGAAATTTCAAGTCCATCTTCCTGAAGCAGAATAGCGTTTGCCCATGCCTCTACAGTGCCAGCATTTCTGAACGTGCCTTTCTTGCTCTTATTTGCAAGCAGATTAAAGTTGATGCTATAAGAACTACAGCTCAACGAACCACTCCATTCAAGTGCAGGCAGTTCAGACGGATTCAAGCGGCCAAGGCCACTAACGCGCCCACGTCTGATTTGCTCCGTGATACGCACGTTCTTCATTTTACCAACCGTCACGCTATTTATCTGAATAATAGCAAGCGGTGCTGTCATTACTTTCTTATCCATATTTCACTTACCTTTACTTGTTAAACAGAAACAGATAAATCAAGTACATTACCAGTAAAGAATATCTTATTCAACGGCACATTAGGAACAAAATCATAAGTGCAGAAGAAATCGGTATTTTTACCAGTTACCTTAACATTCTTCCAATCAACAATCAGATTATCCTGGTCTCCAACTACAGTTAGGCTCTGGAGTTTCGTTTCAACGAAATTCTTGACTGTTGCTGGTGAAACAGTACCTACGTTCTTACCAGTGAAGCGGTCTGAAGCGTCAATAATCAACTCCTTATTCAACTGAGCCTTAATAAGCGCAATCGAAAGTTCAAGAGACTGACCATCGTTAGCATAGGTCTGCTTATTATCCTGCATCGTTGTAATACCCTGATTGACTACCCAGTAGCCGTTTACATTACGAACATGCATGATACCTGCCTGCAGTGCCTTTTCGCGCTCTTTCTGCTTGAGGTCGTACTTAAAGTTTTCAAAACCAGTACGCTTAAACGTCAACGGAATCTGAGGTGCGCTGCCTGCAGCCATACCGATAATAGTGGCAGCAAGATAGATTGAAGGCAATTCCTTAGTGCCGTTTCCATCCTTACGTCCTACGACTGGAGAACCATGTACAACGACTACCTGCTCAGAATCGTAATACTTAGCAATAGCCTGAGATGTTCCAGTAGTGACGGTCAGAGTGTTAAGCAAATCGGTATCGCCAACGCCACCAGGCACTACCATAAATTCGGTAAACTTAGCGGTGTTCTTGATGAACGTGAAGAGTTTGCCGTTTGTTGCAGGGTCAGTTGCCTCCGCTACGTTCTTATTGGTACATAAGAAGAATGTAACATCCAATTCTCCGATTGCCTCAAGAACATTAGCATATGCCGTTGCATCATCGTAATTAGTTGTACCGCCAGTAGCGTTCACCTGAGCGACAGCGGTAAGCAAATCATCCTCTCCGATTGTACCAGTAGTTGAAATCTTAAAGTTAGCAAGAACAGTGCGATTACTCTTACACCAATCTACCAACTCCTGAATCTTTGAGAACTCATCGGATTCTGCAATAAGGTACTGAGGTGCTGATGCCCAATCGCGTGCGCCATAAGGCTCTCCTGCTTCATCGGTGCCCATATACGAACCCTGATAAATCTGCAACTTGAACTTGCTGGGGTCTTCAGTTCCAGCTACAACCTTTGCAGCGTAACCAAGTTTCAACGTTCCGTCTTCAACCACGCCATTACCAGTAATACCCTCGTTCTTACAAGCAAGAGTTAAAACAATTGCTGGCGTTGCGCCTGCTGCTGCTTTAAGGGTCAAAGCCATCTTTGCCGCTGTAGTTGCTGCAGCACGCGTGTAATAAAGTTTGGGTGCGCCAAGGACACCTGAACGCGGTTCAAAAATCTTCTGAGCAATGTCACCAATTGGACCACCGCCAATAAAGGCAAGAAAATCCTCATAGTTATCAAACTCATAGACAGACTTGAGACCTTGGTTCAATTCTCCGTTTACACCAGAACCACCCGAAAACTCATAGCCATCTGCCGTCTTAGACAAACCAGTATCAATAATCATAACATTGCCGAACTGAGCAACGTTGACCGTTGAAGTGGGATTGTAAACAGACACGGCATATGCACCAGGCTCGATGTACTTCTTTCCGTGAAAATTAACAACTGTTGCCATTGTGTCTAAAAAATTTAATTTATTAAAGTGAATAAAAATTCCATCTTTTGATTTACTTATAATTGCTTATGCGTTGCCTCCATTGTAAATATCCACATATAATCTTCTATCGGTAGTGGCATACATACCATCCCAAGTGGTCTTTTCTTCCTGAGGATAAATAATATCAGAATCGTCTGCAAATAGCCAATCGCTAACATTCTTTTGCTGAACACCTGACTTTGCAAGCAATACGTCATAAGTATATCCATCTACCGCATTAAGAGTTACAATACCATCTGAATTAGAAACTCCGACATAATCATACAAATCCTTTGTAATCTCAACCGCTGTATTAGGCAATGGATTGCCCTCATCATCCTTAACGTAAATTTGCTTTGTTTGAGTAGCATAACCGCCATCCCAAATATCTACATACATAATCGGGTGAGTATCGGCATACATACCATCCCAAATATTCTTATCAACAAGACTATACTCAAAGTACATCTGCGGGTCATCGAACCTTATGTTAAAGAAATGGTTCATATTAACCCCTTGCTTACAAAGAGTGACTGTATAGGTCTCGTTGGCTATTCTTAGAAAACGCGCAATTCCTCTTTCGTCTGTAATGGCGTAATAAAGATAATTCGTTTCCTTAGAACGCAATTCAACAATTATGCCTTCTAATGGTTCAGATAAACTATCGGTAACTACTACCATTATATCATGAATAGTATTATTCTCTCCAAGCAAACCCTCTATTACATGATAAGGTATATAATCGCGCTCATGCCAAATAATGTTGGTACGTCCTTTTTCAACCATATGGAAAGGTATTTCAAGACTGAAATCGTATGGTGTAATATCCATACCTTTTTCAACCATATGATTAGGCAATGATTCGCTTTCAGACGTATTCAAAGTATTTCTACCAACCTCCAACTGACGATTAGGAATATAATCACCCTCGTTTACTGGATTAGATTGCTTACCTGCTTCGATATTATGAGTAGGCTGGTATTCTACCTCAGATGTATTTTCAGACTTGCCTGCCTCCACTATCTTGGACGGAATACCATCTTTGCTACTTTCGGAATTAACATTCTTTCCGCTTTCAACTCGTTTACTTGGATTCTCGTCGGCAGACTTATTTGAAAATTCATTCTTTCCTGCCTCTACCTGCCTTGAAGGAACTTCGTCAATAGACTTATTAGTCAAGCTAACCTTTCCTGTCTCTACAACCTTACTTGGACTTTCGTCAATAGGTTTATCAGTTAGGTTTGACTTTCCTGCTTCAACTTGTTTTAATGGAACTTCATCAACCTCGCTATTTGATAAACCAGGCTTTCCTACTTCTACGATTTTCGCAGGATTTTCATCTATTTCAGAAGATGTGGTTGAACTCTTACCTGCTTCGACTACCTTATTAGGTCTCTCATCTGCATTAGAATTAAGAAAACCACCACTTGCAGGCTCAAGGTGACGTGCGGGTACATCTTCCCCATCCGTTACCACTCCAACGCTCTTTCCAGCCTCTACAACGCGAGCGGGAACTTCGTCAACATCCTTAACTGAAGATGAGTTACCTCCTGCCTCTATTATCTTTGAAGGCTGTTGCTCAATATCGCTTGAATCCAAACCAGGTTTTCCTGCTTCTACTTTATGGCTTGGTGTATTATCGTTATCGGTTTTTACGAATCCAGCAGCAGCTGAAGGCTCAACCTGATGAATAGGAATATCATCCGCTGAACCAGAATTTGATGAACCGCTTTTCTCAGTCTGACTATACAAAGTACTGCGACCAATTTCAAAATCACGATGAGGATATAATGACTTAGGCTTTCCGCTTGGGTCAAATTGATGCTCATCTTCCTCACTCGTATCTACTGGAGTGCCTACAAAATCAATATTCTTAATTACATCAGCAAGCAACAATTGAGGAACTATCAATTCATAATCGAAATGAAAGTTCAGAACCTTATGGAATATACCCATAGGCATAGTGTCGTCTTGAAACACTATATCGTTACCCGAAAACTTAGGATTCAATAAACCCTTCAAAGAGAAATGAGGAACCAGAGCAACAAAAAGCGATTTATAAATATGGTAAACCAAATTAACCTCGCTTGAATTATCAGATGTTATCATTATCTGATAAGTAGATGAAAACATTTGGCAAAACTTCAATTGCGTCTTTCCGCTTTCTTCATCCTCTTCAGTGTAATACCCCTCATCCTCTCCAAGAGACGTTGTTGCAGGCTGCTCTGATGGTAATATAATGTGAAACGAAATAATCTTTGCTACCTCAAAATTATAACCGATATTTACAGAAAGATTCTTTTTATTATCAAAAATCTTTTTAGCCTGAATAAAATAGTTATATCGGTTCATCTTCATCGGATTGCCGTCATCATCTAAACCAAGCAAACGATAAAGAAAAGTTTGGGAATAATCGTAATTACCCCCAGCATCAGGCTGAACGCTTGATAAATCGTCTCTTATGTATTTGGTTATGTTCTCAAGAGTTTGATAAATAACCATTTCAGGAATCAATATACCAGTCATATTTCTATCTTTTTAATCAGGCAAAATATCGTCCAAAAACTGCAACGTTGCGTTTTCAACTATTTGCTCAACATCCGTTTGCTCAACAGCCTTATGGGCTAAATCCCTTGCTTTAATCCCCTTATGAATCCAAGACAATGGGTCTGAATTTGCTCCTGCTCTACGGAATGAATGATAAGTATTTTGAATCACCTTATTGTATGCAGCGGACTTTTTTACTAAACCTTCATAAATGCTTGCCTTATGAGTGTATTCTCCGTACAAAACTTTTCCACTCTCGCTATCGTATATAGCAGCACGACTACGCGGAACATCATATGGATGCGGAATATCCCCTTTAGTAAGCGGTGAATTTGCAGCACGATGAATCATTATAGCATATATCTCTTGAGGCATTTCGTTAGCAAAACCAGCTTGACCTACAATACCTGGAGTGCCTTGTCTAAACGGAATAGTTAAATACCAATCTCCGCCAGGACTAACCATTTTGCCTTTTGCGTTGTAAACTGGCACTGTATATTTAACATATTTAGATTGCTTGAAACCCTCTTTCAAATCAAAAGGAGAAGCACCAGATTCTACCATTTCAGGTAGAGTACCAGTCAAAATAATTTGCTTAGAAAACCTACCTTTATCAACTATATTTAGATTGTGTAGATACTCTGGTAATGTTGAATGTAATTCCTGCTTTGCTAACGCTTCCCACTTAGAATAAATCGCTTGGGTAACAAGCTGTACGCAAGTCTCAGTCAAATCATTTATCTGTTGGTCTGAAATTTGACCTAAAAACTGAGACTTGAGACCTGATAAATCTATATCTATTGGAGGAATCGCTGCCATATTACTCTATCACGCTATTTTCAAAAACTTCATTATTATACTTAACAGCATCGAAAATATAATGAGCCTTACGCGCAATATAGAGCATAGGAACTTCTGTAAGATTCTCGTCTGTAAACGAGCAACCATTTTCACGAACCTTGGTTAATTCACGATTAGAATCAATAATATGATAACAAGGATGATAAGAATAACGAATGGAAATTGTAATCTCAGGAAACTTCTGATTAACATCCTCTACTGGAACCTCATCAATGATTGATTGGTCGAAAACAATCTTATTCCCTTGTATTTCATATTTATCCGAATCCAACGGAATAAGTTTCTTATCATCACCAGCATAAAGATATATATTGGTAACCTCCAACGGCTCATAAATCGGATAGGCTATCAATTCATTTTCATATTCAATAGGGTTCAAAATTTCTGTATAATAGGCTATCAGGTCAAGCAAAATAACCCTATCCATAAACCCTAATTTATCAGAAGCACGCGCTGTTATTCTTGCAGTACCTCTGTTAATTTCTCCAGTCTGGGTATTGCGACGAATGTTCTCCATCGTCTGAGCAATGATGCGTGTTTGTCTTGTATCGACAAAAAACCAACCTCTGCCGTTACAATTTTTACACGTTGATAACGCCTGACCACTCGCTCTATCTACACAAGGACAACGTAATGCGCGCTGAAGCAACGCATCGTAACCCATGTTATAGATTAAGCCGTTAAACTTTTTGATATCCCAAAATGGTCTCGGCAAATCTAAAGATGGCGGTGTTTGCGCAACTATTGGATGCTCAGTAATGATAGATTCTTTCTTCATGATTACATTACCTCAAAAATAAATCCTGCGTACTCATACTTTAATTCTTGCCACATCTGGTCTAAATCTTCCTTATAAGCCGTAATGCGGTCTGAGAACATTCCGTACTTTCCACCCTTTGTTAATGGGAAATTCTGCGAAACTCCGTCAAGAGAAACTGAAAGCGAAGAAATACCAACCCCATAAAGATAACTACCTATAATCAGCAAGGCATTTATTGTTGCTAATTTACATATAGCGTCAAAAAGGTCTGCTGGAATCTCATCTGCATCCCAACCAGTGATATATTTTGTACGCCAGTAATTAGGTATTCGTGTTTGACCAAACCAACCAAGGTGAGGTGAAATTCCGTTATAAATAATGGAGTTTTGATTCATCTTCGCACCATGAACGCTGTTACTATTAGGAATAAGATATAAATTCCTAAACTGAGCAACCGCTTCAGTGCGCTTTATAACAAGCCACTCGTGAGGATAGTCCACTTGACACGCTTCGTTTATATACCCCTTCAACCAATCTATGTAACGAATGGGATATGTAACCTTTACAAAACCCCAATTATTGAAATCCTCTCGGATAAAATCGCGGCTTTCTTCAATCACCTCTTTCTGCAATTTTATACTAAACACTCGCTCAAATTTATCTTGAGCTGAACGAATAGCCTGCATAATAGCCTGAGAAGAAATCTTGCGACCATCCGTGGTGCAGACTGGTATGCCGAACAAATAAGTCTCTCTTATTTCAGTAGGACTGATAATGAGACCATCGTTCTTATTGTAGGATATTTTCAAACGTAATTTTGCCATGACTTCCGCACGAATGACTTACTAAATTTTATGAAACAGATTATTCCTTAATGCTTTCCTTGTACTTCTTAACAAGATACTGGCGCATCAGTTTCTCAGGTGCCTTTTCGTTCTTAGCGAACTTCTCCCACTCCTTTTCAGGATATTCGGCTGCCTTAGCAGTTTCAACGCACTCTTCAAGAGAAAGTTTCTTCAAACCCTCAATAACTTCTTCATCGGTTGGCTGCTTCTCTCCCTCGCCCTCTGAGGTCTCGGTATCGGTCTGCTCACCATCCTTAGAGCCTTGCTCGTCAACTTTCTCATCGTCTGCGTCCTCGGTATCGTCCGAATACTTTTTCCAGTCGTTAGTGCCGTTGAGAAGCATCTCACCGCAACGCTCAGAAACTTCAATAACTCCGTTCTCATCGATGTCCACCAGTCCATCAATAGGAACATTTAACTTCATTGACTTTACGTCCTTGTTCTTTGCTTGAATTTTCATTTTGATTTACGATTTATAAGAATAGGGGTGGGGCGATTGAACGTGCCCACCCCTATTCAAGTTTGACAATCTGATTACTTACTTCTTAACTCTGCTATGCCTTCTTATAAGCACCGATGTTGATGATGCGAACCATCTTCTTAGGCGCATAAAGGAATGGAGTACCATAAAGCAGAATCATGAATCGGTATGCAGGACTCAGCAGAGCCAAATCCATCTTCATCAGCGGTGCCAGCTGAGCAAACTCTACAACCTCATTGTCGAACTGAACGAGCATAGCCTGGTCGCAGTTAGGCAGGAATCGGTTGAGGTCACGAACAGAACCTGCGGCTGCTCCATCGAATCCAGTAGTAACGTTTGCAACCGAAACGTCAAACAGAGGATAGAACAAAGCGGTATTGGCTGCGCCAACCTCGGTGCGGTAGATGCGATAAGCAGTTGCCTTGTGAATACCGCCACCATCGGTAATAGCGATATCAGCGGCACCAGTAGCAACGATTGCAGTAGCAGCTGAAGCAACGGCCAAATCGGATTCACCATAGCGGTTAATAGCAGAAACTGCATAGAACACGTTACCAGCATCAGCTGTAGCGAACTTAGAATTTGCTGCACCAGCAGAGACAGCCGTCACGGCAATAGTAGGCTTAGTAGGTGCCTTATCGCTTGTAGCAGCGGCAGATGCGAGACGTCCAGGATTCTTCTTGAAGAATACATCCTGATTCAGACCGATTGGACCAAACTGGCTCTCAAACTGCTGAACGCGCTGACCCATGATACCATTAGTCAAAGCCTGAGTGTTAGGCATAATGAACTTGTTACCATAGAACTGCTTAACGAATCCGCTCAAAACAGCAGGAGCGGCATACAGCTGAGTAGCCAGACCGAAATTCTCAACGATTGAGTTAGCACCGCTCTCAATAGCGTCCTCAGAAAGAGAAGCACCACGCATATCAATAACGTGCTCACTGGTCATGTACTCATTGTAATTAGCCCAAGCGTCAGACTGCTTCTGCTGAGCAATGAAGCCGTTAAACTCCAGAGGAATCAACTGCTCATCGCCAAAGTACAGAGACTTGGTCAGCTTGCGCAGAATCCACAGGGTACCATCCTTGATAGTCTTTTCCATGACGTTGCCAATCATGGTATTGACCAAGGTCATCTGATGAGTTACACTCTTGGTAACACCAAGATACTTCACCAGCTGAGCCCTACGAACAAATACGCTGTCCTCTTCCTCAGGCAGTTCACCCTCAGCGTTGAATCCGCCACGGTCTTGACCATAACTAACCTGCTGGTTGTACTCTTCGACAGTGTTGTAGGCAGGCTTCTTGGGGATGTCCTTCCACAAACGAATGTCGCTCTCACGGAAAGTCAGATGCTTGAGTGTCTTCTCAAGGCTCTCGACTTTAAGCGGTGAACCTGAAGCATCGGTCATGTTGGTAGTCTCACGGCCAGTAATCTCACCAGCAGCAAGAGCCTTATTCAATGCATCAACTTCAGCCTGATTGCCCTGACCATAGCCGTTTACACCCTGGTAACCATAGTCGGCAAGATTGATTGAAAGTCTTTCCATTTTGTTAAAAATTTTTTAAAATGAATAAAATACTACTACTTATTTTACAATTTCAATTCCAAATTCTGTCTTGATGCGAGAAAGAATTGACTGAGGTAGGTCGGCACCCGCTTCGTATGCAGTACAAGCCTTTGAGAACTCTTCATCATAACCACCCTTAGCAAAGGTTGCCTGGTCAAGAATCTCGGCTACAGCTGCACGATTCTTAATACTAACCTGATTCTGTCTCAACTGACCATCGTCACCGCCTTTCTCAAGTCCATCTTCGTTAGCCTTAGCAAAAGCACGTTCAACGGGTCTTGCGTTACGAATAGCCTTTGGCGCTGGAACGGCACTTCCCATTTCAGCCAACTGGTCGCTAATGTTAGCCAGCTGGTCTTCATAACCCTTAATAACCTCGTCCTGCTTGTTAATAGTTTCAATAGCAAGATTCAGACTTTCCTGAGCCTTTTCAAGCTGAATACTCTGAGCCTTAACTATAACACCAAGAGCCTTAATATACTTAGACTGAGAATTGTGTGAAGCGGCTACAGCCTTTTCAATACGCTCAAACTTCAAGCCAATTGAATTAGTCTTTGCCTTTTTCACTTCCTTTTCCTCATCTTCGGAATCTTCTGACTCTGTGTCATCGTCATCCTCTTCAGTCTCATCAGGCTCTTTATCGTCATCGCTGTCCTGCTTCTTAGCAGGCTTCTTGACTTTTGCGTCGTCATCTTCCTCGCCAGTCTCTTCAACCGAATCGTCAGGAGCAACTACGCCATCGTCATCAGCGTCCTTACCTTTGGTGATATCAATAGCAGGAACTTCAAGGCCAAGAGCCTCGTATGCCTTCTGAATATCATCATTGGTTATTGCCTTTGAATCTTTCTTCATGAGTGCTATTTTTTCAATTAGTAAATAAATCTTTTCAGCTTTTGAAATACTTATACCTGGAATGTCTTGAAAAATTCTATCGTAAACCTCAGATTTTCCAAAAGTAGTCACTTTAAGATTATCGTCAACGCTTTCTTTCTTCAAGGCAGCTGCGCTTTCGGTATCAAGTGCTTCTTCATGTTCAGGCTTTTCCTCTTTCTCCTTAATATCTTCGCTTTCATCTTCAAGGTCGTCAATCTCTCCTTTTATTATATTAGCGAACGTCTTAGGATTCTTAGGCTGATGCGTGATTGCTACGCCAGTAATAATAGCCTTTACAATCTTCTTATAGTCTGGGTCTGTAGGGTCATCGCTCTTACGCTTTACAACACGTCCTTCAATGGAATATCCTAAACGTCTTGTCTTAGAATCTTTAGCAAGAGTTTTAGCCAACTCCCAAATATCGCATGCAACCTGAGAATGAGGATACAACTGCGTTTCAATATACAAACCCTCCTTTCGTATTTCTGCCTTAGTCGGCTCTCCTACGATTGTACCAGGATTTGTCTTAGCCTGATGATGCCAATTAACCAAACCGCTTTTAAGCAACGGCTGAATATCAAATCCCTTTGGGTCAAGAAATTCTCCGTCACTATCCTCATCAGCGGTGGACGCAATACCTCCAAGGAGCATTATTTCTTCTCCAGTTTTCTCGTCCACCGCTTTTTCAACTTGGTTCAGTTCGCACCAAAACTCAAAATTATCTTTGCGCATATACTTTGCTTATTTTTACCAATACTATACTTGCCGATAAAAATAATGATAGATGTATAATTATTAAAAACCCACCTCAAGGTCATTTTTGACCTATAAGGTGGGTTGGGAAATATATGAAAGCTGGATTATGCTACCAACCGAACTCAGCAAGCCTTGATTTTTGCTTTTGATATTTTTCCTTAACCTTAGACATCTTATCGTCTAAACGCTCTAAAGCCTTGGAATATCTAACAACAACTGGATGATTACCATTATTGATAACTTCCTCACCAAGTTCTGCTAATTCCTCTTCCATATCAACCTCAGTCTGCTTTCTCTCGCGCTTGAGGTCATAATATTCCTGCTTCAACTCTTCCAATTTATCAGCCATAGCCATTTTCTCATAGAACGTCCTTTTGCGTCCTGCGTATTGACCTGGTATCTTTTCAAGATTATTGGTAGTTACGCCATAGAGTTTCTTTCCAACGCGAACAGTATGCCTATCTTTTCCGTATGGCTCTACATAAACGGCTTCGATAACCTCACCAGTATTGAGAGTTGCCTTAACCTTATGACCTGGTTTAAAAGCATTCTTAGTCTCTCCGTATTTCTGACCAACTCGCATAAGTCTGCGATTTTCTGCGTTATCTGCATAAACACCGCTACGCGCTTTCTCTAATTCGTCATCAAAGGATTTTTGAATCTGACTTATGACGAAATTTCTATGTTTTATAATGTCGTTCATTTTTACAAGAATTTTACGAACCTAATACTTGCATTTAAATGAATATGAACTTACTTCCAGTTCTGCTCAAATTCCTACCAAGTACTGCTAACCACGTACTACTACAAACGTCATCGTGAGAACCTACGGACTGCAAACCTTGGTCTGTAAATGCAACCGAACCAAGTTGGTCAAATATAATGTCTTTCATCCTCTTGCTATATTCGTCTCCAATAGGTATATGGAATAAACCGCGCTCAAACATAGTAGCAAGAGCAACCCAACCTTTGCTTAGGTCGTTTTTCTCAACGCCAGTAGTATGAGGAATAACGGGCATGCCGTAATCTTTTGCTCCATCAGAAAATATTTGCTGGAATACGTTTGCCTCAAATACCATTACATCTGGTCGGAATCTCGCATTAATTCCTCTTAGAATCTGCAATTGCTCATCGTACTTTCTACCCTTACCAATCTCTATCCAAAGCAACCACATACCGCCATCTTCTCCAACTCCCCAAACTGTATAACAATAAAAGTCGGCTCCAACTGCTGATGAAATAGCAAAGTCTGCTCCTACAACAACCTTGTCGAATTTTCTTGGAAAATCATCGCGGCTTCTAACCAACGTATAATTTTCCATGCGTACAAGGCTTAATCTGAGTATATCTAAAGAGAATATTGAAGCGTCACTTACAATCGGTCTGCATAGATTCTCACGGCTAAATATGATATTTCCCTGCGTATTCCTCATATCCATTAACGTCTGATAAGAGAATCTTTGCGGCCAAAGTATTTTACCATTCGGGAAAATAGCAGGATATTCAATTACAAACCAACCTTTCTTAGTTTTCAAATCTCCATATAGGTCTTGAGCATGAAATGGTGTTCCTACTACGATTGTCTGACCTCCAGGAATAATCATATTCATGATTACCGAATGAAAATAATCTATACTCTTTTGACGCTGCAACTGAGAATAAATTACGTTATCTTTCAATCCGTCATCAACTACGATAAAATATGGGTGAGCACCACGAACAGAAGAACCAAAACCCTTACCAGTAAGACGTGCTCCGTTGGCGCAGGTGATATTCGTACTCGCCCACGCGCCCTCCTTAGTATTCTTTGGCATTAAACGCTCTGCAAGAATATCGTTGCTTTCTATCGTACCCTTCAGAATCTCTATCAAGTCAACGCTTTGCTGAAGTGAGAATGAGAAAAGAAAACCTCTATTGCTATTGCTTCGCGTTGGTCGCATTGAAAATTGCATAGTCTTAGGCTTCTTATACCTATACAACTGCCAAGCGATATATGCGTTGCTGAAATAGTAAGACTTTCCATGTCCACGCGCTGCTTCAACGCACAACTTCTTGTAGTGCATTACAAGGTCACCCCATTCTATATGATGTTGATTAAGTTGAAATTCTGGTAAAACGCTCGTGATAAAATACGTCAAATTATTTACTCTCAAAGTTTCCTCAATACTCTCTGAAAGTCTATCGGTATAATGCGGGGCAAAATCTATATCACGCTGACCAGTAAATAGAACTCCGAATGTTTCTTGGAGCATTATATCTATCATTTGGTCAATATCCTTATCGGTGCCCTCCATTATCTCATTTAATCCACGTTCATCTAAAGAGTCAATAATTTCATCAACAACTCTTAAACATTCCGCTTTATGAAGCGGGCTTCTATTTATCGTTTCTAATTCTCCTAACATAGTAAACTATTTTCAACAGAAATGCCTCAGAGGTGTTTTGCAACTCCCCTGAGGCGGTCGTGTTAAAGATAATCGAACTGTAAACTAAAACACGATGTTCTTGGTAACTTCTGCCTGAATTTCAGACATTGCTTTTGCCTTTTCATCTTCTTGCAAATCACCGCTGTTTTCCAACGCTCCCTTGAATCTCTGAATATCATGGTTCACGCTTTCTACGCTCAAGATAACCTCGCTGTAAATCTGCTGGCGAATATCCTTGTAATCGAAATGGAACTTGAATGCGTTCTTATCAATCCTAACTACAAACCCAAATGCTTCAAGAGTATTCAGCATTTCCTCTGCCTTATTCCAACTCAAGGTTGTTGCGTGAACAAGTTCTTTCTTTGAAAACGTAATAGTGCTTGCCTTATCCTTACTAACCTTACCACGCGTCAAAATACGGAACATTTCAGAGGCATGGGCAAACGCTACTTTACGATTGCGTTCATCCCTTAAAAACGCGGTCATGCGAGCAGTCTCATCAATCTTATCAGAGTTTTTCTGAGCAACGTAATCCACGATAACCTGCTCATTGGTCAAAACCAAACTAACACCCTCTTTTTCTGCAAGTTTGTTCAACTTCTCAAGGAACTCTTTATTCATGCAAGCAAGAATCACCACGCTTTCCTCAGGCGTCAGTTTCTTAGGCTCTTTCTTTGCCGTTGTCTTCTTAGCAACTTTCTTAGCGGTCGTTACCTTTACTTCTGCACTCTCCTTAACTTCGGTAGCAGCAGGGTCGGTTGTTACTTTCTTTGCCATATTGTTTTACAATTACTTTTTATTAAACTTCTTAACGTTGGTGGTCAACTTCTTTATCAATTCATCGACACTAAATGCTATGTTACGCAAGCAATAGTCGCTACGCTTAACAACTGACGTCTCAGAATCGTCAACCTGCTCAATAATAGCGGTATCAAAATTCACCTTAACCTTATTGTTATCATCGAAACGAACGCAAGTAATACGCGCTTCAGTAATATATCCGTTCACCAGCGCATATACAATCTGACCAAGATGAGGTATTCTGCTATAATCCGTCTTTTTTACGCAACGTTTCTTTGCGGTCTCTCGTCTCTCGAAATCTTCTGATGTTGCGGTAAACCTTGATTTATGCGGTATTAAATCTCCCTTTCTCGTTTCTAACACGCTTGACGAATTTGAAGCCTGATGAACGGAATCCCGATGAAGATTGAAAATCTTTTCAGCTAAACCCCTGCTATCTGGAATGATATCAGTGACAATTTTATATCTCAACCCAACTCTCTCTCCATCCTTTTCAATCATACCAATATCCTTCAGTGCTTCATAAACAGCTGTAGAGTAACGTGCATCCACTCCAATTTCTTTAAGCATGTTGCCAATGGAACGTTCTTTAACACTAACCCATCGTCCAACGTACTCAGGGCTCAAAAAATTCTTCACGACTAATTCCAATGCCGCAAGAACATCTTCCTTACTTGATACTTTGTTTCCCATTTTAGTTTACTATTTGATTGTTCGATTATCATAATAATAAACTTTGGCGAGAAAATTTCTTGGTAAATTTTTATTTAACTCCGCATTCAAACTCAAAGAATTTTTGACCCCTCTCTCTTTGACCAGATTCTTTTTCCTCTTTAGCAGAAGATTCAACGCCACCCTTAGTACTGCGTAATTTCTTCATAAACCAACGCAAAAGGTCTGCATTGGCTTCTACGTCATTCATTGCTCCGTGAGCGTCATTTATCTTTAGTTTCGCATTTGCTATACAATCGGATAGCCTCAATTTTTCATCACCCTTCAATCCCCAAGTAAGTTTACCAAGCGGATAGGTATCAATGAAATTTGGGTGCAAATATTCCCATATACTATCTTCTTGACTTTGAAAAACGTATTCAAGGAATCCGTGGTCAAACGGAATATTATGACCTACTGATATAAGTCTGTTGGCGTCCTTATACTTTCCGTTTGCTTGATACTTACTCCAAAGTGCCTTCAGTGTCTTGTATAATTTCTTCCTTGATATACCATTCTTAACATCGGACATAGTAACCATTGTATGTTCCAATGCGTCTTTTTCTATCTTTAAATCATCATAAGGTCTAACAAACGTTTCAAACCTATCAACCTCTTTCAATGTATATGGGTCAAGAATTACGCATGCGTACTGAGTAATAGGATTCTTAGTAAAATCCAAACCGCCAGTCTCGCAATCATGCACGCAATAATACGATTTATTCATTGTAACAACATTTTTATATTACTATATAAATAAACGATGCTAAGGCATCCGTTTCGTTTCTACTGGTAAGTTATCGCCTAATTAAATTAACGCGCTCCTGCGCCTTGCTATGATATAAATTTGGATATAAAAGAGCCTCACCGCTCCATCCTTGTCCTGCGCTTATATGGATGTCTGGCGATGAGGCATATTTATGCCGCCTTAGTGTCGCTTTAGGATAACGCGGATAGCGAACTGTTTGGCGTACAATTTAAATATTTATTCTTCCGTCATGCTCTACTACTCTGAGTAAAACTTAGCATAGATTTAGAGTCCATCCAGTATTGACTCTGATTTGTTAGACGGCTTGGTTGTAATTATGCGGTGATAGAGCTGCGTCGAAAAAATAGTTATGTAGTGCTCCGTGGCCCAAATTATTTCTTGCCTTATTATAATTAGGTAGTGTCGAATCAAGAATATAGAACTTAACCGAATTGGGCCATCGGAACTCAGCAAGCCGCACCTGAATCTCGGTCTCAGCCGTAACAACGGCATTGGTGCTGGCGTGCTCGGGCATGATGCAGTCCTGTTCTGCGCTTGCCGGTGCCCAGCCACTGGAGGTCGATGGTCTCCATATTCAGATTCATCACAGCGGTGTCGTACAGAGTAGTCATTGCTACATAGCCGACATCATTCTCAGGCGGTTGCTGGAAACTTCGCAATTCCGCAGCCTGAATCGCCATGCAGGCGAAAAGCAGGCAAGAAATCATAAGAAATTTCTTCATGTTAATAAAAATTTAATAAGTTAATAAATACACCATACCTGTTCGGGGATGCTTCTCTATTTATATCTGAGATAAACTACTATTCACCCTCAGCCTTGTCCTTGTCTTCCTCTCTATCTTCGTCAACCTCAGGCGCGTCTGCTCCATCCTTGTCCTGCGCTGCTTCAGCTCCCTCTACTGGAATCTCACGCTCAGCATTCTCATGTGTATCGGTAGAATCCTTTTTCTCGGCTTCATTCTCGTCACCCCTTTCTACCTCAAGAATTGCTTGATAGATAAAACAATTATCTGCTTCGTTGCACTTCTCACACTTTGCCGTGTCGATGGTAAAAGGCTTGGCACGCTTCTTTGCATCGTCAAGAATCTGCTTAACTTCGTCAAGAGTTTTCTTCACGCCAGCTGTCTTTCCCTCTTTATAGGCTGCTTCAATCTTAGCCTGAGAACCCTTCAAAGCGGCTTCAACTTCGTGTTTAACAATCTCTGCTACCTGGCTCTCAAGGTAAACAGCCTGCTTAGTTGCCGCAATCTTAGCAACTTCGTTAATCACCTGACGTACATGCGCTGCTCCGTCAACATTACCTCTGCGCTTGTAGGTATGCTCGCTGAAAAGAACAGCTTGCCAAATAGCCTTGCGCTGACGCTCATTAAAGAGCATGTTGTAAATAAGTCTCTTAATGTTCATAATACTATAAATAAAATTTTGTTAATGGATTTGAACTGTTTCTATAAACTTTGATGCTATTTTTTCTTCAAGTAATCCAAAGCCTGCCATTCCAAAACGCAAGAATGATTAAACTTACCAGTTTCGTCCTTTCTCCAAATACGGCAATAACGCGCTTGCCAGAACTCATCTGTACAAGGTGGTACCCTTGGAGTCATATGGTCGTACTTATGGTCAGGTTTCTGAACTTCTATCGGTTGAGTTTTTACAATCTCACCCTCTTTGTAAGGTTTAGGCAAATACTTATTATAAGATTGGTCAACCTGCCACTTTGATACCTGAAGGAACTTAGGTAATTTGGAATAATCTTTTATTGGTTTCATTCAATTAAAGTTTTGATTTATTACTTTGTAATAAACCTTGTAAGAAAAAATAAGGATGGTATCATCGCTTGGCGAATCAACCATCCTATCAACTCGTGGTTAAAACAATTACTTCTTCGCTTTCTTCTTAGGCTCGTCAATCACCTTAACGCTCGGCATAGGTCTGAACGCTACGTTACGACTACCCTTGATTTCAATAGTCTCTCCGTTCATAGGATTGCGACCAGTGCGGGCAGGATTCACTTTCTGCTTGAAAGTACCAATCGTTGGAATTGCAATTTCCTCTCCGTTGTCGCGAACTTGCTCAACAATAACACGTCCTGCTTCGTCAACTACCTTGTTAACATCCTGCTGGGTGAGCCCAGTGCGCTCTGCAACCAGCTTAATAAAATCCCATTTCTTCATTTTGTTTTACAATTTGTTAATTAAAAACTGAATTTACAATCTCTACAATTTTATAACGTTGATTTTGTATTCCGATAATTTCTGTAATAGATATTCATAACGCTCATCACGCTTTTCCTCTTTTTCAAACCACGCTTCCAAATTCGTCTTAGGATAACGCATGCTTGGCTCCATACCTCCGTTTATAACAATGCCATACTGCCACCTTGCTTTCGGTTTCTCTACAAACCTCATCTTTCTTTCAATGCACTCAATTCCAAACATATAAATCGTTGCATCGAAATCGTCAAGCCTGAACATTGTTCGGTATGGCTTATCTTCGTCTTCATCCTCATCTGAATCTGTAAGACTATCAAGTGTTACGAATTTCTTTGTACGCTTTTTCCTCGGTTTATCATCCTCGGAATCTTCGTCATCAATCTTAGTATTCCAAACTTTCTTTGCCATATTATTACAAACCTAATTCAACAATAACTTTCTCCCAAGCCTTACCTGAAGCCGTTATCACTGCATATAAATGGTCTGGAACTACGCTAATACCGCTTTCAAACAAATTCCATACCCAAGTCCTGACATTAGTAACTGGAGACTGATAAGTCACCACTACGCATGGAATCCTTAATTCCTGCTTCCATCCGTCCTCACTAACTACTTCAAAAACCAACTCAAGTTTCTCGTCAGTAATCTTAGTCAATTTATCTATCTTAACATCAAAACTCCAATGACCACCGAAATGCACCTTAAAGCAATCATCGACATCAAGTTTCTGATGATGCGCTAACTTATTCGGGTCAGGCATACGTTTCAATACTTCAGCCATAAGAGTGTTAGGCAAAATAGTTTTATTACCATCAGATATACGCTTGAGCAGTTTCTCTTTCTCTGAAATCAACTCACCATTACTGGTATTCAGTTCTATAACCTGCTGCTTATATCCGTCACGCTCTTTTGTTAGAGCGTCAATTTCCTCTCGCAATATCTTTCCTGCGATTTTCTTAAACAATTTCTTCATACTTCTTGAATTTTAGCCCAAACCATCAAAGGACTTGCGTTTTGGTCTGCTATGAACTTTTCGTTGTTATAAACTATGCTTAAAACCTGACCGAAATAAAAATCATCCGTTTTATAATCTTCTGATACAACAGTTGTTTCAAGATGAGCACCAACTGGAAAGAAACTTTCAATATTCCATCCCTCTTCATCCTTATCTTCAAAATCAGGATTCACTAAAAGAACAGCAAGGTCAGAAATATCGCAACCTAAACTCCTTGCTACATAATCATAATAATCTTTGGCGCCAGGATATGATTTAATGATATCATGAATCTCATCCTGACCAATCTGATAGTCATAATACAAATCTTTTTGCATATCTCGTGAATTGTTTCGCTAATAATAAACCTTGGTTTCTCGGCTTCCGCTCGTTCGCATATCGCACGTGTTTCGCGTATATACGCATACGCATATTAGCAACGCTCGTTGCAAAAAAGTTTCTTTATTAAATTTCTTTCTACAGAAAAATGTTGAGAGTTTATAGGTTTGCTTTTTCTTCAGAAAAAGAAAAACTAAACTCTCACCCTAAACCCTCTCCCTGAACAAAAAGAACAAAGAGTTTCTACAACTTTGCTCAGAATTTTTGTTGTAATAAAATAATCACCCTTACATCAACTTTTTCGGTTTCTCCCGAACTCCCTACTGGAAAGGGAATAAAAAGTCTTTGTAAGGGTGGTTTACAACGCCTACAAGAGCATCCTACCTTATCCCCAAATAACGTAATTCATCTTATTGACGATTGGCTGCCACCATTCGATAATTCGGAACATCACCTGGGTAGTGAAAAGATAAATGAACAAAGTCCACATAACGATTGACCAGATGCATTTGTAAGGCTGGCGCAGAACTCGGTGATTGTAAAATCTACCATTTAAAAATCTGTACATGTGATACGCTAACTTGCAAACGTTTTCTAAAACTACGTCAACCAAGAATCTCTTAATTTTTTCTACCATAATTGTAATTTCTTTGAATGTTAAACTTTGATTTACTTGGTACGAAATTACCGCTTTTATTTTGAATAGCAAAATTTTTTATCAAAAAATTTTGGTTTTATACCAAAAATTTAACGTTTTGATATAAATTTAACCAAATATCAATAAAAATTCCACCCTACTTTCTCAAGCAAAGTGGAATTGTAACATGAAAAGAAAATTTATCAATTAGTCAAATTTACATTACGCCATTTAGAGTCATAATCTTCAAGCGTTGAAGGCATTCGTCTATAATACGGAACTGTATCCATGTAAATAGTATCGCGCACAAAATCGTGCATTTCTATCACTTGAAAATACTTACTATCTCGTTTAATGATTCCTTTAGGATAACCGATTGCTCTTATATTATCATTTCCTCTATACTCCTTAACGGAAAATATATCAAGCAATGTAATTATTGCAATAATGAATAACAATATTGCTATTACTGGAATCATTCCTTTCCTTGAAATCTTATCAAACCCCATTCTGCTAACTTTTCAAAACCACCTATACTATCAACGTATTTCTTTGCTATTTCTACAATCTCGCTGAAAGGTCTGCCGTCAACCTCGGTGTCTCCTATGTTACAAATTGCCTCGCATACTCTCCTTTCTTCCTGAGCCTTCAGGTGAAGATAGATATTCACTGATACGTCAGCCTTGGATAAATCCTTTCCGTGCAAACCACCGCCAGTTACGGCATCGCCCATATCGGAACCCAACTTGCGATTAGTAGCACCGCAATCCACGTCAATACCGCCATCCCACTCGCCAAGCGGATTGATAACAATATTTTCTATTCCTACTTCACGCAGATATTTCTCAACGTATTCATAATTTGCCTCCTTGAGTTTACTTTGGCATATAGTTACAGATGTTCCGTTGATAAGATATTTTCCATCGCTCGGATAATTGAACTGCATACGTCTTGCTATCAAAGCAAGTTTATACTGCTCTTCAGTTACAGGGCATCCTCGGAAAATTCCGTTATCACCGCAACGGAATCCATCTTGCTGATTTTCTGCTAAATGAATATCTTGCTTAACTATCTTAGTGTTGATATTCTTAGTCTTGATATCGGGCAATAGACGTTGAACAATTGAATAAACTTCATCTTTGATGATAGTTTCGCTTGTTTCGATTAAAACTGTTGCAAGTCCATGTCCAATAAGAACTTCTGACGCAATCTTAGGATTCTCTGATTTTTGATAAGCAAGGTCGGTCAACGCACCTGCAATTCTATCTGCCACCTTATCTGGGTGGAAAGCATTTACCTTTTCGTACATATTAAATCGTTTATTGATTATGAAATTTAACGCTTTTATAAATGAACAAATTATGTAATTTGTTTAACATCCTTTCCCGAATTAACGCTATCTACAATCTCAGTTGGTATATTTACCACCTCTACACCTGCTCTCTTTAATAATTCCTCTCCGTCCGTAATCCTATAAGGTCGTTCATAAACAACGCGCTTTACGCCAGCTTGAATTATCAATTTACTACATTCCATGCAAGGCATATCGGTACAATATAAAGTAGCACCATCAGAACTTTGTGTTGAACGCGCTAATTTAGTTATAGCATTTGCCTCTGCGTGAAGAACATAAGGCTTACTAATCAACTTGACTCCCTCTTGAGAAATCTTCTTCAAATGCGCTCGTTTCCGCTCATCGGGCAAATCTATAAACGGCTCACGGCTCTTATCCTCAGAATATTCGCATACATTCTCAAAACCTATTGGCGTGCCGTTGTAACCATCGCTAATAATATTACCATCCTTAGATACTACCAAGCATCCAACCTTGAGCCTGATAGCATAGGAATTTTCTGACCAAATACGCGCCATCCTTAAATAGCGTATATCTTTCAAATATTGCTTATCCATTTCCATCGTCTTTTATTTCTTCAAAGAAATTATTGAAAAACGTCTTAGATACACTCATAGCACCCTTAATATCACATACACCGCATAATACGGAATATTCATAAACCCTACCAACCTCATACTGATGATGTGGTCCAGCATTAATGCACCTTGCTTTAAACTTACTCATATCTTATATCATTTTATTTTTCTTTGCGAACTCCATTGCTTTTTCGTCTCTGTAAATCTCTCCGTAATATCTTCTATCAAACAAAACTTTCCTGACGTGACTAACATCATATTCGGCTAATGAAGCATATAACTCCTTTGTAACGTCATAACCAAGACAAAGTTCAAACGTTGCATCGAAATATAAATCACCAACCTTATTCCAAGCATGCTCTATCGGTAGAAAATTAGCGACCAATACTCTCCCCTCAACATACGTTACATGTCCGTCAGGATGACTCATGATATCAGCCAAATTATAAGCGTTCTTGAAGCATTGTTTCAGCTCTACCATACTTTCCATAATCCTGACTTGTTCCTCTGTAAATAACTCCCTTACAGATACCACCTTACAAGGCTTCAGGTCTGCTTTCATCGCTTCCAGGAACTCTTTACGTTTACCATCGCAAACGTTAATTTCCATATCGTAATATTGATAAAATTTCTCAAGATTATTTTCCATATAAGTTATTTCTTTGAAGAGTCATTGCATATTTCTTCTACGATTATTGCGTCAACGGCTTCAGATTTTATTCTTTCCCATTGCTTTCTTTTTCGTTTTTGCTCATCCGTCAACGGCTTCTTAGGTGACATTGTAACCCAAGTGTCTTTTCTCGTTTGCGGTCTATAATTTTGCTCCCAAACTATAAACGGAATATCAAATATTGATGAAGTGCCGCTTGACGATATTCCGAAATTAAATCTAATATGCATAATGATTATTTCTTTGCTCTTTTCTTCAAAATATTAAAAGCAGTCTGAATACGTTGCAAACCTCTTATCAAATCTGGCTTAGATTCTTCCATGGCTTGCTTTAATTCCTCAAATTTCTTTTTACCACTATCTCTTTGCTCCTGATTAGTATGGTCTTTAAACCATTTCTTGTTACACTCTTTACTGCAAAAGAAATGAACACCGCTTATACCATATAAAAACAGCATCTTTGAAACAAAGCCTAAATTCTGCGCTTCTGCAGCGGCAGCACCGTCAGGGCTCCCACCTACATACATACTCAGAGAACCAACCTTCTCCTTTCTTGCCTTGGAGTCTTGCACATGGTTGGTGTGAGCATGATTTCTTAAAGTTAGAATAATTGCGGTTCTATCTGATGTTCGGCCAGTTTCTTCTTCATGTTCCAGATGCGGAATCCGAGCAGTCGGAGCAGTTTGATTTCTTCTTCGGTCGATACCTTGTAGTCGTGCATTCGGTGGGCTGGCACATTGATGCAACAGCCACCTATACGACTGCCACGTACTCCAACCTCTTCGGGCGAGGCGTAGATAATGAGCCCGCACTTGTGGGGGTTGTGCTCAGTATAGCCTTCGATGGTCGAATGCTCGTAGTATATCCATCGGGAGTCGCACTTATACTTACCAGTATAGAGCCAGTTGAACACGCGCTCGGCTATCGAGATAGGCACGGCATAGTAGAAGTGCGACAGCTTGGGGTCGTCGTGCGTGTGCTTCTTCTTGAAGTCTGCCATGAAGTCGCTCCATGTTCGCTTAATTTCTACTTCTGTCAGTCGGTTAGCCTTCGAGAGCACCAGCAGGTCAGCTTCGTGGTTCAGGAATCCCCAGTTGCAATTCGGTATCACGATGTTGCTGCGGATGTAGAACGGCGAGTCCTGGTAGCCTGTTATCAGCGTCTCTATCTGCTCAATGGTGAGTGTTGTGTCTGCTTTCATTCCTCCTTTTGCTTCATTCGTTCATACTCCGCTTGCGTCATCATCTGTTCGCCGGCACCGCAGCGCACGACAATCATTGCGTCTTCCTCGGCCTCGTACCATTCGCCATCCTCTGCACGGTATCGGCTACCCTTCGGCACGTTCAGCACTTTGTTGAAGTGGTGAATCCAAATCTGGTCGTTTTCAAGGAAACTGCGGAAGCCGTCCGGCAGCCTTCGCCTCAGTTCCTCGCAAGCCTCCGACACATCCGACGGCTCCGCATGGTGCTGCTCCATCAGCTTTGCGGCTGCGCTTGCGAAACATCTTGCGATGTGGTCCACCATCGTTTCAATCCGTTGCGGTTCGAGGTGCAGCAGTGGGGCATACTCGCCAGATATGAGGTGATTGAATCCGCACCGCTTGTAACTTATCTCATACGGCATCCACGACACCGACACGCCTATATCTCCGGCTTTCGGTCGCCCCTTCTCGTCGTATCTCGTCTGCCATCCTATACTGGCACACAATAGTATTGCTTTGTTCATGGTTCCTTATAATTCGTATAATTCGTGTTCAAAAAGAAAGAGGTCGCGGCAGCACCGTCAGAAGATTTAGATGTTTTGAAAAGGAATTTTCCGCATTCCTCGCAATAAATATCTCTATTCATCATCATTATTTTATTATATACATTGATAAAAACGTTGCCTTGATAATTTATTCGCTTGCTACGCTCGTTTCTATTATCGAACTGGTAAGTTATCGAATAAATAAAGAAAAGCGGCTACAACCATCAGAATCGTAACCGCTTCTCAATATACAACAACGTATCGAAATTTACTTACCTAAACAAACGTTTGTTAATTCATCTTCATCTGCTTCTGAATCCAAATCCTTTGAATAATGAAGAATTAAACGTTTTGCGTAATTTATTTCTTCAACCGCCTTTTCTTTGTATCCTAACCCAATCAACTCCTGGGCGTCAGATAGGTGACTAAATATAGCAATCCTTATATTGACTTTCATGCTCAGTTTCCTCTATTTCTGCAATAACAACTCTCACTATGTACGATTGCTACACCACCTTGCCTTGGAGCGTTAAAAGATGTTGCTACTACATACTTATGACCGCTCACGTTTACCTCTCTAACATCAACGCTTAAACGTCCATTACTTACGTCAAAGGTAAATGCTGAGCAAACTAAAGCAATTGCTATAATCGCTAACAGCGTTGTTAAAACTTTCTTTTTCATATCAATCTACTTCTATTATAACAGGACATCCGTACTTACAATGCGTAATGCCGTAAACCTTGATATACTTCTTTCCGTTAATTCTCAGCGTATCGCCTTTAGTGTAAATATCGTGCTGAGCGTTGAGATATTTGACTTCAGGTTTCTTTTCTGAACTATCCTCGCACGAAAATAAACCAATCGCTACTATCGTTATTGCTATGATACTCAAAAATTTCTTCATGTTACTTAAACTCTTTTGTTTTACAAATAACTACGTTTCCGTGAATATCCCAATCGTCACCGCAAACATTCGTTACATAATCGTTTGCTTTATTGTTCCGTATTGGATTAGGTTTTAGCAACCCCTCTTCATCGCAAACAAAATACTCGTCTTTTGAAAATCTTATCGCTTCTACTATATCGCAACCAATAGCGTCATATAATTCTTGAAGCTGAAATCCCTTGCGTTTATCTTTTGGTTCAATATCGACAACGCTTCCATCGGTTTTATATAATTTAGCCATAGTTGCAGATATTTGAGTTATTCTTCATCGTATTCTTCGCGCATCTGCTTATCAAACTCTGCGTTCTTTTCCTCGCGTTTCTTTTGACGGGCAAGATATTTCTGATGTTCTCTTTCCTGCTTCTCTGCCCAAGTTACGCATAACTCTTTTTTCTTCTTGATAACTTCGGTAGCATAAAAGTAATTCCATAGTTTGTCTGGCAATCCGTATCTAATTTGATTTGAAATAGCATCCCACTTAATACGCAATTGCTTTGTTGCTGCCTCAAAATGACGTTCCGAATCTTGATGACCAAAACCATTGTAAATAGACTCAAGTTCATTTACCATAATAGCAAAGAACTTTTCCTGCTTCTTGAAGCCTGCTCCGTTCTGGATGTCCGCTTCCTTGATAATTTCTTTTGTTTTCATAAATACGTTGTTATTAAATCTCGTTGACTTATGTCGAAATAAAAAACCTTGCTAACTTTTATTATTAGCAAGGCTTCTTAAATCATCAAAATTTCATCCAAACCTTTTTGGTTTTCGGGAAAACATGTTCTTTGCTTTTGTCTCCGTTCTTGTAGGCTTTATAGCCTTGCTCCTTCAGCGCGAACTCTCCACGAATATAATGCGTTCCATCGTCATCATTCCTGAGCCAAAACTTCGCACCTTCGTTGGTTTTAGTTAATACTACTTGTCTCATCCCTTATAATCTTTAGGTATCTCTGTTTTATCGTTGTAATGCTTAATCGCGTATTCGGTTGCTAAATCAATCATAAGGTCGTACTTATGCATATGATAATCGCTAAAGTAATTGCGCTGGTCTGGGTCTTGGTTCATGATAAAGTTTTCTATCGCGTCCATAGCCTTGACTCCATCAGTGTTTCCATCCTCGTTGAAAGCGTCTCTGAGTAAATCTACAAATGCTCCATAGAACACGCTTATCTCAACCTCATAATCAGTGTCTCCGTAGCAAACACCGCTTCCACCGCACTCTTCGCAACATTCCTCATCGTCATCCTCTCCTACTACTCCACTACCACCGCAATACGGACACTCATACTCTTCAGGCTCCAACTCCTTTATGAAGCGTGCGTTGATGTTTCCGTTATTGCAGTATTCGTAATACAATCGGTTTGCTGCTCTTACTACTTCGCCAACCAGATATTCCGCTCTACCCTCTGCAGGCATCAGGGTCTTGGTTAGCGCACTAAATTGACTCTCATAAGCACCCTCGTTATTCCAATAGTGCTTTGTAATTTCCGTTCTCTTAGTTTCCATAATGCTCGAATTTTTATGTTAAAAACTATGTTTCCTGGTACGAAATTACGAATAATATTTCAAACGACAAAATTTTTTATCAAAAAATTTTGGTTTTATACCAAAAATTTTTATTTTTGTTGGTAATTTTGGTAAAATTCTATAATAAATTGATTTTCGGATAAATAAAAAGTGCCCCAACTTTCGTGTTGGGGCTTACGCTACGCGTGCTACCATCTTAGGCAGCTGCACGCATCATGCGATGAACGCTTCTGCGACGCATAGAAAAATTTTTTGCTTTGCCATTTAATTGGCCTGAAATCCTCTTACTCTCATACTCAAATGCTGTCAAATCCAGTCACCCCCTTATTAGGTAAAAAGCAGCGGCAATCGGCTGGCGCATTGGCGGCACGTGCGGCGCAGGATAGGAACGTGCAGGCCATTCTGGCGCATTCGGGCAAGTTGGCTGGGTCGCTCTGGTCATCGCTCATTGCGTTTGGCGGCTCGGCATAGCCCATTCGGATGAAGCCGTATTGCTCGCTGCTCTTAGTGGAGGTGGAGGGCATCGAACCCTCGTCCAAACATTCTTTCCTAAAGTCGTCAACGGACTTCGTTATAATAAACTTTGAATAGAAAAATTGTCATAATACGCTGCATCGCGTATAATCAAACCATCATCCGAATGTAGCGGATAACTTTTATTAACCATACTTTGCCCCTCGTAATCAAACCAAACGAAAGTAATATCATTCTTATCGGTATCAATAACAGCTTCGTTGCAAAAATCGTCATAAGGGCATCCGTACTTTTCTGCTAAATGCGTTGCAGGCTCTTTAAGCAACTTTATTTTCATATCCCTATACTTTTACGTTACATAAATACTTTTAGCTGTAGCAACAAAAATAACGTGGTAGAAAAGCAAATCCACCCTACTTATCATAAGGTGGATTCACCGATATTACCAATAATTACTTCTTCAACCAAATACCATTGGGCTCATAATCAATATTGAATCTACGCTGTAAGGCTTCCAGCACCGCCTTATCAACTCTCATATTATCGCCATTGGAGTTAGTCAACCAAAGCGTGTTACCATCCTTACGCAAGCGGAATCCCTTTTTAAAAGCCTTCAAAACACTCTGCTGAGACTTGGATAAACCCGATGGAGTAGATTTAGCAAGCAACTCATCAAGAGTTAGTTTAGCAGGGGCAGCGTCTTTCTTCGCTGCCTTATCCTGCTTCTTGTCGGACTTCTTAGATTGCTTCTTAGCAGGCTTCTCTGCCTTGCTCTCGGACTTCTTAGCGGTCTCTGGAGTATCTACCACGGCACGGTCAGGGAACTGCTCTGCAGCCTGCTTTCCTCGCAAAGACTTCCAATCAAACTTACCAGGAGCATACTCCATCCAAATCCAGTTAGGATTCTTCGGATGAACCTCTCCCACGTAATGGATTGCCTTGCGACCACGCTTACCCTTTTCTGCCGTTTCAGGCTTCTCGTTCTTAGTTTCGGACTTCTTAGCAGTCTTAGGCTTCTCTGCCTTAGTCTCGGACTTCTTAGCAGATGCTGCTTTCTTCTGAGGCTTCTCCTGCTTTGGCTCCAATGCGCTGATACGCTCCGAATAGATATTCATAACCTCTTCGCAACCCTCAGGCATATCCTTACGCATAGCATCAATGCAGGTCTTCAGCGCTTCTACGTTATCCCAATTCGTCAGCAGGTAGGTTGCCACCTCTTTGTTGAACTTCGCGGCAGGTCTCTTAGACTTGCTCAAACTTGCCATCTTTGCAGCCTTAAACTCATTCAGGCGAACAATAGTCTGGTTCATCACTTCGTTGTTACTCTCGTTTGCTACGTTGGTAGCGTTGTTGTTCTTTGTATCCATAATTTTCTGCTTTTAAATGATTATTATTTTTCTTGATAACTTTGACTGCTTAAAAATCACATTTCTATATACTCGCTGATTTGTAAACCTAATTCCCTACAAGCCATTATAACTTCTTCGGGCAATTCATAGCAGCCGTCATATCCCTCCAGAGTAGTCTTATTTTCGTCAAACTCCAGACACCCTTCAAAATAGGTCTCTCCGTCATTCGGGTCACTTTGGTACTCATAACATTCTTCGTTCTCATTGATTCTAACCCAACTCTCGTTATCAAACCAAAACTCATGGTCACCCAAGTTGTCAACTTTCTTAGTAATCTTCGGTTTCATATCTTGCCTCCTTTCTTAGTTATTTCCGTACATCAGGCATCGTCGCACTATGAGACCCCTCGGTGCAATGTTCTTCAAAGTATGCTATCTGCTCAGCAGTAGCCTCATAGTAATAATCGGAATATCGTCTGCACTCACTTGCAGAATCATTTAGAGCCTTAACCAAAGTCTTCAATCCTTTTGGCTCTCTCGGAATCTTATGATTCCAACTGTTTCCGCACTCCAAGGTATAACCGAATATACCATGATTCATTTCCTGAAGCGTTGCGCCCCAAATTGTCGTTCTCTCGCGGTGAACCGCTGCGACATAGATTTTCTTAATTTTAGCCATAATTTATAATTTCTTTGAAGTTAAACTTTTGTTTCTTGGTACGAAATTACGACTTTTTCCGCATTCGGCAAAATTTTTTATCAAAAAATTTTGGTTTTATACCAAAATTTAACTTTTTACCAACAATTTTAACGTTTTTATCATTTGATTAAGTAAATTACTGGCGATAAAAAGAAAAATGCGCCTAACTTCTCAGTCAAGCGCATTCGGCAGAAAATTAGTCAACAAAGTCAACCTCTCTTCAAAGAAATTATATTGGTTTATTACAAAACTCTCCTTATAATGTAATCACGATAATTCTCAAGAATCTTCAACCTACCATCAGACGTATAAGCGTATTTTGAGAAATCATTCATATTACCTTGCTTGCTACGAAAGAACATTGTTTCCAAATAATGATTTTCCTGCGGTCTTTCTATTTGAAATTTAGGAACCATATTCTCATCAAAGCAAACTCTCAAGATTGATTTACAAGATTTATGATAAATCTCTACATAATCTCCATCAACCCATCTTTTATTCCTATCAACTCCCTCAGGATAGTATTTTAGCATCAATCCGTTTCTTATCTCAATCACAACGCGATTCTCTTCAGCGCAACGATTCATTATAAGAAACTGAAGCAACGCTTCCGCTTCTCTTATATCAATCTTGCTAATATCTTCGTACTTCTTTATAAACTTATATACTTTGAATTTACTCGCAAGCCAATACTTTGTAGGCTGGAATCGGATAAAATCAAAAATCAAAATCATCACGAATGCAATAGCAACTATTGTTAATGCGTAAATTATCATACTCATACCCTTTTATTTAAATGTTTATTTTGATAATAACTGATTTGGAAATTCCTTGCCGGCAAAGTAGCAATAGTAATTATAACAAATCTTACAACCGCTTGTTGGAATACGTCTTTGTCTTCTCTCGCAAAAATCTGAATTTGAAAGGAAATCGAATTTCACTTTTCTCTTACCAACCCAACTCGTCAAATCAGTTCCAATGTAGCGTATCTTGTAACTTTTATCAGTTTCCGCTTCTACTAAAACCTTGTACTCATTACCGACAAAATATTTGTTTCCGTAATTATCCCAATGTAAGGTCTTGCGAAAATAAATACCTTTTTGAGGCAATGCTATCTTAATTACAAAATTTCCCATACTTTATCTTATATCATTTTCATCCTTTCCTGATTCTTCAGATTCTTTCTTTGCTAAATGATTAGCATACCTTACATATACTTTCTTTGCCTTATTTATCAACATACCCCTGATATCATCGCTCATATCATTAAAATCTTCCGTATCAAACATGCTCGTATTTTTCCAAAGATACGTTAAATTATCCCTTGCTTCTTTTCCAAGGTCTCTCATCTTATCAAACATATCAAGTGAGAAATCCTTATCAATCTTTCTTAACTCTGAGTTGATATCAAGACAAAAGAACTCTATCATATCGCAAGCCATATACGTTGCAATCATCAAAATATTAACTTTATCAAGTTGCTCGTCACTCAACCCAGCTTCTCTCAGCGTCATCTTTTGCGTCCTATTCTGGAACTTCAAATAAACATCCCTTTGAGCCTTGAATGTTGCTTCGTCAAGTTTCTTTCTTGCATCCAGCTCCTTTACCCAATTCCTTGTACGTTGATACAACTCTATCTGCTGCCTCAATTGTATCGCTTTCTTATTATTCTTCATACAAGCGTTAAACTCGTCACGAATACTTTGAGGCAATTCTTCCCAACCAGGATAATTATGATTTATTTGTTCCATATCTAAAAATTTACCAAAACTTCTTTGAAGAACAGCTATACAAAACTACTATAAAAACTTTTGTTTTTATCATTAACTTTGCTAATCTGACCTATACACTACGCACCTAAATTCACCCCTATTATTACAAATTCATAGACTCAATTATTTTCTTAGCATACATAACCTGGTGGTGTTCCGTATCGCTTATAAAATTCATATACTTCAACGCCATTTACTTGCTTGCTAACGGCTGACAATATTCTTGACGCTAACTTATACGGCTCTATTAGTTTCATTGCTTGTATCGGCTTTATTCGTTTCCTTTGTTCATATACTTTGTTAACATCTTAGAAACATCCGTTGATATAATAACTTTCCTTGCCGCAATTCTCACATTTATGTATCTCTTCCCAATCGTGTATTGTTCCGTCAGGCGTGCCGCTCAAATATTCGTTTACGCATATAGGATATTTCTTACCATCAACCTCATATTCTTCGGAACTATTCAAACGACTTCCGCAATAAGGACAATTGTAATGGAAATCGTTTTGAACCGCTTTCTTCATTTTTCGCAAATCTCTTTTAGGTAAATTCCAACGCTCAAAAGGACTTGCATACACTACACCATCTTTTTCGTACATACGCTGTTATTCGTTATCGGTTTGTTTATTATCTTTTCTCTGTTTTGCGTCAAAGAAAAATAATCTCTTTAATCTACTCTTACCAAACTTCAATGCATTTGCGCAATAAGAGTTTTTAGCCTTGCGCATTTTATTCCTACTTGTCATAACTTATTTAGCATAATCTTCTGGCGTCTTGCCTTCTTCTACTTTCAAATATCTAACGCAACTTTTCATAGGTCTATTAACTTTCATACAAAAGTAATCGTAACGGCAAGTATCGCATATTCTATTCGTTGAGACTTTATTGTTATTTTTATTTACCATATATCATTTCAAAAGACTTTTGATACAATGAAATATCCTGCAAAGGAATATAAGCATTATTGCTCATGTACTCCCTATATCTTTGCGCTCTTGCTATATCGGCTTGATAACTCTTACCAAACTTCTACCACCTCCACGAATTTCTATGTCTTTGCTCATATTATTCTCCTTTCATATACATTCTAAAGTCGTCAATAATCACCTCCTTTTCTCTTACACCTACATCGTTAGCCACCCAAACACCATTATCAAGATAATCTTTCAATCGCTCAACCGCTTTATCAATAAAAACATCTGTACGGATGTACTCAATATCGGTAGGACTTGGCGTATAATTAAGGCCATTAGGCAAAACTCCGTTATCTGGGTATATTGCCTCTAAATATATTTTCTCTGGTGCTTTCATAATCTCAACAATTTATTTAAACTATATGTAATATTGATTTATGTTCTTCTGAGAAATTCAAAGGACAATAACCAATTATTCTCTCGTTATTATTATAACACGTTTCATAGAATATATCATGCGCTAATATAATAGCATTAGGGTGATAATTAAATAACGTAATTTCTTTTTCTTTTACCCTTATTTTCTTCCAACCATCTAATGTTTCTCTTTCGCTTTCTATCAAAAGAAAATGAATGTATGAAATTTTTGAAAGTTCTTTTAAACTCTCTCTATTCAAAGGCATATTGCATTGCTCGAATTTTATTTCCATACCATCAATCTTTACGGCATAATAAATCTACCAAAACAACATCCGCGCAATTCATATCATTACGATTTATATAAACCATAGCAACAACCTCTCCGAATTTATCAAGTATTTGAGTTATCTCGTTATCGCTAAAATGACCATGCGTATCATCGTTGATATTAACTCCAGCAAGACTAACTGCTCTTGTTTCCGTATGATAGCCATCCTCTATCTTTAATCCATACTTCTGGATAGTTTCTTCAATAAACCTATTTGCTGCCGCTCCTGCTTCTGCTAATTCGCCTGACCAGTATTGACTTTGAGCAACTCCATTTCTTTCTCTAAACGGCTTTATTTCTGTTTTCATATTATTCACTTCCTTTTATTCCAATCTTTTCGACAAAAGTCTATAACAACAGACCATTTCCACCATGATAGAGATATTTCCCAATAATACCAATACTTATGTCTGTATTCTATAGAAGGGGTTATATATCTCCATCCATAATCAACTATTGCTAAATAACATCCTATTTTCATAACTTATTCCGCTTTCATATGATTTACAAAGTTATATATCCAATCTTCTCTATACCATTCTTTAACAAAACAATCAGATGGTGTATATTTATCCATTAGTTCAACATTGTTTTCTGCTTCATATATAGATTTTTCATTTTCATATATCTTAAGTCTATCATTAGAAGTTTCAACATATCTAAACATTGGACGTGTCACTAATACTGGTTCGCAAACTAAATCACCATCATCATCTTCAAAATATGGAGGGCAATCTCTTGCTACCCAATCTTTATAATAAATAAGAGCTATATCTTTAGTTTCACCATATTTTTCATTAGTATGTATAAATCTTTCAACTAACACGCCTTCAACTGGAACATTATCATATTCTCTTGTATATGTTATTCTTGTATTAATCATAGTAAATCTTTATATTGTGGTTCATCGGGCAATGCCTTCTTTAACTTATCAGTACTTATGCAAAGTTGTTCAGCCATATCCGTTAAACCGCCATAAAAATTCTTTCCCATTGCGACAATAAGAGTTTTTTGACGTTCGGTTAATTTTTGTTCACGAACAACCGCCTTACCTGCTTCGCAAAATTCATTATGAATTTTAATTTGCTCCCGACTTCTTTTCCTGCCAAGTAAATGATTACCAGTAAGTAAATCGGTAGCAACGGCTGAAAGCAATTCTATTTCCTGCTTCGTAATATTCATTGTATTTTCGCGCTACATTAAGTAAATTTTTCATCTAACTCATCTTCATACCTATGCAACGCTTCAACCATATCAGGCAGAAGAATCTCATCAAGATATATCCAAGGATGCTTAGGTGCTCCAGCTGCATAAATCAAATCATAATCGTTTTTCTCTTTATCGTATATAAATACGCATCTATTTGGGTCTGGAGTTTCTCCATTAGTATGCCACAACCGCTTAATTGCTTGCTTACGCTCGTAATCGTAATTAACTTTACCAATATCAAACGTAATCTTACCAAAGATATTGTTCCATTCTATATGATTTGAAACAACAGTCTTTTCCGCTAATTCATTCATTAGACGATTCAACGTTTCGCCATACTTAGCGTCAATATCTCTACTGAGTTTTGCTAATTCTAAATTATCCATTATATAAACCAATTTTCTTTATCGTATTAAGCAAATCTTTTAATTCCTCTTCAAGAGACATCCTGCGCTCATCGCTAACATAGTCTGAAAGGTCTGCATACAAACTCTCTTCAATATCTACATCATGCGTTGGGCTTAGGATGTCGTTGGTATTCTCCCAAGTGCTTATAATCGACTTAATTGAGTCAATTACTTTCTTTTGCAAATCAGTCGGTTTCATGTAAATTTAAAATGGTAAATCTTCCAGTTCTTTGTTACGAATTATTAAACTTGCAAGCGTTTCAATACGCTCGTCAGTTTCTTCTTTCTTTGTAACGATGAAAAGATTATAAAGCGGACTTGGTTTAACATTGATACGTTTTACTTCAACAAACTTACCAAGATTTTCATCAGACCACTCCGCTATTCTATACAAGCCATCTATGTTAATAGTCGGTGTTCTGTACTTTCTCTCCTTGGTATTTTTATTGATAAGAATCGTTCCAACGTCAATACCATCGTACTTAACTTGCCGTGTTTCGGTATCTGCATTAAAACTTATCACTGGAGTTATTTCGATATGACTTACTTTTCTCATAATCATCAATGCTTTTATTTATCCAAACAGCAACGTTATAAACCGCCACTATAATAAAAATCAATAAAACAAATGATAAACACTTCAATAAAGTAATCATAATAACCTTGATATTTATTTGCTTGCTAATTAACTCTATTCTCTTTAATCGGTAACTTACCAATAGAAGACAAATGAATGCTTTAGCAAGCGTTTATTCCACTTCTTCATCCTTCATTACATCCTCCATCATAACAACCCTACCTTTCGTGCGTGTAAAATCCCTCTCTTTCTTATTCATAGCGAATATACAACGAACTGGACAATTATAGCAAGGCAAAGATGTTTTAGGTGTTTTATCTGTATAAACAATTCTTTCGCCTAAATAAAAACAATAATCACCTGA
>Ga0310691_10001107_pt1 | contig 43521 bp, 34 predicted proteins | sample 176DNAGHGlowgp2_FD_203887 | JGI IMG/M metagenome (GOLD analysis project Ga0310691, IMG submission 203887) | Sheep rumen microbial communities from Palmerston North, Manawatu-Wanganui, New Zealand - 1766 DNA GHGlow gp2 (v2) (version 2) | ecosystem: Host-associated > Mammals > Digestive system >... | reverse complement strand
CCCAGATGCCGATACCCTGTGTGCAGTGCTTAACAGCCTCATCCATCGTGAGCCACTGCGGACGGGGATGCTTACTTGCAACGATAACGTTTACGTAGTTGCGGCTTCTGATGCAGTGATCGAAAACAGAGAGCAGGCAGTTGGAATCCGGAGGAAGGTAGAGTCTTACAACGTCTGCCTTCTTATTTGCGATGTGATCCATGAAGCCCGGATCCTGGTGTGTAAATCCGTTGTGGTCCTGCTGCCATACGGTAGAAGCCATGATGAGATTGAGAGATGCGATCTCTTCTCTCCAGGGGAGCTGGTTGCATACCTTGAGCCACTTAGCGTGCTGTGCAGCCATGGAGTCAATGATCCTTGCAAAAGATTCATAAGTTGCGAAGAATCCGTGACGGCCTGTAAGGAGGTATCCTTCGAGCCAGCCTTCGCACATATGCTCGGAAAGCATGGAGTCCATAACGCGTCCGTCGATTGCGAGGTGATCGTCATCAGCCCAGTGCTCTGCGTTCCAGCTTCTGTTCTCGACCTCGAAAACGGAATTCAAACGGTTGGAGTTTGTCTCGTCAGGTCCGAAGATCCTGAAGTTCTTGCTCTCTGCATTGAGCTTGAAGATATCTCTTACGAACTTGCCGAGCTCGGTCATGTCCTGACCGTCCTTTGCACCGTGAGCTTCTACCTCGACTGCATACTTGCGGAAGTCAGGCATACGGAGGTCTCTTAAGAGCTTACCGCCGTTGCCGTGAGGGTTAGCGCCGATCCTTCTGTCACCTGTAGGAGCGAGTGCCTTTAATTCAGGGATAAGCTTGCCGTTCTCATCGAAAAGTTCTTCTGCATGGTAGCTCTTGAGCCAGTCAACGAGGATCTTTAAGTGCTCCTCGCCCTTTTCCATGCTGATCGGAACCTGGTGAGCGAGGAAGTTGTCCTCGATCTTCTTTCCGTCAACGACCTTGGGGCCTGTCCATCCCTTAGGTGTGCGGAGGACGATCATGGGCCATACGGGTCTTGTAGCATCGCCTGTGGTTCTTGCATGCTCCTGGATCGCTTTGATCTCCTCGATGACCTTGTCCATCGTCTCTGCCATGAGCTTATGCATCGTCATGGGGTCGGAACCTTCGACAAAGTAAGGCTTCCAGCCGCATCCGTTAAAGAAAGAGACGATCTCCTCGTGGCTCATTCTTGCGAAGAGCGTAGGGTTAGCAATCTTATATCCGTTCAGATGAAGGATGGGGAGTACCGCACCGTCTCCGATAGGATTAAGGAACTTATTGCACTGCCATGAAGTAGCAAGAGGGCCTGTCTCTGCTTCGCCGTCACCTACGGTAACTGCTGCGATGAGATCAGGGTTGTCGAAAACCGCACCGAAAGCATGAGCGATGCTGTAACCGAGCTCACCACCCTCATTGATAGATCCGGGAGTCTCAGGAGCGCAGTGGCTGGGGATTCCGCCCGGGAATGAGAACTGCTTGAAAAGCTTTGCCATGCCGGCCTCATCTTCGCTGATATTGGGGTATACCTCAGAATAAGTACCCTCAAGATATGTATTGGCTACATAGAAGTTTCCTCCGTGTCCGGGACCGGAAAGAAGGATCAGATCGAGATCGTATTTCTTAATTGCACGGTTCAGATGAACATATACGAAGTTCTGTCCGGGAACCGTACCCCAGTGTCCGACGATCTTCTTCTTAACGCTGTCGAGTGTTAAGGGTTCCTTCAAAAGGGGGTTGTCGAGAAGGTATAACTGTCCTGCCGAAAGATAATTTGCTGCACGCCAATAGGCGTCCATCTTACGCAGATATTCCTCGGTCAAAGGTTCCTTCTCAACGCATGTAGTCTGATTATTTTGCATAAAAATCCTCCAAATCTATTGATAAAGGTTTAAATCCTATCGTAATTATAGAGGAATAAAAAAATATGGTTAATGGCAAAAAGCCGAATATTAGACAGATAAACTCCGCTTTTGTAATTGAAAAAACAGATTTTTAGGACCCATCTGATTTTCACTTGGACCGGCCCATCGCAACCGGCCAGAGTGTTTTTCCGGACATGCCTTCTGGTATTAAAGTTTCCTGGTGATTATCACTGCATTTTCCGGCTGATTCTTAACGGCTATCTGGAACTGATCCTCATAAATGATCTCGCCCGGGACCTCATCGCATTCGGAAACATAGAGCTTTACTCCATACTTATTGCACATCTCCCGGTAGAAAGTCATCTGAGCCCAGATGTCCTTAGCTTCCTTGCTGTCCTTGAACCATGTAATGGCACCGTCAGGGTTATTCTGCTCATAAAAAGGAGGAACAGGCAAAACTTCCTCGAAATACTCTCTGTTGCGCCAGTATTCCTTCTCCTCTTCTTCCGTTAACAACTTGCCGTCTACGAGTTTGCCTACAGCCGTAAAGATGCCCCTGGGCTGCTTGGTGATGTATGCGCAGTCTTTCATGTGTACTCTGAAATATTTCATGTTGTCCCCCTATATAGATTTCTCAAGATATCCGCACGTAAATGGGAAGAAATCAAACTTCTTCGTCCCCACATGAACAAATCCGTGATCTTCGTACCATTTGCGGAGCACTTTATTCTCTTCGACTATACTGAGTTTCATTTTACCAAAACCAAGTCCTTTTGCTCTTGATATGGCATCTTCCAAGAGCGCATCGCCTATTCCCGAATGCCGCTTATCGGGAAGCACGCACAAACTTCCCAGTTCGCATTCTCCTTCAGAAGGAAAAGCGAAATTGTAATAACCAACAAGCACTTCATCTTCGAAGTATCCGTACATCGGGCGGTGCTGCTCATTTTTCCACATCAGCACCTTAGCTTCATCCGTGGCAAATGCCGTAAAGCGCGGTGCGTTTTCTTCCGTAAATCCGAACTCGTCTGCCACCGTCTGAAAGCTCTGTCTTATTACGCTTACACATTGTTTTATCTCGTTATCTTTGATCTCTCTTATCATGTTCATCACCCTATTTCTCTGAATTTTTCAAGTCGTATCAGATGCTCTTCATCAGGTGTGGTTATCCCGTTTTTATAGTGGTAACCCATCTTCAGATAGAACGGCACTCCGGTAATGGATGCCGGTATCTCTATTCTCTTTGCACGCAGGAAAAACTCATCCTTCTCGAGCGTCTCAACTATCAGACGGCCGACTCCTTTTCCCTGATATTCCGGAAGCACAAAGATCGTAAACAGACTGCTCTCATCCTCCTTGCCCCAGTATGGTCCGATCGCGCCGCACCCGATTATCTTCCCTTCATCACAGGCAACATAAAAATGGGTCCAGGAAGCTCTGCCCAGTACGGCTTCAGGTGTCTCGGATGCGATAAGTTCGTCCATAAGATCCGCCGGATAATCTTTTGTGTTAGATATCCGGATAGTTTTTCTGATAACCTCTGATACTTCCTCAGCATCTTCTTCCCTGAATCTTCTGATCTCCATTCTTATGTCCTCCTTGGAAAATAATAAAGGCCACTTATCTCGTGATAAATGGCCTTGGTGAAACTGATTTAAATAACGGATTATTTTAGAGCAACAACAATGCCATATGACTTCATGTCATAAGTTAATTCATGCATATGCATTGTTGTCATGTAATTAAACATTGATTCCGTCTCCTTGTTTGAAAGATATGTTATTACTCAAATTCCGATAAGTCAATTCCCGATTCATTCATGAGCTTTCCATGCGCATTCCGTAAGCTCGATATTGCTGAACACGGCGGTAAATGATGAATCCTCAGGAGAGCAGGCATATACTCCGAACTTGATCTTCCCTGCACCCTCATGCAAGTGACACACGCGCATCTGTTTCCATCTGGCTCCGTCGTCCGAGCACTCTATGCAGTAATCGTCTTCTCTGCGGCTTAAGCGGTACCACATGCTTTTGACATCTGAAGGTATCTCGGTTGTGGCCCAGTCAGAATAGCCGTGATTTGTCACAACGCTTCCGAGATGCTGAAATTCCTCGTTCTCGAACTCGATAGAGCCCTTTAACCAGTTATCGCTGTCTAAGTAAATGACGATGCCGCACTGGTCGAATCTGTGATGGCTGTCTTCAAAAGATGTCTTCACGATAAAACTGAAATACTTATCTTCCGTCTCCATTTGAAATACCGGAGCATTATCGTTTTGGAAACCATAGTATGTTCTCTGCCACAGGTCAGTATTAGGCTTTGTGGTAACTTTTAAAACATCTCCGTCGATCTCATATTTTTCCGGCTCTCTTGTCCAAACAAATTTCTCTAAATTCATAACCGTCACCTTATTGTCTAAACTCATGTCTGCAAGTGTTAATTTACATATATCTTGGCTCTGCCGAAGCCATATTCTTCAACGCGTGGATCAGAACTATCTGTGTGCGCTATTCTTACATTATCGAGCTGCAGACGTTGGTCTTCTGTATCTTTCTCGATCACGATGCCATTAGCTTTTTGATATACGCCTGCATCACTGTCGATATACCAAACGTATACGAGATAGGAGAATTCATTATAATAATCCCAACTGTGAAATTCGTCTTCCTCTCTGCATATTTCTCTCAAATCTAGAAGCAGTGAATCAACTTTTTTAAGATCTTCTTCGGATGCACCGTCTTCGATGAAGATGTAAACCAGACTCGGACAGCATTTATCTTCGTCATCGCCATCCTCACCGTAATCAACATCAGCAAAATTGTACTTTTCGATGCATCTTCTGTATTCATCATTCCAATAATTATGTACAGCGTTGGAATATTCTGTATCAAGATGATACTTGCCGCCCATATTTATATTTATATCAGGCCAGATCGGCGTTCCTTCCCAATCATACCTGTAGGTGAATTCAAGGTCTCTGTCGAGAGAACGTGCGCGGCCGTCGTAGACGATCTCGATATTCTCACCGCCGCATACATCTTCCAGTCTTCTGAGGGTATCTTTTTCGCCCGGCTCCCTACTGCATCCCGTAAAAATGCCTGCCGTCAGAACAAGACTCATGCTCATAGCGATAATCTTCTTCATATTCCTTAGCCCCTGTAATTCAAATAAATGGAAAATGTTAACATAGCCAAAAAGTTGCTGCCTGAGGATTTTAATCTCCCCAGGCAGTCTAATTATATCATTAATATTTTAGCAATCAGGAAGCCGACAAGACTGCTCTCAGCAGGTCACGCCGGACGGGCCAGGTAGTATCCCTGATAAAGATCGACGCCAAGACCCTGGAGGTATTCAAACTCTTCTTTTTCTTCGATTCCTTCGGCAACTACCAGAATGTTTTTCGAATGGAAATGTTCTACCAGTTTTTTAACATTCTCCTGCTTTTCGATTATGTGGTCGATTCCGGAGATCATTTCTCTATCGAGTTTTACGATATCCGGAGACATGAATTCCATCAGTTCCATATTGTTGAGTCCGGTTCCGAAATCATCGGCTGCCAAAAGATTATCCATAAACTTTACGGATCTCTTCTTTTCTTTCCAATGCTCAGGCGAGAAATACGGATACTCAAGATTCTCGATGATCATCCTGCCGCGGATCCTCTCTCCGAAATGATCCAGGAACACATCTGCCTCTTCCTGCTTCATGCAGTCAGACGGGAATGAATTGATGGCAACTCTCTCCTCATATCCTCTTAAGAAATATGCCTGCATCGCGCCGAAGAATGTAGCCACTTCAAGGACGTGCAGCTTATCTTTTTTGGTGTAATCAGCAATAAGATCCGTTACCGTCATTTCAGTCGGGCGCATTAAGGCCTCCCATGCATAAACCGTCTTACCGTCAGGACGGAATATGGGCTGGAACACGTAATTGATCGACAACTCCCTTAAAGCCTGCAAAATATCTGTATGTAATGGCATGTGGTCAAAACTGATCATGTGGTATCTCCTTATCTTTTCAGCTCAGGATGTGCTGCGTAGAATTTCCGCTTATCCTCATACATCCGCTCATCTGCGAGCCTCAAAGCCTGTCTTACATTAAACCTGCTGTCTTCGTAGCACTGGCCGATCGCAAAACAAACGTGCTCGTATTTCTCTTCAGCCTTTCTTATGTCTTCAACACGTTTACCCAGTTCTTCTTCTGTTATGCCTGCAATGATGATGGTAAATTCGTCTCCGCCGGCACGGTAAATTTCATTGGTGTCAAAGACTTCCTCAAGAGCTTTTGCAGCGTTCTTCAAAAGCGTATCGCCTTCGTTATGGCCGTGTTCATCGTTTACGCGTTTTAATCCGTTAAGGTCAGCAAAGATAACGCCGATCGAAGTGTCGGGCGCAGAGCTTTCCATGCAGATCTTATCGACATAATTGTTCATCTCGTTTCTGTTCATGACTCCGGTCAGGATGTCTTTTGAACTTAAGACCTTCAGACGGTCCATAAGAAGATTGTTGCTTATGGCAGAGGCAAGAATGGAAGCTGTGGTCTCAAATGTCTCCTTGATGCTGGTGGCTTTTAATTCATCATAGTTCATCGCCCAAATATAACCGAGAAGCTGATCCCTGTATTTCAGCGGGAACAAAACGATGTTCTTTCCATGGGCAGAAGTAAATGACTCATACCAGATAGGATTGCGTTCCTTAACAACATCCAGATCGTACTCATCTTTTACGACAAGACAGTTGCTGCCTGCGATCAGGTCTGTCCAGCTGTCTGCTATATCATAGAATCCTGCATCGTTATAGTTATTCATTGAAGTCAGAACTGTGTTTTCAGCAAGAGCTTCGCACAGGACCGTGCATTTCTTTTCGAATGAATCCATAAGGAGAATACAGCAATGCTCGGCATCAAACATGTCCCTGACATCATGTATGACGTCATTCATCATTTCGCCGAATTCTTTTACGCTTCTGAGCTGCAGGCATATCTTGATTACATTCGCAGTAACATCAGCAGGAAGTGATGCCATTCTGTCCAGATTAGCCTCAAAGTTTATCTCCATGGTGTATGTGCAAAAACAGAGATTGCCTTCTTCATATGCTACCGGGAGGAATGTCATGTTGAACCAGACACCATGAATTCTGTCAGCAGTGGCATATGAATTAAGGCATCGCTTTTCGACAGCTGCTTTATAACAGTACTCTTCAAAATTAAGATCTCTTGTCAGATAGTTTGTATATTCCTGATTGGGTGTAAACTTCTGGGTCAGCAATTCCGCTCCCGGTGCAGGATGTTCTATGGAATCGATATAAGTCTTGTTTCCTGTGACAATGCGGAATTTACCGCGCTTTCCGTTTGCGAGCTTCTCTACGGATACAATGCATGTCATAGCCCCAAAGCCATCAACATATTTCTGAAGATCCATAAGCATATACCTCCCATCGATATAGGTATAGTTTATATGCTAATAATATAGCGGAGATAGACTGACTGTGAACATTCTTTGATATAATGTTTCAATTTAGTAAATTGGTGGGTAATATTCCGGGCGTCTTGCTCTCTTGTCTCAGAAAATCACAGTAGTTGTCATAGTGCACTGTGACTTTTACTATGATTTTTATTTAGGGGCGCGAAAAAAACACAGTAGCCGTCAGGGTGTACTGTGATTTTTACTGTGATTTTTAATGAAGGCTTGAAGAAATCCCGCGGCGCAGAATAAATAAAGGCTTTGCACCTGCTCAAACTTAGCCGTCAAGGGACGGCAATGCCTTGACTTCGTCACCCTTGACTGCCGTTGACCAGGTGCAGTATGGTGTTTAAGAGTTGGGTTGCCCCAACTCTCATCTAACAATGGGAGTTATACAGCTTCTGATTCAGGATGCCAGATCAGTGCATCATCCGGGATCATGTCATTGAAAGCGGTCAACACCTGGCTTACAAAATAATCCTCATCAAAGTTATTCTTGTCGTATACATGCACATAAATAACTTCCCTTCCGGGTCTGTATTTTTCTTTTGAAAAGCCGGTTATCTTTGTTGCTGCTCTGATTGAGTAATCTATTTTGTCATTCATTCCAAGAAGCTCAACATAAGCGCATCTGTCTATCTCATAGAAGTTCACGAGATAATCCGGATTGATCGTGTCCTCGATCGAAGCAAGATAGACTTCAGTCTCATACTTAAACGGAATGCCCATTAACTTTAAAAGATCTGCACCAAACTGTTCATTCTTGGACTTCAGTGTTCCATGGTCACTGACGGTCGGATTATCAGGTACGTATTTGCCGAGACATGCAGGCTGATTATTAAAGAAACTATTATTCATGCCGTGAGGATCATAGAACTGCTTAATGGGGAATCTCACTCTCGGCGGAGCAAAACTGTATGTGGAGTGCCAGCTGTTAAGCAATTCCTCATATTCACCTTTAACCTTCTGATAACCGGTAATCAATTCAGAATATCTGATGCCTCTTTTTGTTGATACTTTATAAATACCGTAATGCTGTGAATCAATTCTCTTGTTATCGGGATCGTGTGTTACTACAACACATCTGTTCCCGCGGAAATTCCGGAAATAGCCATGAGGCATTTTCGAAAGGAGAAGTCTTCGGTATTCCAATTTAACTGCATGAACTTTCATTGGATAAACTATATTATTCATGGTTCGCATAACCTCACAATAGCTGTTTTTATTATTATCAACCCTAGTCCAGTCTCATTCCATAGCCCAAAGTCTCAATTTTCGGGGGTAAAAAATCAATTTGTAAGGTTCATCATCCCTTCAAAGCCATACAGGCACGGGGTAAGGAGGTTTTTCGTTGGTTGAAAAACAGTTTGAAATAAATTCGCCCCTCAAAAATCACAGTAGTTGTCATAGTGTTGAAGTGGTAACGTAAAAGTAGACACCAAAAGTTGAATAGTGTACACCTTTAATGTAAGAGTCAATGATAAGTTCATTCATGATAACTGAGGCAGTCTGTCACCATTCGTTGACCGCCATGTCCTCGTCCCAGTAGATCTTCTTTTTGCCGAGCATGAACATTATGTCGTCATCGCCGAATAATCTGTAATGATTCAAATCAACGCCGACATTAAATCCGAACGGCTTCCAAAGACCGCCGTATCTGTGCGTGTGACCGAACAAAGTCTGACACTCTTTATCGTGGTCTGTGGGCTTATGTGTAAGGAAAAACTTCTCGCCGTTGATGGTAACGTAAGTGTTCCTGATTACATCTTCAAACTTGAAATGGGGATCAGTCAGGCAGTATTCCCTGAACTTCTCATAATCGCCGCCGAAAATATCCCTGATTACGCGGTCTTCAGAATTACCCGTGATAAGGATTATGTGTGCATTGATCTGCTTTGATACGGCAAGACCGCTGATGTAATCCTTCTCCGTAGAATTGTAATTGCAGAAATCACCTATGACATAGATCGTGTCATCTGATGAAGCCTGCTCATTCCATATTCTGACCTGCTCGGCCGTGTACTCCGCATTGTCTTTAAACAGACGGTTGTCGCGTTGTAACACTGTTACAGAGTCAAAACCGAAGTGCGAATCAGCCGTATACCAGTTACTCATTGCTCGTTACCCCCGTCATTGTTTAAATCCTCCAGAAGTTCCGGGATATATTCTAATTCCATTCTTTAGAATCTCGTCAGTCAATTCCAGATTATCCTTGAGCTGCTCCAGGCTTAAAACATCAACTTTCTTATGAAGCGCTGTCCTTAGTTTTTCAACCATGCCATAAAACTTTAGTCCTTTTACTTCTGAAGAAATAAGCAGGTCAACATCGCTGGTTTCCACAGCTTTGCCTTTCGAATAAGAACCAAACAAAATGCAGTAATGAACCGGATATTCCGAAAGAACCTCCTTGCATTTTTCTTCTATAGTTTTCAAATCCAGAATCCCGTGTTCTTCGTCTATCGGATTTATGGCATTAAGCCTTTCGATAATATAGTTATATTTTAATGAACCAACCTTATCAGCATCGTTCTCATAAGACTTGAAAGATCTCAAAGAAATTCCGAGAATCTCGGCCGCCTGTTGCTGGGTCAGCTTCTTTTCTGTTCTCAATGTCTTAATTGCGCTCATTTTGCACCTCCATTTAATAGCATAATGCAATATTTGCACCAAATTGTCAATTGGAAGTGCAATATTTGCACTTCTAATTGACCATGTGTAAATCTTAATTTTCCGAAGAAGAAAGCATTGCTCAAGTTCGAGCTGCATTCTCTGCTACTCACATTTATTTGGACTCCTCACCTGCTAAAGATCTGGAATATATCAGAAAATGGTTTATCCGCTGGAAACAAAGGCCCTGATTTCTCAGAGGCCTTGGTATGTTAATTCTGCGGATAAAAGACCGGAGTGCCAAACTTGCCGACCTTATGAGAGATGTCTTCGTGTTCGATCATCTCCGAATTATCGAAGATCGTATGAGCAGCATCGTATACATCCTGTGAATCAATGATCCACACCGTACCGAAGAGATTGTCGTGGCCGTCATTCGTCAGATACTCGTAAAATGCATTCGTCGCATCCTTATATTTCTTGTAATCGAGCTCATCCGGAGGCAGATAGATAACCAGTTCCACATCGCAGTTCTTGAGAATGTAACCGGGACCCGCATCAGGTTTGATCGAATCGGGGATATCCCTAGTCACGTAATTTACGAAAACCTTACACGGACCGAAATACTCTTCCGCGGCCGCTGTCATATCCGCTTCGATTGCTTCTTTATTTCTTAGCAGAATGTAGTTATCGCGGTAGATCCACACGCCGTTCTCCTTTGCGATGTACGCCTCGACCACACCGTCAGGAAACTCGTCAGTCGAGAAATGGACCGTCGTTATATACTTCTCATTGTCATAGGATATCCAATCGGTCCACTCGACCGTAAAAGTCTCGTCCGGATAGCGGTTGTTCATGTACTTTATGAGCATCTTCTGAGTATTCGGCCTGTTAAGAATGCAACCCGAAAACATTGCTGCCATAAGTGCGGTAAATACGAGGACAGTTATCCCCTTAAGTGTTATCCGTTTATTCCCCATTACCCTTATTTTGTTCATCTTGCTCCTCTTGAATCAGGTATTCTTCGACTTCAGACATTCGATTACGCCGCTTGGCATATCTGCTTCTGTATAAGTGCAGTGTGATTAAGTTTTGGTTTCCCTCATATAATTGATGTTGCCTTTTGTCAGACTGGTTTGCCTGCCAGGATCTCCTTGTAGTCTTTAAGGTTCTTCTTCAAAAGATTCGGGATGTCGAGTTCATAAGGACACCTTGTCTTGCAGATCCCGCAGTCCACGCAGGAATCAATCTTCAGCATCTCCTGCTGCCAGTGATCCGTAAGCCAGTTCTGTGACGGAGCACGTCTTATCATCTGGCTCATCCTCGCGCACTGGTTGATCGTGATGCCCACAGTACAGGGCATGCAGTATCCGCAGCCTCTGCAAAATTCCCCAAGGAGTTCGTTCCTGTCTTTGTCGATAAAGGCCCTGATCTCATCAGTCATAGATACTTCGTTATCAAAATATGAGAGCCATTCATCAAGTTCGGACTGCCTCTGGATACCCCAGATGGGAAGCGCATCAAACTGGCTCATAAAAGCCATGCAGGCTTTAGAATCCGTAAGAAGTCCGCCGGATAAGCCCTTCATGGCGATAAATCCCATGTCGTGTTCCTTGCATGAAGTTACGAGCGCGATGTCGCGGTCACTTGCAAGATAAGAGAATGGGAACTGCAGTGTCTCATAAAGTCCGCTTTTTACGATGTCTTCTGCGACACCGATCTTGTGGGCCGTGATCCCAATGTGTCTTACCCTGCCCTGTCTTTTAGCCTCAACAAGACAATTGTAGATCTCGTCTTCTTCCGTATAACATTTTGCCGCGCAGTGAAGCTGATAAAGATCGAGATAATCGGTCTTGAGATTTGTGAGCGTGGTATTAAGGTCTTCTTCGAATTTCTCTTTTGTCGTCGCCATGGTCTTCGATGAGATAAAGACCTTCTCGCGCATGCCACAGAAAGCCTTGCCGATCTTTTCCTCACTGTCGGAATATGCTCTCGCGGTATCGAAAAATCTCATGCCGCCGTCGTACGCATTCCTTAAAAGGCTTACCGCTTCCTCAGTGCTGACACGCTGGATGGGCAGCGCACCGAAAGCGTTCTGCGGAACTGTGATCTCTGTCATGCCAAGACGGATGTTTTTCATGTGCCTGTCCTCTCCTCATATTCAGAAAGTGCCAGATGCTCGCGTTTATAAAGTCCGTAATCTTCTATTGCAGTCTCATGAAATCTCTCGTAGTCTCCGAACATTTCAAGGGCTTCTTCGATGGGTACCCAGACAGCCTTATAATCTGCTGCCTTCTCGCCTTCTGTCAGGTGCTGCACTCCTGTATCTTCGATCAGCTCACATACGAAATAGTGATTAATGTGTCTCCAGTCCAGGAAGAGCTCTTCGATCGCAAGATATTCTTCCGTTGCCTTAACCTTCATGCCGGTCTCTTCGAGCATCTCGCGTTCGCAGCATTCCGCATATGTCTCGCCTTCGTCCTGACCGCCGCCGGGGATCATGTACTTGTTATTTGCTGCCTCATAACTTAAAAGAACTTTTCCGTCTTTAACGAGTATTCCCCTGCTCGCATGACGGAGATGGTTTACATGTCCCAAATAGTCATCGTTGATCAATTGCGCCTGTTTCATCCTAATTCCCCTTTAAAAATACGCTTCTTCGCTTCTAATCATTTTTGCAAAAAAATAATTATCAGACATGTAATATAATATCAATCATCTTGAATACATTACAGATAGCATAGTGATAGGAATAGGGGTATTTTTATGCTGAAAATGAATACTGTAAAGAAGGCTTTTGCGCTTGTTATTACGGGAGTAATACTCGCATCGCTTGCCGGATGCAGTTTTAACTTATCCTCTTTGGGATCTTCCAAAACATCTGCTCCCGCCGAAGATTCAACTCCGATACATGGGAGCCCTAAGATCGCAGAAGAGAGCGTCTCTCTTCCCTGCACAGTCAGGGATCTCAAAAACAGCGGGTTTGAGACTGATTACATCGTTGAAGACGGCTCGGTAAAGTTTTGGCACACCTCGGAAGAATTAAGGGGCAATAACCTTAACATGTACGTTTATCCTGATGAAGGATATGGCTACAAAGATAAGGACCTTATAAGCGACGACGACACCATTGTCGCCATCAAGGTTACATCGTTCGATCACATTGACTTCGACTTTAACGGCATCCGTATCTGGATGGATAAGGAAGATTTCCTTAATATCGCAGGAACGCCCGCTTATGAGAAATCCGTGATGCTCAAAGGTGATTATTACTTCTATTTAGGCGATAACGATCAGGTCTACAGATTCCAGTTCCTCGATACTGACAAACTCGAAGAATTCTTAGTTGGAACCAAGGATTACATGATCGACGAGAAAGGCCAGCCTTTCACGGGTTGATCTTCATTCCAGGGGCACTTTTATTTGAAGCAGATATTAATTTGTTATCCTAAGGATTACCAATCCGAATCCCAGTCTGAGTCATACGAATCGTAATCATCCCAGTCATAATCCCAGTCATCGTCGTCCCAGTTACTGTCATTCCAGCTGTCGTCATCGTTGTCGTAGTCATCGTTGGAATATTCCTCGGTCGGATATTCTTCGATATCGTCAGCATAATCGGCGTCAAGGTCAGAATAATCCTTGGCCTCAAAGTAATCTTTATAATTCTCTGTCAGGGTGTCGGGAGCATCGTAGGTGCGTTCCCAATCGCCGTAGTCATCTGGTGTATACCAGGCGCCGGCCGCATAGTAGTAAGGTGTTCCCTTGTAATCGTAGTAGCCTCTGTTGGGTGTCTTGGAATCCTGTATGGCCGTAACGACGAAGGCGAATATCCATATCGCTAAGATGATGAGGAAAACGATCATCATTTTGCCAAAGGGACCCTTACGTCTCCTTTGCTTTACCGGCTTCGGGGTATAACTGTTAGTGGTCTTGCCTTTATTCAGATCAGCCTGCTTGCGCTCCAAGAGCTCGGCCTTCATCTTCTGATAGATCTCGTTGACCGCATATGCCTCATCGGTACCCTGATATCTTATCGCACGCGAACCGTCTGCCTTGTTCTTGTAAACGACGCAGTTGCCTGTTGTAGGTTCTTTGTAGATACCGAACGCACGGGGTTCTTTGTAATCGATGCCAATGAAGAACCTCATCTTCTCAAGCGGAATACCCTGCGCCTGAGCGAAAGCCTGAAGCTCTTCTATCGTCTTAGGAACCTGGTTGCCGCTCCTCTGAATATGTACATTGACCGCGCCGCAGTTGGGACACTTCTCTATCGTGTCATCTATAACGCTTCCGCAATAATCACAAAAAGTCTTCATAACTACCCCCTGCAGAACTTTATAAAGCAGTTGAAATCCGTTGCCATTATATCACTTAAAGTATTTGTATATTTGAGTGATTGATCCATCGCAACCTGCCAGAGTCTTTTTACAGATCAGCCTTTTAGCCGTCAAGGCTGCCTTAAGGCACATTCTGACGAATGCTAACGGCCTTGACTGCAGCCGGCTGATCTGTTTTTGGGTGTTCAGGCAGGTTGCGACCGGTATCGACAAGACCCGACAAAAACCGACAAGAATTTCAGATATTATTTCAAACAAGCACACGTAAGGATTGTATGAGAACGGCTAAACCTTGTCAGATTTAGGAGGAAAAGCTCTGAATTACCTCTGAAAAACCGACAAAGAACCTGCAAGAAATTAGACATTTGGGATAGCAGTTTTAAGAAAAAACGCCCACATACCCCTTGGGAATAATGATAAAAATGTGATTAAAGCAATAGTCGACTATGGATTTGATCGCACTTTTCTTAATCATCCAAATAAAACGATCCCGGAATAAGTTCCGGGACCGCGATTAATCACGCTCATTTTATTAGTGTCCCTCAACAGTGCCATTTACCTGGACGGGAAGTCATTTCTGACGGACTCAATGTACGCATCCTTGTTGACCTGGCGCGTTGCGGATGTGACTCTGGTCTCATCGCCTTCCTCGTAATAATTGCTCGAGTATTTCAGGTATGCTGATATGATCAGGTTCCCGGAAATGTATATGCACTCGTATACATCCGCATCGTAGGAACCCCATAGCCATCCGCACCTGTAATCCCGGCCTGATTTGAAGTCCTTATCCTTAAACCAGTCTTCCGTATCCTTGTATGCCGCTTCTGCATCTTCCAATGTATCGAAGATATAGAAGGTCATGTAGTCATAGTAGTTATAAGGTGAACCGGATTTGTTGTGCGTCAGCATTACGCATTCCACATCGCCAAATGTTGTGTTTCTTTCATAAACCTCATCGAAGCCGCAAATCTCCACTATGTCTTCTTTAGTATAGATGCGCGTGCCATACGGCTTGCCGCATCCCGTGAGCGCCGACATTACGAAGATCAATACCAAAACAGAGGCAATGCATTTCTTTACACTATTCATCTATCTATCCCCCAAATAGAACATGCTGCCTAAACTACAGGTACATTATACCAAGTTTAGTTATGGTATTTCTCTATCTTATTGTTTATGTGTGATTAACGTACCGCAACCTGCCAGGCCACTATCTCATCAAGTATCTTGTTTCTTTCTTCGACATAATTATGTCGTTCGTTGAACCAACAGGAACGCTTATAACCTTCAAACCAGCTCATATCGCCCTCAAGAAGAGAACTCCACTTGCTGTCAAGGCCGCGCGCGATAACCGTCAGACTGTTTCTGACCTTCTGCGACAAGTACTTGGTATTGAAATCTATTCCTTCTCTGTCTGAAGAATCAAACTTCACTGTAAGATAATTGTCCACTCCGTACTCAACTCTTTTTCCGCGTTCAAGGAAAGTGATGGTGATCATTATTATGTCGCGGTCCACACCGAAGAGAAGACAGCATTTCCCGTTAAACATTGCCATTTCAATGTCGGATACGAGTTTGAAATGCATGTTGTATTTATTGGCAAGCTCCCTTAGATATTTGGGGATCTCGTTAACTGCAATATCCGTCCACATGTCGGGATACTTAATGACATGATCAGTGGACGAAAAAGGAACTTCGTTTGCCATATCATTCTCCTCCTTATCTCCCAAATCTAAAGAGCTCTTCAAATCAACACTTACTCTTCAGAAGACAACTCATTGATCACCTTGATGTCGGCCTTGAGCCTTCTGTATTCGATGACCATCATGATTATGTGTGTTGCAAGATATCCTGCAAGAGTGGAAATAAATGCTGCCGGGTACTTGTGGAGCTGCCACAAGAGGATCGTTATGCCGACGCATACTGATGAGGTGATGACAAAGTAGATGATGCTCTGGATGATGAATCCGATCTTCTCGACCTCATAGATATATGCTGCCAGGGAAAAGGTCGCGCCGATTACACCGTAGAGCAGGACATTGACGTATGCCGCTATCGTTACTGAGGGAAAAAGCGCCACATAATCGGGCGACATTGAGATAAAGCCGGTCTTAAGAACGGAACTCATGATGATGTCTATTATGAGATTTACTAAAAGCCCTGCAAAAGCTGAGAGCGCAAAGCTCGTAAGGCCTCTTTTCAGAACTTCTTTCATGCCCTGCCCTCCAGTCTTTCTTTTGTAAGTTTCTCTTTGATCTTAGAGACGTTTCTTCGTGAGACATATGTCTCATAGCCTGTCTTCATGACGAGCCTGATCGTGCCCGTGATGCTTAAGTCAAGTGATTTGATCTTATGTATGTTTACTATCTCGGATTTGGATATCCTGATGAAGTTCGCTTCACCCAGTTCAGTCTCTAATTCATATAGTTTTTTCTGCACAACATATCGTCCGTCACCGGTCAGTACGATCACGCGCTGCCCTTCAGAATATGCAGATAAGATCTCTGCTCGTCTTATCATGCGCTTGTTGCCTATCTCGTCTGTTCCGGGAATGTTGTAGTCGTATATCTCGTGCAGTTCACCGACAATAGCCCTGACCTCGTCCGTCAGGGCGTTGTTGCAAACATGGAGTTCTATCTCCTTATATTTGTTGTCGGTTTCTGTAAGGATCTTCATGCCTTGAGTATATCATTTACCTCTGGTCAGCGCGCATCCTGCTGTTAAAGACAATGCTCGCAAGAATAGTTAATGCGATGGCAGAAAAGACGACCACTCCCAGCGGTACCAAAAACTCTTTGACTCCAAAGTCCATTGAGATCACAGAGCGTGCGAGCTTTGTCGCATATAAGAACGGCAGACATCTTCCAAGCTTATACATGAATCCGCCTACGCCCTCCACGTCAAACCAGATGCCTCCTACCATGGCACCTAAAGAGATGACGATCGAGCAGATTCCGGGAGCGGCCTTATCATTAAAGAGTGCGCCAAAAAGGAATCCTATTGCAGAGAACATCAGTGCAGAAGGGATTACTGCTGCAACTGTCAAGGCCAGTCCTGCAATGTTCAGAGAATACCCTACAACAATTGACACTACTACTGCAGCTACGAGCGAGACACATACCTGGATCACTGCCGTAAGAAGCATCGGGAGAATATATCCCCATACGAAGTCTCTGCTCTTCATGGGTGAAGAATAAAGCCTTGTAAGGAAAGCGCCGTTCCTGTCCTTTGCAACAGCGATCGCCGTAAAGAGCATAACGAACATCTGTCCGAAGATGGCGATACCGCCTGCCAGGTTATCTATCCTGAAGAGAGTGTTGCCGGATTCCTTCGGGATGGCTGAATTTACAATGGACATTATTATCAGCATTACGATCGGGAATGCGATGCAGAAGATCCAGCTTAACGGATCTCTATAGACTTCTATAAGATTTCTTTTAGCAAATACCATTGTTCTTTTCATTGTCCTGATCTCCTTATTCCATTCTTTCCGCAATGCTTACGAAAACATCTTCAAGGCCTTTCCTGCCTGTCATGTTCTCAAGTTCTTCTAAAGTTCCTATGGCTTTTACATTGCCTTCGGTCATTATGACTATCCTGTCTGCCAGGGCCTGCGCTTCTTCCATGTAGTGGGTGGTGAGTACGATCGTCATGTTCTCTTTGAGCGCTTCGATCTCGCGCCACAGCTGCCTTCTGGCAAGGACATCAAGTCCCAGTGTAGGCTCATCCAAAAAGAGTACCTTCGGCTCGCCAATTATCGCCATGGCTATGGATAACTTGCGCTTATATCCTCCCGATAAGAGCTTTGCTTTCTTTCCTGAGAACTCCTCAAGCCCAAATGCCTTTATCGTTCTTTCTACGGAAGATTTAGCCTTCTCCTTGGAAAGATAAAGATCTGCCATGAACTCCAGGTTCTCTTTAACGGTCAGGTTCTCAGCTACGGATGTATCTTGTGGTGAGATGCCTACAAGTCTTTTAACATTCGAGGAATCTTTTACTACATCGCATCCCATGATCTCTGCCCTGCCCTCTGTAGGCTTTGTGAGACATGTGAGCATCTTTGCAGTAGTGGTCTTGCCTGCGCCGTTTACGCCTAAAAGCGCTATAAGCTCGCCTTCTTTAACTTCGAGCGTAAGACCTGCTACTGCAGTCTTGTCCTTGTACCTCTTTACCAGGTTTTCTGTTTTGATTGCATATCCCATATTCCAATCTCCTTTCGCCTTTGTTTGAGGCGATATTATCAGGAGGTTGGATTTCTTAAAACAAAAAACACATGAACGGTCGTTCCTGATATATGAACGGCTATTATTTCTTCTTGAGCACCGCTATCGCGGCATAGTGCTTTATTTCAAAGTTGTCAGGATAACTCTCCAGCATCTCCCTGTGTTCCTTATCCCACGCGGCAAGCTCTTCAGGAGACAAGGATGCTCCTACACCTCTGCAGGCAAACATCCTTCCGTGCCAGGATTCTTTGGTAAAAGGCACCATGAGATCGTATTCTTCGTGATCTTCAAGATCAAAATAATCGTACATAACATCAGGTATAAAGATGGGATGCTTGGTCTCGCCTCCGCCCGTCCAGCTGGGATTGTACTTGCGCACGATATCTTCACTCTTTCCTGCGATCTCATCTTCAAAAGGGAGCCACGCCATAAATAAAACAACAAGCCTTCCGTCCTTCTTAAGTATGCGGGAAAACTCAGGTGCTACCTTATCGTGATCAAAATACCAGAAGCACTGGCATGCCGTTATCACATCAAAAGATCCGGAAGGAAAATCCAGCTTTTCCGCAGATACGGTCTTATATTCTATATTCAAACCGGCTTTTTCAGAAAGAAGCTTTGCCTGTTCTATCTGCTCGGGAGATATGTCAGTACCTACCCATTCTGCTCCGAACTTATACATGTTGCGCGGCAGCACGCCCGTACCTGTTCCAAGGTCCAGAACTCTCTGACCCTTAACGCACAAACCCCTGTCAGCAACTTTTCTGTAGAATTCCTCAGGATAAATATCCCTGTACTTGGCATAAGCTTCTGAAGTCTTTCCCCAGTCAAATGCCTTGCCTTCATCGATCCTGTCATCCCTTATGTCCATGTTCTTATATCTCCTTAAAAACATTAAAATCAGTGCATTTCTTAAATGTCACACTTGCGACATCTACATGCACGGATTATAATTCTGCAAGTAAGAGAATTCAATCGTTTTTGCGTATATGTCTCACATTCGCGATAATGTGCCATTTAAGGAGCAGCCCCATGCGTGATACTTCCAAGAGGATACAAAAGACAAAAGACGAGATTGCAAATGCTCTCTGCTCACTTCTTGAGACAGAACAGTACGATGTGATAACCATCCAGGAGATCGCCGATTCCTGCAGCGTCACCAGAAGGACTTTATACCGCCATTTCAAGACAAAAGATGAGATACTTCATCACTGCTTCAAGGGGTGCGCAACCCAGTTTTCCAATTACATAGCAGCCCGCGCGCCTAAAGATTTCCATGAATTCTGCATCGTATATTTCTCGTTCTGGAACGAGAACATGAACATGCTGACGATCCTAAACAAATCAGGCATAATGTACCGTTTTGCAAGTGAATTCGAATCACTCGTATTGATGATGTCTTCACAGACTGATCCCAAAGCAAATGCAAAGCAAAAGGAAAACTCCAAATACAAATATCACTTCGCATACAGGACCGCGGGATTCTGGCACGTAACAGAATTATGGTGCCAGGAACATCCCCGCAAAAGTCCCAAAGAAATGGCAGACATCATGATGGAGATCACGTCATTCCCAAAGGATATCAGCATCATCGGGAAATGACGTCATTTAATTGATATAAAAACAATGTACCTGAATTGTTGAACCTAGGCATTTGTTCTATGATTGCCCCATGAATAAATTAAAGAGCATCTTCAAGAAAGACCACATGGTCAAACGCATACTCATGAGCATCTTCGGTGTGCTCATCTGCGGCATCGCAGTAGGCTTTTTTAAGCGTGCGATGTTCGGTGTAGACCCCTTCCAGTCACTGATGGCAGGACTTGATACTGTCATCCCGATAAGCTTCGGCACCCTTTATGTCATAGTAAACGTGATAATGCTCCTTTTCAGTCTCATATTTGACAGGCACTACATAGGACTTGCAACCTTCATCAACCTGTTCCTGATAGGTTATGTAGCTGAATTTTCTCAGAAGACTTTAGAAAACTTCTTCCCCGATTTAGGCCTCATCGGCAGAGTCGTATGCCTCATAATCGGCATCCTTATAATCTGCGTAGCCTCATCTTTTTACATGACCGCAGACATCGGCGTATCAACATACGACGCAGTCGCCCTCATAATCTCCAACACCTGGAAAAAGGGCAAATTCAAATATGTAAGGATAATCACTGACGTTATCTGCGTTATCCTCGGAGTCGGACTCTACTTCCTCTCCGGCGCCACCATTGACGGTATCGGTGCAGTAATAGGAGCAGGCACGATAATCACGGCATTCTTCATGGGACCGCTTGTTGATTTCTTTGCCAACAAACTTGCAAAGCCTTTTCTGTACGGGAAAGCAAAGGAAGCGAAATAAGTCAGCCCTCAAATGTCCAGCCGTGTTCACTGTGGTAGATCATCTGCCTGGTCATGCCGCCGTCTATACAGATATTCTCACCGGTAATGAATCCAGCTTTATCAGAACACAGATACATGACCATTGAAGCAATGTCTTCCGGCTTACCAACACGGCCGACCAACTGTTGTGCAGCATCTGGGCCAGTCCTTACGAATTGAACAAAACATCACGAATCAAAACAAGCCCCAATACTGTGGCTTGGAAGGTAGCATTGTATTTAGCTTGATTCCAACAGATTATTCCTTCTGGGAAGGCAAATTCAAAGTTTTTAAGCTTTTCAATTCGTCAACTTTGTCACGCATATAAGTCATCAAATCATTGAAGTCGCTCATTTCGTCAGAACTATCTTCAAGCAACTTTTGGTATTCCACTTTACCTTCCGAATATTGAATCAGATCCTTGTATATATTATAAATAATATCTGAAACATTTTGAAATCTCTTGTAAGGCACGCCTCCCGCGGATGATTCAGTCTGAATAGCTTGTTCCCATTGGTTCTTGAACATGCACAATTGACTTGATGCCTTGTTGGCATAGTACATTGCTTCAATAAAATAAAACTTCTTTATTTCCTCTTCCAAGACCTCTCCTGATTCAACTTTAATCTTACTATCTTTATCCTTGGGAACAATTAAATGATCTCTCATTGAATCCGAAGTCATAATGTTATAACAAATCTCATTGTCAAACAGATTGACTAAATAACCGACAGTTGGTGCTAGTTTAAGCTCATTTTGGAATCTCTTTTTCCTTAAAACCCCTATAAGTAAAATAACTGATGGTATAGCTATCAGAAATATGGCAACAATTATCCAATACCAATTAACGGTATATTGGGGTTTATAAGAATTTGAGACTACCGTATTTGAGACTACCTCAACATTTGAATCAGTACCATTCCAAAAAATTTGATCTAACGCAAACGCCAATAGTGCTACTAGAATATCAGCAAAAATAGCATAATCTATCGCTTTAAACTCTAGACTACGTCTTATATAAGATAAATCTTTTCTAGATTGAATGGTTAACCAATCATTAACAGAAAACTTGTTCATAATTTCCAGATTACAATAAAATAGCAATGATTATTATTTTGTATACAACTGATCAAAATCCTTAAAAGAATTTAAGACTCTTTTTATTTTATTTCTTTCTTCGAGGGTATATAGATTATTATTTTTTGCGGTAATAAGTGCAGATTTATAGGGATAAGCAATTATATCTCTACCCCTAGCATCTACATTAAGAATATCCGATCTTGATATATCCTTATAAATATAATCAAACAAATTCCATACTTCCTCGGGAGCATCTAATTTTACTAATTCTCTTTTCAAAACATAAAAAAAACGCTCTGCCTTGCTCTTATGAATCTTCCACTTTTGATGATCGACGTTATACATGGTCCGGCATCGTTTAGATTGCATAAGATTTCTAATTGTGTTTTTATATCTTTTACCACACTTATTATTTATAAAATTAAGGCCAAGTTTAAAATCCTCTTTTGCTTGAACACGCTTCCCATGGTATTTCGCCTTATATTTTTCGCCTAAAAAAATAATAATACGAGATAAGGCAAGATTTCTCTGATACTCAACATCAGTTGGAGTTGAAACAATAATATACTGGCTCATAATTATCCTCAAAGTTTGAAAAATATTTCAGTTAGTCAAAATTATCATAATGTGATTATATCACAATTCTATTTAATGAATCTTGTAATTGGGATTGGCAAACTATAGTGTTCAACCGCAACCCTTAGCTAGAAAAATTATTCGAGTACTTTACTCATTTGCATATCTTGCCTGAAAACTTCATATAACCTAATTTAATAGATAATTATCAAATAGCACTTGAAATCTACTGCGACTACAACAAAATTAATTAATTCATTATCAAAGCCAATGATATAATTTTGTCGATAAAGAGACTTCCCCTTTGTCGAAAATATTTTAAGATTTGAGAATATAGAATTATGATTAAAGCGGAAACAATCATAAAAAGAGCCGATATATATTTATCTATTAACAATAATAGAGAGCTAAAAGATAAATTCCTGGAGAAGTATTCTAAATGCGAAGTCCTATGCCGTCCTTTCCTTCAAGATTATCTGAAAAGCATTGGAGAATATATACCAGATGAAGATATAGGAATGGAACTGGATTTGATAAAAGATGCACTTTCTGATGCAGGCTATACATTTGACGATGATGATAAACTACTAACAAGAATATGGGGTAAAGGGAAAACCAAGGGCTCCAGTTCATGTCGATTTCTAAGAAATAAAATCTCTCACGAACTTATGGAGAGAGCACTACATGAAGTTGTTGAAAGAAATGTAGAGTTAAATGCAGATATGGACAAATTCATTGGAACACTATCGAGTAATTGAACATATTAACAATAGCATATGTAATAACTCGAATTTGCTTTACTAAGTCTATGTTCTTCTTAAAGTCCTTCCCAAGCTCTCATAAGTTCATTATAGTTTGACTTTTTAACTACATAGACATTCTTAACATTCTCCAAGGCAGTCTTTCCCAATCGTATACTGCAAATCTTATTGCGACTTTTAACAAATGAGATTTTTACAGCAAGTTTATCAGTATCAGAATCTGACTTCAGTTCAACTCCATTTTCCAAACAAACACCCGAAGAATCAACATCAACTAATATCATAACCATTGGATCATCTTGTAGTTGCTTTCTCATATTTAGCACATTCAGACTTCTATTAAACCGATCATCATTAGGCAAAACCATTTTAATCTCTTGGGCAGTTTCCAAAAGACGATTTGCAACCCAACCTGATTCACCACAAATCCATGATTGCTTCGAATAGTGAATTGCACGTGAAGGATGATTAGTAACAAAAAAATAATCATAGTTGTATAAAGAACTATTATTCACTCGACCTTGAGCCTTTGCCAATGCATCCCCGGAATTGCTACGTTCATCGTAAGAACCCATTAATCTTTTATCAGTAATACTTATAGAATTGTCCTTAAATAATTTAACTAAAGCGGTAATAACAACATCACAGGCTGCTTCAATTTGTTCGCGTTCTTGAGGCAATAAAGAAAGCATTGATGCATCTGTTCCATGAAACATTGGTGATAAAAATGCATCATTATCAGCATTCCAATGCAATTTGATGAGATTTCGAATTTCTTCCTCTGTTTTTAATTCTATATAAACCATGGATCAGTCACAAAAAGTCAGGATTAGTGTCAATTCATTTATCTTATGTTGTTTCATTCTCGTTAGGATACGAGGGCTTATCAGTTAAAACGTCACCAAAAGCCTGCTGTACTTCTTCTGAATCCTTACCGGATATTGTTTTGCCTGTAGCCAATTCTATTGCACTTAATAGTTTCTTTGATCTATCAATTATGAAATCTTGGAATTCATTGTTTCTCAGCATTGAATGATCGATCCAATGAGTCTCTACATATCCATCCAAATCTGATGGCAAAACAGATCCTTTCTTTTCCAGCTTCCCAAGATATGCTGATGGTGCTACGCCACCAATCTCACGATTACTGCTAGCGGAAATAGGAGTTTTGTTCACAATGCTATTCCATTTGGATTTATCATAGTTTTGTCCCATACAATAATCCTTCGGGAAAATATGGTGAATATCAATCTTCTCATTTGAATAGGTCGAGAAATCCATTTCTGCACCAGATATAAAGTCACGGGCATGGTTTTTCAAAATCAATGCCATTATGCCCTTATATGCAGCTGATTGTCTTGACTGCAAGCTCAACAATCTTGTCGGATTAAAGAACGAGTCTGTAATTGTCTTCGGAAGTTCACTGCCATCCGTAATCCACCTAATAACCTGTGATATGTCGTTTGCATACCTCGTTTCATTTGCAGCTCCATATAGTTCTCCAAATACACCGCACCAATACCATTGCTTTACCATATTCTTAATCGTGGTTGTATAGATTCTATTGCCATCCATCAGTACAGTGCAAATAGCCGCAAGAGGAATAAGCTGTGTTGTATACGGCAGATCTCTACTTGAGAATATCCTTTCTTCTTGTAACAGCTTATCAGCAATGGAAAAACCCTTACAAAGATCATCTGCATATTTCTTGTATGTTGTTAATTGCAATGCTAAAACATCCTTTTTCTTGCAACTTACTGTTCCACCAGACATAAAAGAAGACAACAATGTGAGTCCGGTCAAGAAATCAGTTGCAGTAACTACATTCAGTAACTCTCCCGAAAAGTATTTTTCCTTTCGATCTTCCCAGTCTTTACGCAACTGAAAATCATCCATTGCAAATATGGCAGTAACCAGCTCAAAAACAGTTAACGAAACACCGCCAGTATTGACATTTTCAAAGACCTGGCAAACAGCCTCCTTAGGAGTCTCCTTGTCAAGTAATATGACTGGCATAGCATATTTCTGCGTTGGCATAATGATCTTTGAGAAAAGCTCCGTAAATTGTTGAATAACAGCTGGCTCATAATTATAAAAGGCATAATATTCATTCTGCCACCCTTGCTCTTCTCCGGAATCAAGTATGATGTTAAGAGGAAACATCTTCTTTTCAAATTCCAATTTCCTTGATGACAGATCCAAATCGATTTTTCGTCCAAATTCTGAAGTTACCTGTTTTGTTGATGGAACAGAAACAACAACGTCCTCGTCATCAGCAGACGGATCTATTGCTTTTTCAATGTCTAAATAATAGTATCTGTCAATTTCCTTCCCCTTGTCAGTCTTCGTGTGAACTGGCTTTTTACTAAAAAGAGCATTATAGAGAGAGGTTAATCTCTGCTGTCCATCAAGAATCAACTCATCCGGTTCTATATCTGGATTAGCATCAGATCCTTCTATAGGCTTATGTTTGAAATGGATGCTTTCATTACCATATTCCAAGAACATAGCAGCCCCTACTGGAAAATTATGTATTACGCTGAGTATCAACGCTTTGATGCGGCCATCATCCCAAACCCAACCTCTTTGAAAATCTGGAAGCTGCGCCGCTCCGGTTTCCACAGCTTTCATTAAATCTGTAAGCGGTCTATCATTTGTCTTCATAATGTTCACCTCTTAATGGTACTTATTTAATCTATCAGATTGCTTCAAATTTGATTATTTAATAAACTCCGACATCTGACCATAACTACAAATATATGCACCCTTTTGTGCTCTAGTAAGAGCCACATAAAGAAGGCATTTTTCAGCTGTAATAGTCTCTTGCTCACTAACAGTATCAGTATGATCAATGGCCGATGCCAAAGGAATAATACGTTTATTCGCTGCAACAATGAAAATGTATTGGAATTCAAGTCCTTTGACACGATGCATAGTAGCAACACGGATTCCATCTAAAGCACGATCATCAGCCTTACTTCTTTTGATTTCATAACAACGTATTCCATTCGAAGTAAAGTGCGATATGTAATCATCCAAGAGTTTATGTGTTCTTGCAACAACACAGATATTCTTAGCTGAAACTCCGCTATCTACAAGTCCCTTGATTTCATTATAAACATAATCAAACTCTTCGTTAGCGTTGGAGAAGGACATAACTTGAGGAGCTTTACCATGCATCAGTGATTGGCAACGATCTCCAATATCAAAATCATCATCAAGGTCATCGAAAGAGATACCATTAAGGAGTGCAAAGGCTGCTTTTCTTATTTCCTCTGTTGTGCGGTAATTAATCCGAAGAATACTACTTCGGCCACGAACATTGATGCCACATTTTGATAGAGCAGCCTTGTTCTTATAAATCCTTTGATGAGCATCTCCAACAATGAAGATATCATTCTCATGTTCCTCACCGGCTATCGCACGGAGAAGCCGAAATCCAGTAACACTTAAATCTTGACCTTCATCAACAATTATATGCTTATACTTTTTCTCAATGTTAGATTTCAAATACAACATACGACACTCATACATTGCGGTATTGATATCGCGAACCTGTAGTTCTTTCATCATGTTTTGATATGTCTCAAACACTTTCCAAATCTGAATGCGTGTCTTTCTGTCAAGTCTTGTTCCACGACCAGTTCTTGTAGCCTTGATATATTTTTCTAAAGAAAAAGCTTCCTGTGCTACTACAACTCTGTTGTATTCATCCTCATAAAAACTGGTCGAAAAATCGCTATCAAAATCATTTGTTGCAACTGCATCATCCCAGATTTTGGCAATTTTCTCATCATAAGCTATCTCAGCAGAATATCCGTGCTCACGAAGGAACTGAACCACCCATGCATCAAGGTTAATAACATCTATTCTACGCAATTCTTCTGTGGAACATATTTTTCTCAGATTATCTTTAATGTCTGATGCAAGATTAGCAGTATATGTTGTAAATAGAATTCGCTCCTTATCCTTTAAACCTGCAGCCAATTGTTTGGCGCGATGCATAGCTACAACAGTTTTCCCAGTTCCGGCGCCGCCTAATACACGGGCCGCCCCGGAATAATTCTTCATTACAATCTTTCGCTGTGTCGGATGCAAGAAAACACGCCACTTTTCCAATGGCTCTGCCATGATGCGACGAAGTTCTTCTTCGCCTTCAACAACAACAAACGACTTTAAAGTCTCTGGGCAATCAAGTGCTTGAGCAAGACTGTCAGATGCGTCACCTGCATCTTGTTCCTGATTCAGCAATAATTTAACTTCATCAAGAGGAAAACCTTCTGCCAGCCAAGAAAGTGTCTCAAAAACATCTATCGGGAAATTGCTCTTTCTTGAATAGAAGTCTTGTGCATCCACGATGCTTCTTGCAAAGGGAATCATTTCTTCCGGTAAACCAAGGTCTATAAGTTCCTTATTTGAAATTGAGGAGAAGAGATGGTTTTCTTGAGGTGAAGAAATGATTTCAGGAGAAATAATCACATCAAAAATCTGAATGGCACCTGTTTTAGGATTGACTAAACACTTCTTATTCTTTGCCCATGCATACGCTTCATCATGGTGATCCACCCAAAGAAGAAGATAAACACCTGTCTCGGGCTGTCTTACCACAATACCTCTATAAGTATCATCTATTCTTACAGAGCAAATCTTTTTATCCTGGCACGCATTAATCTTTTCATAATTTATTCCCGGCGCAGTAGGATCATTTCGGAATTTATTCATGAATTCCGTTACTTTACCTTGAATCTGTCTCGGTAGTGCTGCAAAAGCATTTAAAAAATCAGCTGAGATTGCAACTTTGGTAGTTATATCTGCCATGTGTTATACCTCCTTGAATACGGAATCAATTTCATCCGTGCTGATAAATATGTTCCATCCTGACTGTTCCACTTTATCACGATCTGTCAGCTGGTTTTCTGTCATAAAACCAATCTTTTTGCTTATCCAAGCTAATTCAATTTCTGCAATTACTTCGCCAGTTTCATCAGCTAGTTCATAACCAGCTTCATCTGGTGCTTCAATGCCTTTTTCTTCAAGTGCATCAGCCATTTTAATAGAGTCATCGTCAAATAGCATTTCACGTATTTCTTTCCAAGCCTCATTAGAGCTAGATGCAGGAGCATTATCTTCTGCCAGCACATCGGTTTGACCATACGGCAGAACAACATACGTATGATTATCCAGCCCCGTTCTGCATACTGCTGAAAAGCTTTTGCTGAATTGCATGACATTACAGAACTGCCAAAAGCCATTCCATTCTTGCTCATATTTATCAGTCCTGCTATCCATACGATCATCCAATACAGCTATGACATCAACAGGAGTATCCTTGTTTTCTTTCATGCTTGCAACCAATATTCCGGCATAAGCAAAAAAGTGTGCGTTATTGCTTCTAGGTATCCATGTTCCAAAGAACGTTCCTGGTTGAACGAAGACTTCCTCTGTGAAGTGAACCTGGCTGTTAACTTTTCCAACAGTATCATTCCACTCCACAAAAGCTAAACTGTTTGTAGATTTTGAAGGCTCCAATATAGACAGAGAATAGGCTCTTGCCTGCTGTTCAAAAAGTTCTTCTGCGTTATCCAAATCAAGATATTGAAGTAATAGTTCAACCGTGGACATTTTGCCTGGCTTCAGAGTATTATTATTTCCAATAGTAGGGTGATACATTTTTGCGCCTGAAGGCATTTTTTCATATGTTAGGGTTGGAGTCGCATAGTCACCTTGTGCTTGGAAAACTGACTGAACGTCTCTCCAACTCAGGGACCATACATAATATCTCCCACTCCGACGAATAGCTTCGCGCTTCAGGGTATCATCTGCAACTTTATCCTTATGATATATAAAACCGTCCGTAAATATAGCGACAGGTAGCTTGTCATTTCGACCTATCTGTCTAATGATGAAATCTGGTTTGCACTGAACAGATACACCTTGAGAATGTCCTAATGTTACCTGCGGCTCGATTTCCCAAGAAACATCATTGATTTTGAGTATGAATCCCTCCTTATCATTAACGAGTGACTTGGATACTTCGACTCTGCGATTTTCATTACCCATTTGAGCAAGAGCCTCAACAAAACGCCTTTCAAGCTCACTGTCAAATAATGAGTTAACAGGAATATTGCCAAGCTTTTCTATTTTGGTCAGGTTGTCCTTGCCGCTTAAAATGGATTTCAATAAACGTATAGCTGTATTACGTGATATGTTGCCAATATTCTGACTTTGACGATATGCATACAGGCAATGATAACAGCCATCTTTCTGAGGATCTTCCTTACAGGAACATTGCTCCAATTTCTGCAGAGCACGTTCGAATATGTCGATAAGAGAACCCTGTTCATTCATTAATTGTTTTAGATATCCTGTGCCTCCCGGAACAGAATCGTAAATAACAAGATACTGTTTCCTGTAATCAGCATCTGGTACTGGCACTTCGCTGACCGTAGCTCTAAGATGATCTACATTCCCAAAATATTCCTTCATTCCAAGCATAAATGCAGCAGTAAACGACTCGGTTCTGACTGTAGAAGAGTCCATAGTTGTGGCTGGGATCAGAATGCGAAGAGCTTCCGTTGAAAACTCTCTGTAAAGGAATAAACACTCTTCGAACGGATCATTATTGAATGCCTGCATCTTTCGTGTCTTACAATAAAAAGTATGAACATCCTTTCCTTGATCAGGTTGAATCTTTCCACAGTATTTGCATATCCTAAATCCTTTACGAACATCCTCAACTCCAGATATAGTCATTTTTTCACCGACCATATCACTCTCGCCGAAATTAATCTCTCGAAGTGTCGCTTTTTTAACGAATTCATATCCAAAAGAGAATTCCTCATTATCCATCTGATAAGCGCTGGATATATCGTTTTCTTCATCGACATCCACCAGAAGCTGCTTACAGTAGAACACATTAGAACGATCATCGCTTTCATCAGAGATAAGGCTTTTGGTATAATCCATATTTGAATAAACCATCTGTACCTTAAGCATATTTCGAACTTGTCCCGCATCTGCCCATGCCGGACTTCCACACTGAGGACAACAAGATGTATCCTTACCGGCTTCTTCAATCTGCGCATGTGAACAATTAGGGCAGAGTCTCCATTTGGCAGATTGAGCACTGGTTAAATCCACCTGGTCAATGGTAAGTTTTCTTCCATCAACATAGAAACTGTTATTAGGCGCAAATTCACTTATAGCGGCTGAAGCAGAACGACTATACTCATATACTGTTTTTTTGTACTTGTTCTTAGTCTCCGGTTCTTCAGATTCATCATCCTTACGATAGAGTATTGCTTTTAGGACTATTCCGGACTCAGGGAAAGCGTAATTTGGAAGAAGTCCCTCATCTGAAAGAAAATTGAATACATCCTTCCTATTTATTTCTTTAACAACATTAAGTAATGCAAAACGTTCTGATTTCAGTTCTTTGATTTCTTCTTCGTACGAACTATCCTTTGGCTTAGACTCCAATTCCTGAATCATAGCTTTTAACTGATTGATACTTTGTGACAGTGAATCCTTTTGTTTCTTTTGAGCTTGAAAAGCTTCAAGTATACGCAAATGCATGGGGCTCTCTTTCAGTTTGTTGCCCTGTGCAAAGATGCGCAACTCATTTCTTGCAGTATCATCAAGATATTGAGCAAATAGTTGCATAAAGGAGTTAAGGAGATGCGTTAGATTGTCTTGAACATAATTGAGAAAATTAAACGGGAAAACATCAATAGGATGACTATCCAGTTTTCCAAGAATCACACTGATATGCTTCGGAATTGAATCCTCAGTAGCTCCTCGTTTTACCCAAGAGTCCATGCAATATGCAACAAACTGACGTTCCAAAACTGCAGATGCCTTTAGGAATATCTTTGGTGGTACAACATTACCCTCCATCATATCTAAAGGATCAGCATAGAAATACAGATCATGTGGTCTTGCAGCTGCTATAGCCAATGTTAGAGCATTTCCGTCTTTACGGCCAGCTCGTCCAGTACGCTGTAAAAACTGCGATTGTGCAGGAGGCATACTACAAAGAATAACCGTAGATAAGTCACCAATATCAATACCCATTTCCAATGTAGGAGTACAAGATAGTACGTTAGGATCCCACAACTGAGTATCATTTTTCTTTCGTTTGAAATCAACTTCTAAGATCTCTCTGTCATCACGTTCAAGAAGGCCTGTATGTTCTTTAGCATTGATGCGAACTATATCTCCAGTTGAGAAAAGTTTTCCATAATAGTCAAGTCGGGCAGATTCATCAACTTCAAAACGACCTGAGCAAGCACTTCTAATGCAAGCCGCATCACTCCAGAAGTCTTTGTTTTCAGCAGAAACAGCATGTGTGATTCCGCAGGTATTACATTTCAGGAGTGTCACTTTGTCTGATATATGTACTTTCTCCTTGTCCAGTGCATAAACAGAATAATCAGCTGTGGCAGGAATGACTACAACAATACCGTTCTTAACTAATTCTTCAAGAATAATCTTGCTAATAGCTATAAATGTTGAAGGTTCTATTAATCCTTCATCACAGCAAGATGAAATCCAGTTCGTATATTTCTTTTCTGCAATAGTGTCAAAGTTTGCATTTTTCTTACTTTGATCAACCGGGCGATAAATGAATCTTGGTGTGTTTCTTCCAGATTGCCTGCCTGGCATCCAACTAACACGATCATTCGAAATCAAATATGTATTTCCATTTTCTTTAAAATATAGAGAGAACGCATCGTCTTTAAACGCTCCGTTTTGAGCCATTATCCTTAAATAGCCTGCAACCATTTGAATATACCGTTCAGAGCCTGTGTGCTCTAATCCGCCAATTTCGTTTACAACACGCTCATTCACTACACTTGCAACTTCAGTAATAATATCTGATGGGAAAGATATGCAAGAACAACCTGATTTTTCTAAAGTACGTCCAATACGGCTAGTAAGACCATATTCGAACATAATCTCATATGAGATACGTTTCTCAATATCTTCCATCAGCTTTTTAGCACGAGAGTCTTTTCCGAATTTGCGCTTTGTAATCATATCCTCATAAGCGCTCATCCATGTCATATTAGGAGCAATGAAAAAACTGACAAAACTCTCATCGTCCATTTGTTCATGCCAATAGTTAATAAACCCGCGAGTAAAGTCTTCAAGTGACAAACCTGCTCCACCATTCTGAACAAATTTCTGGATAGCAGTTCTAAAACCAAATCTCCAAGTACGAGCATTAAAGAAACCCGCTCTATGAGCTGCATCCTGCACATTATCAGAAAAGGCAAGCGTCTTCTTATCATCGTTAAATTTCGATGCAAATAGTTGTGAAAGCTCTGTGCTTATCTCGGTTGCACTTCGCAAACCCATAAGCGAGAGACCACGTTTCGATTCGCAGAAAGGACATATAAACTGCTTCCGATTTTTTGAACCTGTAGTACGTACTGGATTAGGCAAAACTATATCCACCATACTTGTCCCGCAACTATCGCAATTATCCGGTGAAGCATCGCCAGTTTTTACTTGCAGACAGTTGGGACATATACGACCAGGAATCATTCCCCACGGATAATCTCTATGCTCATAAGGAAACATCATGACTATTTTTTCGTCTGCCTTGAAATACAAATTATAGAAAGCCTCAAGGCTATTTATAGTAGCCTTGCCGCGTTCGCTGAGAATGGATGTCCAACCAGTTGCACCACAATCACGGCAATTAACAACGGGAAGGTATTGTCTTGCTTGTTGGGTGTTTAAATCATGTGCAATAGAATAAGACACTTCTGTTCCAGATACCTTAGCTACAATTCGGCGCAATTCGCGCATCCAAAGCTGCACCTGAACATTCAGGAACGGACGTAGATTGTCTGGTTTTCCTGTTCGCGCATGAGATATCAGAGCCAAGAGTCCATTAATTGCTGCTTCTGCGTCACCCATTTCATTAAGACTTGGATAATTGACTTTTAGTTCTTCAATGATACTTTGAACTTGATGGTAATTGCCTTTTAACAAAGCAATCATAGACTGCATAAAACTGTGATGCATTAAGTGTTCACCAAGAGCAATCCGGCCTTCAGGTGAGACCACATTAATGTCGGACATATTCGTCCATGCCATTGCAGCTGCGTTTAAATAAGCCTCTTCGTTATCCTGTTCTACAAGCGATATCATCTCCGAGACTTGTTCAGCTGTAGGCAATGTAAAGTCTGTTATTTCCTGTTCAGCGAAGAATTCATCAGGTGACAGACGGTCTTCAGTGACAATAGCTTCATCCTCAAACGGTTCTCCGAAAACTTCCTCAGCGTATTGTAGGATATTTTTTCCGTTATCTTTGGACCCCATAGTAGCAGAAGTACCTATACAACAGAGATATCCACCTGGTGTCCATAAACGTGATTTGAGTCTTCTTAAAAGGCAAGCAAGATCTGTACCTTGTGCTCCATCAAAGGTATGTAATTCATCAACAGCTATATACTTCAATGTGTCGGGACTATTTTCTGCCCAAAGGGCAGCATCCTTAGGGCGAACAAGCAAATAATCCAACATTTTATAGTTAGTCATCAGAATGTCCGGAGGATTTCCTAACATAGTTTCATGATCTGTTATGACATTGTCTTGGCACATCATACGACTTGGTTTTTGTTCATGGCCGCCAACATACATTCCAGCAGTTACGTTACCACGCAGCTCTGGACTACTCCAAATTAGTTCTGCAATACGTTTAGCTTGGTCACTTGCCAACGCATTCATGGGATAAATAATCAGCGCCTTAATTCCTGGCTCGCCTCTATGTTGATAACAGTATTCAAGAATTGGGTATAAGAAACACTCTGTTTTACCAGATCCAGTACCAGTAGCTATAAGAGTAGATTTGCCATCATTACCTGTTAGGCGAGTAAACGCAATTTGCTGGTGAACATAAGGAAGGTAGGCAGGATGAATTGCTTCAAAGCATGTTGGCATGCTTTCAGTAACGCGGAAAGGCAATCTCACAGAAACATAAGGTTCATGATATACAGAATCCTTAGTTTCCAGCATTTTTTCAATGGATCCTTTGAAGGGCTCGTTAGTCATCGGGAATGTAGTTTCAATATAGTCCCCGATACCTTTCTCTAATTGCTTTGCAAGTATGGATGGTAACATACTTCGTATTCTCCTTTAGTTATCATTAATCAGATGCAATCCTTCGCTAATATTTCAACTACATAGTTTCTGTTAATAGTCTCTGAGTACCAATAATCATTCTCATATAGAGTCATCGCTAGAATCAAATACGTTGCGCAAATCTTTTAGCTTTAAAAGAATTTCGTCAAAGGTTATTATTTCAATGTTGTTAAGACTATTGCGATAATTCTCAAATGCTGCCAATTGTCCTTTGTTTAACGCTGAAAGGCTGCCAATAATAACTACACATTTGGGGTTAAATGCATAAAAAGGTTTGGAATCATCTCCGCTGAGGCTATTGTACGATTTCATCAAAGAATCCTTATAGTTGATCACTTGATTAACTGCTCCGCTCATTTCTGTAGTGAAACTATATGTATTACGATATGCTCCCTGAATAATGCCCGTCTGTGGTGTCTTAATCTCTATCAATGCTACGTTCTGAGAAAGTTGATTCTGATACAGAAAATCACAAAGATTGCCATTTCGATTGTTTATTCCTTTTCCACCAACATAAGCTTTATCTTGAAATATGGTGCAGGGTGAAGAAAACAGTTGTGCTAGAATCCATTGGTTGTTTTTGAACACAGTGGTTTGCCAAAACTCTTCGTTATCATTCTCGAGATTATCCTCAATTATTGTAATTATTCGATCTAATCTTTCAGTACTAACAGATTCGCTCAAATTGGCTATACTATCGCCTTGCAAATTCTTAAGGGCATTTGAAAGGGCTTTAGTTGAATCCGATCTTGTAATAAGTTGTAGCAGCGTTTTAACTAGTTCAAAGTTCTCGGGCTTTCCTATCATTCTAGCTGCTGACGGATCATTTTGTATAATGTTCAAAAAGCCATTAAAACTGCTATCGATTCTTTTGTATGATGCATTACCATAAGGAATCCCATCTTCTGAATACATCTCGTACAAGGTGCTAAGATATTGAAATAACGTTAGCACAGCAGTTGTGTCCATGCTAATTTCCATTATCTCTCCGGTTTTGATATTCCGAGGAGCAATCTTATCGGTGGGATACTTATCACCTTTGCTTCTTTTCTCATAAATCAATTTTCCGGAAATGCATTTATTCGAATCGTGAATGTTATCTACAAAAGTCGGTTCAAATATCAACCGAGTAACATCGGTATCACTTTGTGAAAGAACCTTTGACGTAACAGAAGCCGTGAAAGCTGATGTAGATTCTACCTCTATACCGCTGCCACCAATAGATTCTTTATTGTTATCATTATCAAACGTTTCAAAATGGTCAGACTGATTATTCATGAATACTTCTCCTCAAAATACTTCCAGGCGGTTTCGTAGTCTTGTTCTCGGTCGCAGCGATCAAATGGTGCAATATACTCGATGGTGCGCTCAACTGGACCACCCGGCATCGTATCATCAATAATAGAACGGTGAAACTTTTGCCCAGCTGGAGCACCCTTTATGTTGTTTTCCCATTCCTTTCGATCATATCCAACACCCGTTAAACTACGGTTTGTAGTAAAAACAATTCTTCCCCTTGCATCGTACCATGTATCAGCTTCGTATTGTTGTAAAACCGGAAACTGTATTCGATAAATGTTCTGAAGCTGTTCTAACGTCATGCCCAGTGCCATAGCTGTGAGCACATCAATTTCAACAAGAGCTTGTCGCCGTTCATAATCTGAACGCAAGGGAGTTCTCCAGTTCCATTCGTTTTCAAGCTCCTCAAAGTGTTCTTGGCACAAACGATTGTCCTGCTTGCTCCATGAATCAGTTTTAAAACTGCAATCATAACTCCTCGCCCATAAATCCGAATACAAATTAGTAAGACAATTCAACAATAGACCGCGAAGTATAAGTTTACATTCTTGTTTTGAATTAATAAGAACTGGGTAATGTGATAAGACAGATAAATCTGCATTTGTTTTGCCTGTAGACTTTATAAAAAAGTCAAATGGCAACGAAAAAGATGTAGATGAAAATAATACCAAATTCTCTGTCATTGAAACTCCAAAAACTCCGTGAATGTGGCCCGATAATGGTGGGGCTATAGCAGGAATATAAGTTCTTTCACCACTTTGATTCAACATTTTTCTCATTATTAATCTATATGAGGATGTGTATTTTTCGTTCCATGGAGTAACAGGTATTGCTTGTAAATACTCCTCAACACTACAAGCAATAGAATAATTTACTCTTTGTAAATATTCATCATTAATCTCAGTTAATTCTATTGGATCAAAATCACTATTGTGCTCACATTTCGAACGGGAACATTTAAACAAAGGGTTCCCTACGCCAATATGTGATCCTGAATATATCAAATCCAGACAACTCTCTGGAAAATGCACATCTCGTTTAAGTATGCCATTTTTCTGTGAACCTGTTTCATTCCACATTTCAGAAGTGAACACTTGGTCGTTAAAGTCTTGAACTGTATATTTCTGTTTAGCAAAACACTCAAGTGCGTCATATAAATCTTGTGCATGAATAAGAGGTAATCTTGCTTGTCGCCAATTGCTATTGCCATCAAACAATTGTGAAAAAAGCAGCAATTCTTGCTGGCCTACTCGAACTACTCTTCTAGGATGGCCATTAAGATTCCAATTGCCTTTCTCATCTTTAATACCAGGAATATTACCGGTTATTTCAGTATCGTAGCATTGTTCTATAGTTGTTGGATAGAATAGATTTGCAATAGCATCAAATTTTTCAGTCGTCGTATTGTGATAAACATTAAGAGAAAAACGCATTCTGCCATGATCGTTTGTTCCTTCAAACAAATTCAATTCGTTTTCAAATTGAAAGTGATAACGTAGACGTGGATAAAGGTTCTCTCTAAGCAGACCACCTTTAGGATCATCAAATACACCGTCCTGATGAATGAAAGCACTTACACCTTTACTTGTTGTAAACATCCAACTCTGAGGTAAAAAGCACTTATACAGATTTAGTGCCCCATTTAAGAATGGATAGTTTTGCTTTGCTCCAAGGAAATTCTGTTGTCCAGCAGTAAACAAGAATTCAGATAAATAGTATTCAGAAATATTCAAGCGAGTAATTATATCTATATTATTAGCTGCTACTTTTTCAGCTTTCCAATCTTGTACTGCAATTAATGGATATTTGTCAGAAAGACATCCTGCTTCCTTCCATTCGAGCGGAATCCATGGCGGATTACCAAGAATTAAATCAAATCCGCCGCGTTCCGCAAACAAATCCGCAAATTCTAGTTCCCAATGCACAAAGTGATTCTGTTCAGATATTTCACGAACCAAATTTAGTCTCGGGAACATGTCACACAGTTGGTCAATGTCGACATTTTGAATAATAGGTTCATCTTCATCTATGTCAAAAAAAGACAATTGTCTATTATCACTATTTGTTTGCATCGTTCCACGCAAAATAAGATCCATTTCAAATATAAACTCGGACCTTTGGGGAAGAAGATGTGCTTGCTTAATTGGCCAGAACCACAGTGAACACCAGTAGTCCATGGCAAATTTCAATCTAGCATACGCACCAGCATTTTTCGCATGTTCAGATTTATATGTTCCACGGAGCAATTTGTCTTTTTCACGAATAGTTCGTCTATTGCTATATCGTTTATCGTGATATCCAAAAATATCTAGTGAGGTTAATGTAGCTGCTTCGAGTTCTTGTCTTGCCTCAATCTGCCTTTTCCAAAGAGAATCTACGAGTTTAGACAGTTCTATAAGGCTTTTAAATTCATCGTCGTTATATGGAGCTGTAAACTGTTTATTCCATTCTTTCATTATTTTGAGGTTTTCAGGCTCAAGTGTTTTAACCACATCGTCATTGTAGTTGCACATCCCTGGATCACCAGTAAGAAAATGATAAACTTGGTATCGCGACCTAGTGATATTACGTCCGCTTGCATCGAGCTTTACAAAAGGTATTCGTTCAGGCTCGTTTTCATACCATCGCATGCCCTTTGATGTAGCAACAAGTTGGTTCTTATGATAAACCTGTCTTCGAGCACCAATGAGTGAGTTACCATTGACAAGTTGTGTTCCAAACCACGGCACATATCCACCCTCATAAATAGTGTTAAGCCATAATGACACTTCTGCTAGTTCAACAGCTATAGGATTCAGATCTATTCCATAAACGTTATTATCAGCTATATACATTTTGACCTTTTGAAGCTGTTGCAAACGATTTTCAGCCTGTATTAATTCACCCAACTCTTTCTGCTTCTTATCCAGATATGCTTCAGCAAGTTGATTAATAGCTTCATTCAAGAAGGCAGCACTTCCCATAGCAGGTTCACATATAGTTAAGTGAAGAATCTCATCAGCCGTTTTGCCTTCCAATAGTTCTTTAAGAGCATATTTTACTAAGCACTTTGTTAACACTTCCGGAGTGTAGTATGAAGCTGATTTTTCTCTCTCTCTTCCAGCCAAGCGATAAATAAAAGTCCCTTTTTCGTATTTACGGAGTTGCCCCTTCTTGTATTTGCCATCTGGATCATCTTTTTCATAACGCACACGTTCTTCTTGTGTATATTGATTCAATTCTTCTTCCGAAACAAAGTATCCAACATCTAGTTCATTAAAGTTATCTCCTGCACGTTTTACTTCAAATAAAGTATGTTCAGCAATGAATCCCCTGTAAGAAAGCAATGCCTCGTAGACTGATCCCATCTGGTTAATTCCAAGATTTGCATAAGAAATACGTCCTCGTCGTTCGTTACGCTTTCCAGTTTCACGAGTAAGACTCATAAGATCAATGATGCGGAGCATAACACTATTGCGAATTTTCGAGTTCGTAATCATCTTAGTATATTCCGGATCGAAGATATGCGCTTTCAGAGGTGCGATTACGAACATGTCATGAAGGCTTTTTTCTTGAGAATACTTTAATACTTTTTCCTCAGTTCCTGGATAACCATTATAAATAAGCTCATAGAGTTTAGAGAGTGTTTCGTGGAGGTAATAACCTCCGCCAACTTCTGTTATATCATCACGGATATCATCAGCGATGTCACGTAGACTTTCCAGTGAATATCCTGTCAAGTATGACTGAGTCTTAATTGGAGCATACCCAAGTTCTGGACGAGCTTCAATAAACAGTACAAAAAGCATGCGATACATATACCTGAGACACTCAACTGTAAGTTGACCGGCGTCTACAGGATCATTATTCAAATCACGACCTTGTCGAGTCGACATATCATAAAGGACTTCATTACCAAGAAGTTCAATGCATTCACGAAGAGCATATTTCAAATCTTTGGATACGCCTGCGGCATGTTTTTGAGAATTAGCATCAAGTTCATCTAGAAGAGCGGTTCCTTCTTCTGGACATAAACTAGAACGATGTAGCAAAACAGCCATTGCTTGAAGTGTAGATTCTTCGTGACGACTAAAAATATCTTCCAACTCAAATTGAAGATATCTTTTCTCATTCCACTTATTGCGATCAATTAAAGCAATCTGATTCATTCCAATGAGAAGAATAAATCGAGGTGGTTCCGCCTGTCCAAAAAGAATCTTTGTAACAAGATCTTCATTCGAAATTGATGTAAGGCTTTCTGAAGAAACAGAGCTTAGACCTTCTTCACCAAGTTCTTGTACTGAGAAGCAAAACTTATCAAGTATAGCTGCTTCTTTATCATCTGAAGCAGCAAGCAGAACCCACATTACCGGAGCTCCATTGGGCTTTTTTAGCTCTAAATACAAAGGAACTTGGGTTGTATCATCAATATCAATTAACTCTGGAGATGATTCTGGATATCCCAATGCAGACAGATACATATCGGCAAGTATTCTTATATTTGCCAACGTCTGTGTGTCAAATTTAGAACGAAGGAATCTGTCATGAATGGGATAATACTGCCTAGCGACATCTCGCAAAAGAGACCAAGGCGTGCGCACTTTCTCATCATCCTTAGCTTCAGTTCTCCATTTTGAAATGGTTTCTTTTGCGTTTTCCTCAAATATCGAAGAAAAATAGTGATTGGTATAATACTCGTTCTGATTGGTAATACCTGTTAAATCCATACTCATTTTGATACTCCTTTCAGAACCGTTGCAATCCGGATGTAAGGATTATTTTGTATGCTGAGGGTATCTGTAACCCAGCTTGAGAACTTATCAAAGAGTTCATCAACCTTTCTTTCTTGCTCGTTTTTCTTTCTCTCGTTTTCAAATAGTGAGAGCTGATAGTCTTTATGCTTTTCCTCAAGGGAAGCAAGTTTATCCAATTCTTCGTCAAGCAATGGTCCTATATTGTCAGAATACTGCTTATAAAACATTTGCATATGTTCCTTTGCATGCGCCACAACATCAGGAAGAAGCTTCTCCGCATCCGCAACACTCTCTTCAGTAAGTGAGTCGCTGTTGGGAATATTCACATTGCTGAAATCAGTGCGTTTTATCACCTCATTCATAGAAAGAGTTTCTTTGTACTTTCCATCTTCATAAACAAGAGCAAACCACTCATCAACAAGAGGTGTAGATTTTTTGTTCGGAATACTTCCAGTTACAATAAAAATCGTATCACTGGCTTTTATTGCACCAGGTAATCCCACTATCGGAGCCTCGCCTCTTCCATAAAGCAAACCTCCTTTATCATTTACCCATGTGAAGATTGGATGTAATTTCCAAAGATATTGGACCTTAGGCCATGCAGTTTCTGCCATATTATTCTGCATGCTGCGTCTCATTTCTTTCATGCAAAATGCCTTATCATCCGAAAGACGCATGTAATCACCCTGTGGCATGGCTTCTTCAGGCAATAATGCATTCAATCTCTTTCTCATGTCTGGTGTTATTTTGATTTCCAATCCTGATTCATCACGCAATCTTTCTACCGGATGGCTTTCTGTGCGATTCAAATAAGCAAATGCTTGATTCAGATAATCAATATCTGAAAACAAAGTTTCATCATCTTTTACTTGAGCCGAATTATTATCTTCTTCTGTTGCAGCCATAAGCGCCTCATACGGATCGAATTCTTCCTTACCGTTGTCGAGAATTTCTTCAAAAGCTTTTGCATCAGCACCACCTTCAATAGCACTGGAAACTACTAGTTCTTCATCTTCAATAGAGAACTTTCCGAGCAGAAGTGCTGGATCACCAATATTCTTCAAAGCTTGTTCTTCCTTTGTGACAAGGATCTCAATTATACGCATATCGCCTCTGATGCGAGGATTAATACTCTCGATAAGCATATAACGGATGTCAGGGCGCTGTTCTTGGCCATAGCGGTCAATACGTCCATTGCGTTGCTGAAACACCATGAGAGACCAAGGTATATCAAAATGTATAAGTCTATGGCTCAGATAATGCAGATTTAATCCTTCTGATGCAACATCAGAAGCGACAAGCACACGAATCGGAGATTCTTCTCTTCCGAAATTTTCAACTATTGTCTGCTGTTCAGAATCACTCATACCGCCAGAAATTTCCTGAACAGCGCCATTCTTAAGATTCAGATCTTTTTGCAATTGCTCCACAAGATACTTCATGGTCTCTATGCGTTCAGTGAAAATAACAACACGGTCATCTTTGTGAGCCGACCATCCGTATTCTTTGCTGCGAAGCAGAGAAAGAAGTTGCTGATATCTTGAGAAGTCTATTGGCTCTATTTCAGCCAGAGCTCCTCGGAGTTCTTCTAATGCGGTAATATCTTTAATTTCATCATCATCATATTTTTTTCTAAGTTTATTCAACCTAGCATCAATGCTTTTTATGCAGGCCGCTGGGCTAGAAAATAATGATTTTTCCAGGCTGGTCTTAAAAAGTTGACCTTGCGCTTTCGTCTTATTCAAATCCATCTGCAAATGCATGTCAGCAAAAATATTGAAGGCAGCCTCTTCTTTTGCTGACGCCTTACAACGTTCCAGTTCAATTCTACGTTCAAGAAACGAACCACTAACCTGATCTTTTACATCTTTTTTAAAACGACGAACACACAGTCCCTTGATATCTTCTTTAGTGTAATCTTCAGGATTAGCAATAGCAGTTGGATCTAACATGTTCATTAATGACGCAAAACTCTTTGCACGGCCATCGTGAGGTGTAGCTGACAGCATGATCATGGTATCAGAACGATCAGCAAGCAGATTTGCCAATCTAGCTCTTTGTGCCTGTCGATCACCACGCTCCGCTACATTCTGAGCTTCATCGATGACAATGATATCCCAATATGCATTCTCTAGATGTGTACGATACTCAACATCTCTCTTTAAAGTATCGATGGACACAATTGTCTTATCGTAGTAAAAGAATGGATTATAGTTGGACGGAAGCTTTGCACGGATATCGTGGATTTTCTTTGAATCGAGTCGTACAAGCGGAATGGTAAATCGATTCCACATTTCCTTCTGGAACTGAGTCATCATACTTTTAACCGTGACTATCAGTATTCTTTTTCCTTTGCCACGTGCAATAAGCTCACTCATAAGAATTCCAGCTTCGAGTGTCTTACCTAGTCCCATTGTGTCTGCTATCAGAATGCGTTGACGCGGTCTGCGGAGAGCAATCTGGGCAGGATCAAGCTGATAAGGCATAAGATCCATCGCAGCTTTATCTCCTATATGCAAATCAGTATCAGTCGGAATTTGCTGACGCCACTGACTCTCTAAATACAACTGTGTTCTTCTGAAATGGGGAGAGGTATCCCTTATAAGCTTAACCTCAGCGGGATTTACTACCATTATGTTCTCAAGATCATCTAAAAAAATGACGTCCTTGTCTTTTACCAATGGTGAAATTCCTATGCAATACAAAGCAAGATTATCAAGACTGTTTTTTTCAATCTTTTTGATCATCCACTCCTCGTCACGAACGATAATCCTCATTCCAGGTGCGTAATCAACCATAGTATTTGAACCTTCCTTCAGTCAACTGTCTAATCCTGCTCTGATGAGCCATCAATAATATTTTAATTATAATATAAGGACTGTAAAGATTCCTTGAATTTTTGTGTTCGATAGACAGATCCACGCAAAAATATAGGGGCTGTCGCAAAACGAAAGCGATGGCCCCTAACTTATTGGCAAAAGAAAATGGGTCCCGAAGGGCCCATTTATTGTTAGAATATTTTTGTGCATAAACTTCTAACATTACAGTCTGACTATAGC
>Ga0310691_10001105_pt1 | contig 43560 bp, 57 predicted proteins | sample 176DNAGHGlowgp2_FD_203887 | JGI IMG/M metagenome (GOLD analysis project Ga0310691, IMG submission 203887) | Sheep rumen microbial communities from Palmerston North, Manawatu-Wanganui, New Zealand - 1766 DNA GHGlow gp2 (v2) (version 2) | ecosystem: Host-associated > Mammals > Digestive system >... | reverse complement strand
ACATTAGAGACGGTACTGATGTGATGGCTTCCTTTAGCGCGGATGGGATGGAGTTAAATGTCGTTGAAGAAACGGAAGAAAACGGCGAGACGGTTACAGATGTTGTTAATGTCGCTTCGTTTGGGAAAAGCAAGATTGAACTCGGGAAGGGATCTAATAGCGCTCAGATAAAAATGTGCAATGATAACGTTAGGTTTTATGCTTCCGGGAATTATTTGGTTATACAAGGGCAAAAAGGAATTACTATAAATCCTAGCAGTAACAGCTTATGGATCTATAGTCCAAATATTTTTCTTTCTCTGACTAACGTAAATGCGTTCGATGGTAATACTGTAACGGATTCGTTTTTAAAAGACTGGGTTGTCGAAACAGGATCATCGCAAACACCAAGCGATTCAAGAATCGGATCTGGATCATGCCATTGGCAGAAATGGGCATCCGGTAAGCTTGAGATATGGGGACAATCAAAATACGCAAGCAATGTATCTTTTGGTAATACATTAACATGGAATGGATATGTTACGCCGTATTTGACCGTATGGGGTACCTGGCCGCAAGAAGCCACTTTTGTAACCGATCCCGATGTTCACTGTCGTTTGATTAGATGTGATACCGTTGGTGTTGCAGGTGATTATATTCTTATAGAATCGCCGTTTAATAATGGAGATAACAATGGTTTTACTCCAAAAACACATTCGCCTTGGTTTAAATTGTGGCGAGGCAGTCTAGCTCTTCCCGGTAACGGCAGTACTTTGGGAGCACCCCAATTCTCATTCCACGCAGTAGGTAGATGGAAATAACAGGAAACAGGAGGAAATAAAATGACATACATAGTAATCGAAATTCAGAAAAACGCAAACGGAGCTGTTAGCACATTGGTAAACGCTTTCGAGTCGAAAAATGCTGCGGATAATAAATTCCATCTTGTGATGGCGGCTGCGGCTATCTCGAATCTGCCGAAGCATTCGTGCATCATGATCACGGAAGACGGATCTCCTATCAGGTATGATTCTTATACTCACGAGCCGGAACCGGAAGAAGAGCCGGAGGCAGAATAATCCGAAATGCAACTTAGGAATAGAACGGTAACAGGGAATATCCTTGTTGCCGTTTTTTAATAAAATCTTTTAAGGAGGAGCATATGATGATGACGACATATGAATTCTGCAAGCAACTGGTGGGCAGCTGGAACGGTAGAGTTGACAGCATTACGACACGTATAGATGCGATCTATCTGATGGGGAGGATCACGGCAGAACAGTATATTGAGCTGATGTCAATATTGGGGGTGCCAGCAAACAATGAATGATATTGTGACACAGGCCATAGCTGTTTGTTCGCTGATCACCGGAGGCGCGGCCGTGATCGGGCTGATCGTGCAGGCAGCACACAAGGCTAAAGAACCGAACGAGGTGCAAAACAAGCGGATCACGGATTGTGAGTTCCGTATCGCTGAATGCGAAAAGAAGTTGGCCAAGGATCTGGACAGGTTTGAAGACATCGAGGATGGCACAGCGGTCATGATGACGGCCATGCTTGCGCTCCTGTCCCACGGCATTGACGGGAATGATGTCGAGGGGATGAAGGACGCGCGTGATGAACTTCAGAGTTATCTGATCAAAGGAAGAGTGAAGAAGAAAGGAGAGAGCAGATGAAAGAACTTAAGATTACAGCGGGAACCATAGCAAGAACGATTATCCTGATATTGGCATTGGTTAATCAGCTTCTTACGGCCACAGGCCACTCGGTCATCCCGATCGACGATGAAATGATATCCGGTCTGATCTCAACGATCTTTACGGTTGTTACCGCACTGGTGGCATGGTGGAAGAATAACAGCTTCACGGCTGCAGCCCTTCAGGGCGACCGTGTGATGCACATTCTGAAAGAGAATCCGGGCGATATCGGCAAGGAGGAGTAAATGGCAATCACGCTTCTCAGGCAAAACGATCAGAGGTGGTACAATCATCCTTTTTGTTATAACGGAGTTATTGGGACCCACGGCTGTGGGCCTACGTCTATGGCTATGGCCGTAGGTGATCAGAGCCCCGTGACGATGGCTGACTGGCTTGCACAGAACGGATACGCTTCATCGCAGTACGGAACGGACCATTATGGCATTATCGCCGGCATTAAGGCCAGAGGCTTCAACTGCTGGTACTCGGGAGAGTCGATGAATGGCATAATGGTATCAAGATACTTCGATACGATGATCGAACACCTGGCATCCGGCAAGAGCGCGATCCTGCTCATGGGCGGACCGGATTCTTCCGGAGGTGCCTGTCGGACATCGTACTGGTGCCGCTCCGGACACTACGTAACTGCTTGCGGTTTTGAAAACAATCACATAAAGATCCAGGATCCTGCCGATCCGGGACGGGACGGATATCATGTGGTTTACGGGGGATCTGCCGATGCACTGAACGGCAATATCAAGTATATCTACCTGACCAACATCCTTTGGAAAAACGCGCCGAGTACGGACTATACATTCACATGTCCTCAGATCCAGCTTAACAGCAAGGGCGCGGCCGTGGCCTTCTGGCAGGTGATGCTTAGAGCCAGAGGCTTGTATGACGGTCCGATTGACGGAGATTTCGGCGACAAGACCTGTAAAGCGACGATCGCTTTTCAGAGGCGTTGCGGCATAAAGCAGGACTGCATCGTCGGGCCCACGACATGGAGCTGGATGATCCCGCTCGAATCCGTAACAAGCGGCTCGAGCATAACCTTCACCGCTCCTCAGATCCAGACGGGCTATCAGGGCTATGCCGCATACTTCTGGCAGGACCTTCTCCGCGGACTCGGATATATATCATATCCATCAGACTTTTCCTTTGGTAAAGGATGCCGGACCGGCACGCTTGCGCTGCAGGCTGACAAGGGGCTTGTCATGGATGCAGTAGCAGGTCCGAAGACATACAAGGCAGCGATAGGATTTTAATAATTTTCAAACAGAGGCCGGGAGAGATCCCGGTCTTTTTTTATTATCGCCAATATAATATTATTAACAACAAGGGGGCAAAACAGGCTACTTCTACACTCCATGCATGTGGAGGTCATAATTAGCCTGCACAAGATACACTAGGCGAAAGCCCAGTGTATTTCAACGCCATCATCAGGCCGGATAATGATGCCGTCTATCAGGGCGTGCACAGCAGCCTTGAGCTCTTCTTTGTCAGACCTGCTCAGGATATCCGGAACTGTTGATAATATTTCTTTGGCAGCGGGTATAGACACCCTGGGGGCCGGTCTCTGGTCCTTTCCGTCCTCCAGGGTCTTCCGCTCCCTGTTCAAGTCGCTGACCTTCATATTCAGCACTTCAAAATCTATACCGTCCACCTGGTACAGGTCTATCAACTTCCTTATCTGCGTTTCGATCTCTTCCATGCGTTTGTTAATGGCAGCTGTGTTATCCTGGTAAGGATCCTCGACGAAGCTGTTCAGGGCGCCCGGGTCCGCTGCAAGTTTCATGACCTCATTGATGATGATGCCGTCAAGCACAGCGGTGTTGAATGATTTGTTTTTGCAGTTCGGGTCCCTTATCAGACGTTTACACGTTTTACCGCGTGAATAACACGTATAATATTTTTGGGCAGTAACACCGGGATGCTTTGCGGTGTTCTGTTTGACGAAATACCTTGCGCCACAGTTGCCGCAGAATATTAGGCCGCCTAACAGGGACGTCCTTGCGAACGGGTGTTTCGGGAACTGCGTTTTTCGAAGGTTAAGTCTTTCCTGCATGGCCTCATATCGCTCGGCTGATATTATGGGTTTGTGACGCCCTTTGTATATGTTGCCCTTCCATGAGATCATGCCGGTGTATAGGTTGTTCTTTAGCACATCGCGTACATTGCTTTCGGCCCAGAGGCCGTGCTTCGTCTGGTACCCTTCGTCCCTCATATGCTTATAAACAGAATAGATCGGCATTCCGGATTCGGCCAGGTCATAGATCAGGCGTATCTGATATGCCTCGTAATCGTTCACGATCAGTTCGCCGTCTATATAATCATAACCGATCGGGATGCGCCCGCCGCCGTGGAAATATCCGCCTTTAGCCCGTGCGTCTTTCCCGAGGTTCATGCGTTCCTTGATCTGTTCGCGCTCCAGCTGCGCAAAGACAGACAGGATCCCGATCATAGCCCGCCCGAACGGCGAGCCGGTGTCAAAGTTCTCGGTCATTGAAACAAGGTCTATGTTGTTAGCCAGGAACACGTCTTCTATCAGGTAGAGCGTGTCCTTCTGGGAGCGTGAGAGCCTGTCCAGTTTATACACTATCACCTTGCTGAACGCTCCGGTCGAAGCGTCCGATATCAGCTTTTGCATGGAAGGACGGTTGAGAGAGCCGCCCGAATAGGCAGGATCTGAATAAACATATATCACATTCCAGCCCTGCGCCCTTGCGTACATTTCAAGACGTTCTTTCTGCTCGTGAATCGAATATCCATCGTTGGCCTGCTCGGCAGTAGATACCCGGGTATAGATAACAACATTCAAAAAACCACCTCCGTTTGTTGAAAATCAAAAGAAGGCTATGATATAATAATTGTAATCTTTCATTAGGTTTGTTCTCATTAAACCTTCTTTCTGACCGCACCTTCGGGTGCGGTTCTTTTTTATGCAAAATAATCCCTCACCAGCCTCTGCACAACTCCCACGATCTTCACTGGCAGGTCACGCACCTCGGCTTTTGTAAAAACTTTGGGGGCATAATACGGATTGTTCGACACCAGGCAAAGGCCCTCCGCATACATGGACAGCCTTTTGCAGAATCCCTCGTCACCGTTCACTATAGCAATGACGATATTGCCCTCAGACGCCACATTTGATTTCTTGGCTATTACGATATCACCATCCTTGATATCGGGCTCCATAGAGTCACCTCGCACGCGCAGGGCAAAGAATTCGCCGTGTCTTGCCATCTCTTCGGGTATTTCTATGTATGATTCGATGTTGCCGTCCGCGAAACAACCGGGGCCGGCAGAGACAGAGGCATAGACGGGGATAGTGACGAGGTGAGGGGATGACTGGGAAACCGAAATAGCAGGATTGTTTGAAGTTGATTCGTCCCAGCCCATTATTACGGCTGGAGAAAGGTGCAAAATATTTGCAAGTGCGACAATCTTATCTCTTCGCATATTAGCAATTTCTCCGGATTCCCATCTAGAAACAGTTCCCTCGCTTACGCCTATTGCATCAGCAACTTGTTTCATGGTTAACTCTAATTCTTTTCGTCTGTTTTTGATAACATCCTTTACTTCCATAAATAAATCTCCTACAAGTGTTATATGGGCTATTATATTACAAGGCTTGCATATATGCAATTTGTTTTTGCTTACATAAACAAAAAACTTGCATAAACGCATTGACAAAGAGAAAGGGCTGGTGTATTATTAACTTGCGTAAACGCAAGATATTATTTGTTTGTGAAAGTGAGGTGATGAGATGTTTGATAAGAACAGGCTAAAAGCGCAAATGGTCCTCGTGGGTATTTCTACCAAGGAATTAGCCAAGCGGCTAGGTATCGACGAATCAACATTGTATCGAAAGATTCAAAATGATGGCAGCTTTACGAGAAGCGAAATCAACCAAATGATTGAGATTCTTGGAATAGAAAACCCTAATGAAATTTTTTTTGCAGAACGACTTGCGTAAACGCAAGTAGATTACCTGCTGGGCAAATAGGAGGTGAAGAACAAAATGAAATGGAAGATAACCACAGATGTTGTTAAGGACAGAGACTACCTTTCGTGGGTAGTAGACGCTCACAGCATAGAAGACGCTGCCCAGATCGGGCGCGGATGCATGCTCGGTGCCGGCATTACAGAGCCTGACAGGTTCGAGGTGACATTGTTTGAAGAAGACAAGCAGAGGATCTGTGACAAGCTGCTTCTTGCGCTGCAGCTCACCCGGCACTTGTGCGGCCTGGAAGATCTCAGGTATGAGGATGACATGGTAATAGCCACGTACCGTGACGGATACACAAAGCTGATATCTGTCGAGTGCGACAGCGGCATTGCCATGATCAACGACATCTTAAAGAGGTTAATGAGATGAAAGTCATACATGTGCTGAAAGACGGCACAAGGCTTGAAGAAATATCGGGGCATGTCGTTAAAGGCCTGCCGGAGTTTTATCGGATCCTCAACAAGATCCGGGAAAGGAACGCTTGTGAAACTGATCGGAGCTGTGGCGGTGATTGCAGGAATAATACTCGTATTGGGAACAGCCGGTGCCTGTGACTGTGACATGATCAGCATAGCCCACGCCGCCTTCAGGACGACCGCAGGACTGGCAGCTGCGCTTTTCGGCGTAGTGATGTACAAAAAAGCATAAAAAGAAGACCGCTCCCGAAGGATAACGGCCAAACCAAAAATAATCATTTAGAGAGTAACCGAAAAGCCATGAATTGTCAAACATTAAAGGACAGGGATCGAAAGATCTGCAAGAACTGCAGGCATGCATACAGGCGCAGCCCTCTGGAATACAGATACGGCGGATATGAGCATAAATACCTGTGCTGCTGGCGCCATAGGAAGCATTGTGAGTATAAGTATGCGTCTGATGTTTGCGACGATTTTAAACCGGTCTGACAAATGGGAGGATATGAGAAAAAGAATGAGTGTAAAGATTAATAATCTGGAAATCGAAAATGTGAAGAGAGTCAAGGCCGTACAGTTGAAGCCGACAAAAGACGGATTGACGATCATCGGAGGAAAAAACAATCAAGGCAAGACCTCGGTCCTTGATGCTATAGCATGGGCCTTGGGCGGAGAAAAGTTCAAGCCATCACAGGCGGAGCGAGCAGGATCAGTAACACCGCCGAATCTCAGGATCACATTGAGTAATGGTCTTATTGTAGAAAGGACGGGCAAAAACTCAACTTTAAAAGTAACAGATCCATCCGGACGGAAGGGTGGTCAAAAGCTGCTCGATGCATTTGTGGAAAAGCTGGCGCTTGATCTCCCGAAATTCATGGAATCGTCGAACCGGGATAAAGCAAACATCCTGCTGCAGGTGATTGGCGTTGGAGATCAGCTTAGTGCGATTGAGACAAAAGAAAAAGAGCTGTATCAGGAACGTACAGCTATAGGCAGGATAGCTGACCAGAAAAAGAAATATGCGGATGAGCAGCCGTATTATCCGGATGTGCCGGATGAACCCGTATCAGCAGTGGAGCTTATAAAAGAACAGCAGAATATATTAGCCAGAAACGGAGAAAACCATAGGAAAAGAGAGCTGGCAAATGAACTTGAGCGTAGAGTTGAGAGGATTGAAAGAGAGCTTTCTGAAACATACGGAAAAGCGGCTGAAATAGAGAAAAAGCTGGAGATGCTTAAGGAAGAGTATAACAAGGCTGCCGAGGATAAGGAAATAGCTTTAAAAACGGCAGCGGAACTGGAGGACGAGTCAACTGCAGAGCTGGAAGAATCTATTGCAAATATAGATGAGATCAACAGAAAAGTACGAGCCAATCTGGATAGAGAAAAAGCTCAGGCAGATGCGGATATGTATCGCAGACAGTATGATGAGCTTACAGATCGATTAAGTAAAACCCGCAAAGAAAAACTTGATCTGCTTAGGTCTGCAGATCTGCCGCTTCCTGGACTTACTGTAGTGGAAGGAGAACTGGTTTACCAGGGGCAGCGCTGGGACAACATGTCGGGTTCGGAGCAGCTTCGCGTGGCTACAGCCATTATCCGAAAACTCAATCCGGACTGTGGATTCGTTTTGATCGACAAGCTTGAGCAGATGGATCTCGACACATTAAATGATTTTGCGAAGTGGTTGGAAGATGAAAGTCTACAGGCTATCGCTACAAGGGTATCAACCGGTGATGAATGCAGCATCATTATCGAAGACGGATATGCGGTGGAAGCAGATACAAAACAGCCGGTATCTGCGGTTGTAAAAGACTGGCGGAGCTTTGCAGTATAGGAGGGTTAAATGGAAATTACCAGAGGAGTAATTAAAGGAGCAAAAAAAGTAGTTGTTTATGGACCTGAGGGAATAGGAAAAACAACATTTGCGTCGAAATTCCCTGATCCGGTCTTTATAGACACAGAAGGTTCAACGAAAAATCTGGATGTGGCAAGGCTTCCGGCACCTTCGTCGTGGACGATGCTCAAGGAATCGGTACGATATGTAGTTCAGAATCCTGATTGCTGCAAAACACTTGTAATAGATACTGCCGACTGGGCGGAAAAGCTGGCCATACAATCAGTACTCGATGAGCATGGAAAGAACGGCATTGAAGATTTTGGTTACGGTAACGGTTACAGATATGTGTATGAACGCTTCGGACAGCTTTTGAATCTGCTTAATGATGTGATCGAAAAAGGGATAAATGTAGTCATTACGGCTCATGCGATCCTTAAAAAGTTTGAGCAGCCAGACGAACTTGGAGCATATGACAGATACGCTTTGAAGCTCATAGACAGTCCTAAAACGTCAATTGCAGCAGCTGTAAAAGAATGGGCGGACATGGTGCTTTTTGCAAACTATAAGACCATTGTAATTACAGACAGTAAGACGAAAAAATCAAAAGCCCAAGGCGGCAGGCGGGTCATGTATACGAGCCACCACAGTTGTTGGGATGCCAAAAACAGGTTTGATCTTCCGGAGGAGCTTTCATTCGATTACTCAGAGATATCACATATTTTTGAAAACAACGCTAAAAAAAGCAAGTCGAACACTGAAGAGAAAGATGTAGATGCCGCGGAAACACAGCAGATCCTTATTAAGGAAAGAAGCACAGAACCTGAAGAGATCAAGTCAAACGAAACAGAGGCAGCCAATGTGAAAGAACCTGTCTCTGATCAACCGCACACCCTTGAATACGAACGGCAGCAGCAGCCTGTTAAAGAAGCGGATCTTGACAAAAGGATCCCAAAAGCTCTGAGAGATCTGATGTTTATCGACAACATTAGCGAATGGGACATTGAAAACTATACGGAAGCAAAAGGCTTTGTCCCTTTCGGAACTAAACTTTGGGATTATGAATCAGTAAATCCAGGCATCATAAAAGGTCTTTTCGTAGCACAATGGACCAAGGTGAGAGATCAGATAAGACAGGCAAGAAAAGATCAGGAAATACCATATTAAAATAAAAGCACATAGAAAGGGAAAATAAGAACATGGCAAACACAAACGGATATGAATTGGATTGGGACAGTACGATAGAACAGGACGAACAGCAGTACAGGACCTTAGATGAAGGCGACTACGATTTCATAGTTGATAGAGTGGAAAAAACATATGTAGGTGATAATTCCGAAAAATACGCAGGAACAAAAATGGCCGTAGTTTATTTCAACATTCAGGTGCCGGGAGCAGAAGAGGTTCAGATAAAAGAGAACTTTATCCTGCACAGCAACTTTGCATGGAAAATCGGCAGTCTCCTCGTATCGACAGGATTAAAGAAAAAAGGAGAGCCTATCGCCGGCAGATACTGGGACAAGCTTCCGGGAACCAGAGGGCGCTGTAAGATAGTTCAGACATCAGGCAAAAGGAATCCGGATCAGAAATTCAATAACATAAATACATTTTACGCTCCGGATGCAAAGAGTGACAGCGGGAAGAATAAATGGGCAGTGTGATATCTCTTAGGCCATACCAACAGGAGGCAGTCGAATCGATCATAGCAGGTTGGGATAATGGCTGTAAAAAGCTGCTGCTGGTACTGCCGACGGGAACGGGTAAGACGATCGTATTTTCCTCAGTAGTAAATGAATGCGTAAAACGAGGTAAGCGAGTGCTGATCATGGCGCATAGGGGCGAATTACTCGAACAGGCGGCAGATAAGCTGCAGAAGAGCACGGGACTTTCCTGTGCTGTGGAAAAAGCAGAGCAGACATGTTTCGGATCGTGGAGCAGAGTAGTTGTAGGTTCGGTACAATCGCTGGCCAGAGAGTCACGCCTTAAAAAGTTTCCGAAAGATTATTTCGGAACGATCGTTATCGACGAAGCACATCACTGCATCTCGAATACATATCAAAGCGTGCTGGGGCACTTTACGGAAGCGAATGTACTGGGAGTCACAGCTACTCCGGATCGTGGAGATATGAGGGATCTTGGCACGTATTTTGAAGATATAGCTTATGAGTACACTCTGCCGCAGGCTATAAGGGAAAAATACCTGTGCCCGATAAAAGCTCTGACGATACCGCTTAAGATCGATATAACAAATGTTGGTATTTCATCAGGTGATTTTAAAGTCGGTGAGATCGGCACGGCGTTGGATCCATATCTGGAGCAGATCGCAGTTGAGATGATAAAGCACTGTAAGGATCGCAAGACGGTCGTGTTTCTGCCGCTTATAGCCACGTCTCAGAAGTTTCGTGACATATTAAATGCTCATGGATTTAATGCGGCGGAAGTAAACGGCAACAGTGACGATCGGGCAGAGATACTTCGGGACTTTGATGCCGGAAAATACAATGTGCTGTGTAATTCAATGCTCCTTACAGAAGGCTGGGACTGTCCGTCTGTAGATTGTGTAATAGTGCTCCGGCCGACGAAGGTGCGCAGCCTTTACAGTCAGATGGTAGGACGCGGCACCAGGCTTTCTCCGGAGACCGGCAAAGAACATTTGCTGTTGATCGATTTTCTATGGATGACGGAGAGACATAGTTTGTGCCATCCGGCGTCGCTTATATGTGAGGATCCTGATGTTGCAGCACAAATGACAAAGACGCTGGCAGAAAAAGCAGGAGCTGCTATGGATATCGAAGACGCAGAAGCCATAGCAGCAGATGATGTACAGTCGCAAAGAGAAGAAGCCTTGGCAAAACTTCTTGCCGAGCAGCGGCGAAAAAAAGCGAAATTAGTTGATCCGCTGCAATTCGAAATGTCCATACAGGACATGGATCTGGTCAATTATGTGCCTCCATTCGGGATGGCAATGCAGCCGCCAAGCGAATTCCAGAAGAAAGAGTTGGAAAAGCTGCAGATCAATCCGGAAGGCGTGGAGTCATCCGGAAAGGCTGATCTGCTGATAGAGAAAGTAAAGCAGCGGCGCATGGAAGACATGGCTACTCCCAGACAGATAAGGCAGCTTGAAAACAGAGGCTTTCAGAATGTAGGCAAATGGTCTTTTGAGCAGGCAAGAAGGCTGATTGACCGGATTGCAGGGAATGGATGGAAGACACCCAGAGAAATCAATCCGCAAAAATATATACCGCCGTTTATAGAAGAAACTAACGGACTGAGCTGGTAAGAATATGAATAATCAGGTAAACATCGAAAATTTATTGGCATATATCAATCCTGCAGCATGCAGCTACTCGGAGTGGGTAACCGTGGGTATGGCGCTTAAACAGGAAGGTTTCTCTGTAAATGTATGGGATGAATGGTCAAGGAACGACCACAGATACAAGGCCGGGGACTGCGAGAAAAAATGGAAATCATTTCAAGGAAATGCCATGCCGGTAACAGGCGGGACGATCTACCAGATGGCGCTGGATGGCGGTTATAAGCCGGACACCGGTTATGAACTGGATTGGGACAGCCCGATAGACTGTGATGGAATAGTCGTAGATCAGAACTGGATCGAAAACCAAGAGATCGAGGAACCGAAACAATGGCATCCTGCACAGCAGCTGAAGCTGTATCTGGAGACGCTGTTCGAACCCGGGGAGACCGTAGGGATTGTTACAAAGTCCTGGAAGAACGAAAAGGGTAAATACATACCAAAGGATAAAGGCCTTTATAACAAGACGGCCGGACAGATCATAGAGCAGCTTGAAAAATACGGCGATGACCTCGGCAGTACATTAGGTGACTACGAGAAGGAAGGCGGTGCCTGGATCCGTTTCAATCCGCTTGACGGTAAAGGCGTCAAAAACGAAAATGTAACGGAATACAGATATGCGCTTGTTGAGTCAGACGATATGGAGCTTGAAAAACAGAATGCCATTCTCCGCGAGATGGAGCTCCCGATTGCAGCGCTTGTGTATTCCGGAGGCAAATCATTACATGCCATCGTTAAGATCGATGCGGCAGATTACGTGGAGTATCGTAAACGAGTAGATTATCTGTATTCGATCTGTGAAAAGAACGGATTGTCAATAGATCCACAGAACCGGAATCCGTCCAGATTGTCAAGAATGCCAGGCTGCGTTAGAGGCGATAAGAAGCAGTTCATCATCGATACTAATATCGGAAAAAGCTCGTGGAATGAGTGGCAAGAATGGATTGAGGCAGTGAATGACAATCTGCCGGATTTCGAAAGCCTTAAATCACAGTGGGATAATCTGCCGGAGCTGTCAGGGGAACTAATAAAGGGAGTCCTCCGGCAAGGACATAAAATGCTGATATCAGGACCGTCTAAAGCAGGAAAATCATTTGCTCTCATCGAGCTTTGTATTGCTATAGCAGAAGGCAAGAGGTGGCTTGCATGGCCATGTACAAAAGGACCGGTGCTGTACGTAAATCTGGAGCTTGACAGAGCATCCTGCCTGCATAGGTTTCGGGATGTTTATAGTACGTTAGGTATCAGGCCTTCAGCGCTAAATAACATCGATATTTGGAATCTGAGGGGAAAAGCCGTACCGATGGATAAGCTCGCTCCGAAACTCATAAGAAGGGCACAGAAAAGAGGCTACATGGCCATAATCATTGACCCGATATATAAAGTCATAACGGGTGATGAGAACAGTGCTGACCAGATGGCTAAATTCTGCAATCAGTTCGATCTGGTTTGCACGGAGCTGGGCTGTGCGGTGATTTATTGCCACCACCATTCGAAAGGCTCTCAGGGGCAAAAGAAAGCGATAGACCGGGCATCCGGATCGGGAGTATTTGCCAGAGACCCGGACGCAGTACTTGATCTGATCGAGCTCGAGACAACGCCGGAGCTGATGGACCAGCAGGAAAACAAAGGGATCTGCAAAATCTGCGATGCCTATCTGGATTCTCATCGACTCTGGAATCTGATAGATGCGTCGGATGATGATCGATTAAACAGTAAGAAGTTCCTGTCAATATGTGAAAACACTCTTTGTGCTGATGATCTGCATAAGTGGCAATGGAGTGCCCTACAGAAACAGGTCGAAGAGGAACGGAAGATCGTACGTAGTATGACGGCATGGCGGATCGAAGGAACTCTTCGAGAGTTCCCGAAATTCGAACCAGTAAATCTGTGGTTTCGATATCCGGCGCATTATCTGGATGAGTCGGACGTGCTGCAAGATATAAGTCCGGACATGGAAAAAAGCGGATATGAAAAAATGCAGGAAGTTAAGAAGAAAAAAACACAGCAGGAAAGGGCAGATGACTTAAGTGCGTTAACAATAGCTTTTGATGGTCTGGAAGAAGATGGAATAGCAGCAGTTGCGGATATTTCAGAAGAAATAGGGAAGTCGCCGGATACTATAAAAAGATGGTTCGGAAATGGAAAGCGCTCAAGAAAAGAATTTAAAAAACTGTTTGATTCGTATGTAGATTCCGATGATAAGCGATTGTATTTGAAGCGTAAAGAGACTACGGACGAACAGGGACAATCGGATAATCCCCTATAGGGACGTATACAGGGACACACGAGGTTTTGCGAGCGTCCCTATCAATAGGGACACACGTGACTTTAGCGAGCGTCCCTATACGGACAAGATATAGGGACGCTCGCACCTACTACGTAGGTAGTATGTCCCTACCCGTCCGGGGTGGGTATGGTAGGGTGGGTGCATAGGCACACCCACCTTACCCGACCCCAGACAGGACAAAACGCGCGAGAAAAAAAGGAGGACGCATGATTGAATTTTTTATGCCGATGGATCCGCCGACTGCAACATCACAGGAACATCAGATTATGGTGAAAAACGGCAAGCCGGTGTTTTATAAACCGGAGCGGGTAAGAGCTGCAAAGCAAAAGCTACTTGCGCATCTGGCAAAGCATAAGCCGGAGCAGCCATATACGTGCGGAGTGCAGTTAGTGACAAAGTGGTGCTTTGCGCCGCATAACAGAAATCAAAAGTCTGGTACGTACCGTATAACGAAGCCGGATACAGACAACCTGCAAAAGATGCTTAAGGATTGTATGACTGATTGCGGATTCTGGCAGGATGACGCTCTTGTGTGCAGTGAGATCGTTGAGAAGTTCTGGGCGGATATACCGGGGATATACATTCGGATCAGCGAGGTGTGATTGGTATGGAGATTGAGTTTTACTGGCACATCATGACAGATGCATGGAAACTGCTCAAAAAGTATTATGACCAGGCAGTAAGTACAAATGCCGCAACGGAAGATGAAGCGTGGAAATGGTGGCTTGAACAACTGACACCTGAAGCAAACGCTATGACTGAGAAATATAACAATCCGTTTTGCAAGAAAATAGTACTTGCTGTTATGGGTGCGCTTGAAGCTGAAGGCAAACGATAAAAGGATAGTGGCTATGGGAAAAACAGGAAAAATACTAAGAGAGGCAAAACGTCAGAACGTAACTTACACGTTCACTAAGGCTGAGCTGGAGGCCAGAGACAAACAGCTTTTACTGGAGCATGAAGAACGTCTCAGAGTAAAGACTGCCGCTGCCGTGGATCAGGAATGGCGTGATCGGGAACAGAAGCTGAAAGAGATCATCGAGGATGAATGGAATAAGCGTATGGAGCTGTTTAATTCGAATGATCCGGATAGCAATCTTATTGAATTCACGAGACTGGCTTTCATGATACCTTTCCGCGCACTCGTGGAGTGGTTTGGCTGGAAGCCGGCAAAACCTAATAAAGACGGTACGCCAAACGGGCGGTATAACATAGTGCGCCTGCACGATCTTTGCGCCATAGCAATAAATGACATAGTGAACGACGAGTTTAAGGATCTGCGCGATTACAGTAAAGAGTCGGAAAAAATCACCGGAATTGATTTCCGGTTAGGCGAAGGAGGATGGTCATGAGAATAGATGTGGAGAAGTTTAAAGAATGGCTGAAGGAACAGGCGGATTACGCCAGAGACGATATGAGAAGATACGCGATCAAAGAACAGTATGAGGATGCAGTAGCATCGCGCGAAGAACTGACTCTTTACACTTATTTGATTGATTGCATAGAGAGGCCTGACTATAACGAAGCGAATTGGGTGATAGAAGATGACTGAAGAAAAGACGCTGCTTCAAAAATTACAGAACATGACAGATAAAGAGCTTGCTTTATGGCTCTGCAAATACAAATATCCGGGGTACGATCAGGCGCTTGATATTGACAGAGCCAGATTTGACAGAACTTTGAAGATGCTAAGGAGTAAGGATGATTAAGTTAATAGTAGCAGCAATCATAGCACTGGCAGCGCAGCCACAGGATCTGTCGATAGTATGTCCGGAAATGAATATAGCCGCTGCAGATGTAAATAAGATAGAGAGCGGGAATCTTCCCTCTCCGGAGCTGCCTGATCAGGATCCTGAGGCGCTGGCAGCGGAACCGGATCAGGAACCGGAGCAGCTGGCGGACCAGGAAGCAGAACTTGAAGAGTTCTATACAGAGCCACAGGAAGAAATGCCGACTCCGGCAGATGAGTTTGCTTATTCTGAATGGATACCTTTGGGTGTTTACCATGTGACGCATTATTCTGCCGAAGCGTGCGGAAATGCCATCGGAGCAAGAGGAAGGCCGGGCGGCCTGATCGAGGGCGAGTCAATAGCGATGCCTGAAGACTGGATGCTTGGGCATACGGTCTTAGTAGAAGGATATGGATTCTTTACAGTGGATGATATAAGCCCGGACGGAGTGGCGGATATTTTCCACTGGTATGAAAAGGATGCCGTAGGCGAGGATTGGCAGATGGTTTATCTCATGCAATGACCACAAAAAACTTAATAAGTAAAGCGAAAAAATAAAAAATGATGGATAAGTTTATCGAATTAACAAGTGTGAGACATGATCAGAAAATAATCATAAATATTAACAAGATCTTAATAGTGATGTCTGAAAGAATCGGAAGCAGCATCATATTACAAGGACGGGAAGATGTGCCGCTGCCAGTAACGGAAGAGTATGAGCGACTGAAAGAGATCCTTGTTACAAAGGGATAGTCGCAATAAATACTAATGAATGCTACTTATTGCAACTTAATACTAACTTAAAAACAACTTTTAGGAAGGAAGTAAACCAGTATGAGCTGTGACAGCAAATGTATTCACTGCAAGTATTTTATCTTGAAACTGATGCTTAACGGATATGACGGGATTTGCGATCATAGTGATCACGAGGGCTTTACACATTTTAAAGACAACTGTGATGATTTCTATCCGGGTAAGCATCCGATATATTTCAAAGGCAAAGAGGAGGAAGGACATGGTAATTAATATCCCTATTAACTTTGACGAAACAGCTTTTGAAGGAAAAGTATCTGAAGACATTCAAAATCGAGTAGTAGCAGAATTAACCAAAAGGATCGATGACGCCATTGCAAGACGATCCAGTGGTTATTACTACGGTGACAGTGGTAAGCAGGTTATAGACGGTATCATAGCTATGGCGAAAGATGAAGTGTCAAAGGTTATCAACCAATACGAACAGCAAATAATCGAGATCGCAGGGAATGAACTGGCAGCACGTCTTGCGAGGACGAAGAAAGGCAAGGAGATATTGGAGAGGTACGAGGATGAAAGTTGGGAGAACATACATATTTGATTCAGCTCCGCAACAAGTTTTTGATGTATGGGGAAGGCCACTTGTGCTTGTGGGTAAGCATGAGCTGGTTAAGCAGAAGGACACTTTTATGGATAGATTAAAGGGGCGATCTTGGTATGTTGCTGACGGAGAGCTGTTATTATTTCTTCCAAGAAACGGATATGTCGAGACAAGGTGTTTGAGCGAGGTGCGAGAATGAAGGCTTTTACGAGTGAGTGTATAAGATCGTTGATCAAAGCTTTTGAAGAAGAGAGAAAGCAAACTCATTCAACTATAAATCTTATGCACACATATATGCTGATGATTAAGTCAAATAACTGGCTAAAAATGCACAGCTATCCAAAGCGAAGGAAAGGGAGAAGGAAGAGAAAATATGAAAATTGACATTTCGCAAGAGGACTTCGGCACTTTATGCATCTGTGCCATTAGATATTGTCATGGGCGGCAGACATATATGCCGGAACTGGTGCAGGATATTTGCAAGGTGCGCTTAAAAGATCTTTCGGAGAATGACTTGAACGTAATGCTGGAAGATTGCAAATTTCAAGAGAGGATGCATCTTTATGGCGATGAGCGGATAGACAAGCCCGGATGGTTGATCTGGAGAACGGAGATATTGAACGAGCTGAAGAGGAGAGAAGATGAGAAAATTCAAGAACGATAAGGAGCGTATCGCGTTCCTGGAAGATTATCGAAATGAGGATAACGGCTGGCAGTTGTGGAAGGGCGACATGGATCTTCAGCGGAGATGGTGGAGGCTGGAGCTTTCCGGATGGATTTTCATTGTCGAAGAGCAGGAGCGTACATTCACTTGGCCGAATAAACATAAAACATGGATTGTAATACACTGGTATATCCTGCCTGAAGCAGCAGATGCTCCTTTTGGGGATTACGTAGGCAGCAGATCAATGGCCTTGGCCAAGCTTAAAGAAATCGGGAAGGGAGCAAAAAATGAGTGAGCCATTTGACCTGGATAAGTTTGGGAAGATTATGGATGCGTTCATAAAGGACAATCACATTCAGATGCTGATTGACATGCCCGAAGGAACTATAGAGCCAACAGTTACCGATAATGCGAAACTCGGCGGAGTGGTGCAGTTTTATATATTGCTTAATGCTGTAAAGCCTATATATAAGCTGATGTGTGCAAATCTTGGCGGAAAAGATAAATTTGATTACAAAGAATTTTTGAAAAACATATTAAATCTCTTGAGAACAGAGATCATTGAGGAAATGGAGGACGGTAATGAAAGTAATGCTTGATGAAGGCGCGTACATGCCGAATAGAGCGCATGGAACAGACGCAGGATATGATCTGCGGACACGTGAAAGGGTGGTCATACATCCGCATGACTCAAGGGTCATAGATACTGGTGTGCACATACAGCTTCCGGAAGGTAAGTGTGCTGTAGTTGTTAGTAAGTCAGGATTAAATACGCTGTATGACATCACAAGTACAGGCCTGATAGACGAAGGCTTCACAGGGAGCATAAAAGTAAAGCTTTACAATCATGGAGACGTGCCATACATCTTCAACAAAGGGGATAAGATTTCACAGTTTTATATCACAGATTATTACGGATACCCTCTTGAAGAAGTGAAAAGACTGGATCCTTCAGAACGCGGTGACAATGGGTATGGAAGCACGGGGAGATAAAGCATGACAAGAGAAGAAATACTTGACCAGGCAAAACAGATCGTATCTGGAGACAGAGATAAGCAATATGGGCAGCCAGAAGATAATTTTGCCAAGGTCGCAGCGCTTTGGGCAAATTACCTGGAAACTCCGATAGGAGCAGAAGACGTGGCAGCGATGATGATCCTGTTTAAGGTGGCAAGGCTTATCGGCAGCGAATATAAGTCCGTTGATTCGTGGGTCGATATAGCAGGTTATGCTGCCTGCGGCGGTGAGATAGCGATCGGAGATTAACGGAGGTACTTATGGCAAAAACCGGAGCGAAAAGTTTGTGTTTTGAAGGCAAAGGACTTGCCCCGCTGTGGCCGGAACTAGGGATGCTCTGTCGTGTAATAGACAGACCTGCGGTATATGACAGAAATATAACAAGAGAATCTTCAGGATTAAAAAAAGGAGACCTCGTCAGGATCATAAAAATATATCCTAATGTCGTATTGGCAGAAAAGGTCTCTTATAAACAGTCCGAACAACGGTATCAGGAGTGCTTTACCAGACGATGTATGCGACTGACGTTAAAACCTGTAGATATAGAGATGAATAGACATGAGAGCTAAAGAATATCTGAGACAGATAAGAAAACTGGATATTAAGATCAATCAGCGTATCAAAGAACAAGGAGAGCTCCGGAGCAGGATGTTCAGCATAGGAGGATCTTCTACTGACAGTGTCAGGGTGCAGGAGTCAAGAGAAGGGGATAAACTATCAAATGCTGTAAGCGAATATCTTGACATGGAAGCTGAAATCGATGCAATGATCGACGACCTGGTAAATGCCAAGCATCGTATCATAGGGGAGATACAGAGCCTTGAGGATGAACGGTACATGCAGATCCTTTACATGCGGTATGTGGAGTATAAACATTTTTACGAAATAGCAGATGAATTGCATTACTCTCTTGAGCATACTATACGGCTGCATGGCTGGGCTTTAGTGCAATTTGAAAAAGATGTCATAAAATGTCATATTTGAATGTGATATAATGCTATCGTGAAAAACGTGGAGGGCGGCGATGGCTGCTCTTTTTTCAATAACGGATTTAAATGTTATAGCATTCTTTCATAGACTCGGCAAAAGCCTGCGAAAGGATTATATCATAGTTTATACAGAGGATTGCTTCGGCGGTCCTTTTTACGTGGAGAAAACATATGGATCGTATATTACCGATTATAGCTATTGTAGCAGCTGCCGTGGCACTGACTGTGAATATCATGCGTTTATTATAGGCACGACAATAGCCAGAATACTAATAATGATTGCGATAATAGATATTACTTTAGAGAATGAGGCGTCCTTTCTTGCAGAATCTGACTCCGCTTTTGCAATGTCGGCCTGACGCTTGGACTGATCTGCGATTTCTTTTAGATGTATGGCTTCTTTAACAGCTTCTTCAGCCTGTTTGTTTGCTGATTTGGCGATGAGCTTAAGATGTTTGGATTCTTCGACAGCCTGATCGGCCTGAGTTTTAGCGGAGCCGGCCAGATCACGAAGGGATTGCAGCTGTTTTTCGAGAAACAATGAAAGATCGACAGAAAGAGATTCATTTATAAGATACATCCTTCCGGCTTCGGATATGCTGACGATGTCATATTCGTTCCAGCACTTAAAGAAACCGTTTGAAGAGGAGCTTTTAGATCGCTTCGTGGCTGTTACATATTTCTGATTTAACAGGAACTGACATATATTTCTGTCAGGATCCGACAGGTCATCATAGTAGACCGGTGATGAATATATACGTTTAAGCAGGCTGGATTGTTCGGGTGAAAGTCGTTCCATGATAGATCCTCCACTGATATTTGATATAAGCAACTATAACACACAGACTATTTGAAAGAAAGGAGGCGGTCTGATGGCGCTGGACGCCAGAGAACAGGCATTCGTACACGAATATATTATAAACGGCGGCAACGCGTATCAGGCCGCTTTGAGCGCGGGGTATGCGAAATACACTGCAAAGATGGCTTATGAATGGTTGGAGCAGACTCGACCAAACTCGACCGATTCTCGTCATCTTCCTTATAAGCCTGAGTTGGCCGCTGCCATCGACGCCGAGCTCAAGAAGATCGAGGACGCGAAGATCGCGGATGAGACCGAGATCCTCCAGTACCTGACTGCGGTAATGCGACGTGAGAAGACCGAAAGCGTGGTTGTGACACTGCACGAGGAACTGACAAAGTGGGTGCCGAACAAGGACACAGGGAAAAACGTGAAGCAGACGGTTAAGCGTGAAATACCGCAGATCGTGGAGATCCCGACGCGGATCAGCGACGCGAACAAGGCCGCGGAGCTCCTCGGCAAGGTCCGCCGGATGTTCTCGGAGCGGGTGGATCTGAACATATCGCCTGTAGTACTTACGGGTTATGATGATGTCGAAGACTGATCAGAAGATAAAGGTGAGCATCCCGGAGCGTGTCGGCAGGGGCTATGGAGAATTCTGGAGATGCAAAAAAAGATACCGCGTCTGCAAAGGATCCAGGGCGTCAAAGAAGTCGAAAACCACTGCACTGTGGATCATTGCCAGCATGATGGCATATCCCGGAGCTAATACGCTGGTTGTCCGCAAAGTCTTCCGGACGCTTAAGGACTCCTGCTACACAGACCTTAAATGGGCGGTGCACCGGCTTAAGGTCGATGCCTGGTGGAGCTTTAAGGAGTCGCCGCTTGAGGCCACCTTTCACGGACCGGACGGAGAGCAGAAGATCTATTTCAGAGGCCTTGATGATCCGCTTAAGATAACTTCAATTGCGGTCGAGAAAGGCGTGCTTTGCTTCCTCTGGATCGAGGAAGCATATGAGATCATGTCGGAAACAGATTTCGATATGCTTGATGAGTCTATACGAGGCGAAGCGCCTGAGGGACTCTTTAAACAGATAACACTGACATTTAATCCCTGGAACGAGCATCACTGGATAAAGGCTCGTTTTTTTGATGTCCAAAATGACAACGTCCTGGCTATGACGACCAACTATCTATGCAATGAGTGGCTCGATGAGGCTGACCGGCAGCTGTTCGAGGACATGAAGATAAGGAATCCTCGGCGGTACAATGTCGCAGGCCTTGGAGAATGGGGCATTGTTGACGGCCTTGTTTATGAGAACTTCCGGGAAGAAAACTTCACGCTTGAAGAAATACAAAGACAGTATCCGGATCTGCAGGCAGGCTTCGGGCTCGATTACGGATATACCAACGATCCTTCGGCCCTTTTCTGTGGATACATAAGTCTTTCGGCAAAGAAGATCTTTGTATATGACGAGATGTATAAAAAAGGACTGTCGAATAAAAAGATCTTCGATGAGATCGTTCAGATGGGATACGCGAAAGAGCGGATCACCGCCGACTCTGCAGAGCCGAAGTCAAATGACGAGCTCAAAAGCTACGGCCTTCGCATAGTTCCGGCAAAGAAGGGTCCGGATTCGATAAACAACGGGATCCAGTGGATACAGGAATTCGAGATCATTATTCACAGGCGGTGCGCGAACTTCATGACAGAGATAAGTAATTATACGTGGGCAAAAGACAAGTTCGGAAAGAAGCTTAACGTGCCGATAGATGAATTCAACCATCTGATGGACGCAATGCGATATGGACTTGAAAGATACATCGTAGATAAGAGACCGAAGCTTAAGACCTTCAAAGGGGGCATTTAAAAATGAACAGGACAAAGAAACCGTACCAGCTGCCGGCTCCGCTGCTCTGCACTGCGGAGCTTGTAGAGAGCGGCATAAAGATGGAGACGGTGAAGAAATATATAGACAAGCACGAAGGAAAGCTGCAGAGATACAGATACCTTGAGGCCATGTTCAAGGGCTTTCATGATGTATACCGTCAGCCGGAGAAAGAAAGCTGGAAGCCGGACAACCGTCTTGCGGTAAATTTTCCGAGGTATATAACAGAGACCTTCATGGGATACGCATACGGCATACCGATCAAGAAATCACATCCGGACGAGGCAATAGACGAGGCTATAAGGATCTTCGAGGATGATAACGAGATCACGGATCATGAGTATGAGCTGTTCCGGAAGGCGTGCATATACGGCCATGCATGGGAGTATTTCTACCAGAACGAAGAGACAAAGACAAGGATGACGGTATGCAGCCCGATAGAGCTGTTCACCGTATATGACGACACACTGCGGAACCGTGCGTTGTTCGCGGTCCGGTACGGTTATCACGAAACAGACGCAGGCTTTAAAGGCAGCAGATACGGCGAAATCCTCACAAGAGACGAGATCATTACCTTCGACGGAGACAAGATTACAGAGCGTAAGATAAATCCTTACGGCCTTATCCCTGTCGTGGAGTACCGGCTCAACGATGAACGCATGGGACTGTACGAGACGGTAACTGGCCTGATTGAGGCTTACAACCACGTCATCGGTGAAAAGGCGAATGATGTGGAGGCTTTCGCGGAAGCGTATCTCGCAGTCCAGGGGGCGGAGCTTGATGAAGACAATGTCATGAGGATCCGCGATGAGCGCCTTATAAACATCTACGGCACCGACGATGCCAAAGAAGTGCTGATACAGTTCCTTCAGAAGCCCACGGCGGACGGGACGCAGGAGAACCTGCTGAACCGGCTTGAAGACCTGATATATGAGACGTCGATGGTAGCTAACATCTCAGATAAGTCATTCGGCTCACAGGTCAGCGGAACTGCGCTGGCTTACAAGCTGCAGGCCATGAGCAACCTGGCATTGGGTTTTGACCGCAAGATCGAGAAGTCGCTCCGAAAGAGGTATAAGATCTTCTGTTCGCTGTCCACAAACGTACCGGATCCGGATGCCTGGCGGCAAGTGGAGATCAGGACGACCCGCAACATACCGAGGAACGTGCTGGAAGAAGCGCAGACCGCTGCCCAGCTTCAGGGCATGGTATCAAAAGAGACACAGCTCTCAGTCCTGTCGATCGTGCCGGACGTTCAGGCGGAGATAGAGCGCCTGGAAGAAGAGGCGCCGGAGATAGACCTCGGATTTACAAGGACCGAAGCCATAGGCTTTGAGGTAGGTTCTGACAATGGCGAAGAGAACGAAGACGAGTGAAGAATACTGGCGTGACCGTGAGAGGGAGAACGCCGAAAAGACAAAGCTGACAGAAGACGAATATGTCAGGGAGATCAACCGCAAGTACGCGTATCTGCAGGTGGAGATACAGAAGCAGATAGACGGGTTCTTCAGGAAGTATGCCAGGGACGCAGGGCTGACGCTTGCCGAGGCGCAGAAGGCCGTGTCAAAGATGGACGTAGCTGCGTTTGCCGAGAAGGCGGCAAAGTACGTCAAGGAGAAGGACTTCTCAGATAAGGCGAACGCGGAGCTGAAACTTTACAACGCCGCGATGAAGATCAACCGGCTTGAGATGCTCAAAGCGAACATCGGTCTTGAGCTGGTAGACACTTTCAACGATATCGAACAATCTTTCGACAGGAACCTGACCGATGCCGCGATCGCTGAGCTTGAGCGGCAGGCAGGAATACTTAAAGATACAGTAGGTGACAACGCAAAGGCAGCTCGTACCATAGTAGGTGCGAGCTTTAATAATGCCCATTTTTCTGACCGGATCTGGATGTATCAGGGGATGCTGAAGAATGAGCTGGACAGCCTTCTTCTAAACGGGATCGTCCAGGGACAGCACCCGGACGAGCTGGCGCGTCATCTGGCGAAGCGGTTCGGAGTATCGCGGTATAACGCCGAGCGCCTTATGCGCACGGAACTCTGCCGCGTCCAGACAGACGCACAGATGCTCTCCTACGAGAACGCCGGTTATGATGAGTATGTATATATAACAGTCGGCATCGGAGCCTGCGAGATCTGCGCTCCGCTGGACGGCGAGCACTTCAAGATAAAGGACATGCAGCCCGGATTAAACGCCCCGCCGATGCATCCGAACTGCCGGTGCAGTACGAGCGCCGCGATGGATCGGAAAGAGCTGGAGAGGGAGCTGTTTGGGGATGAGGCAGAAACTAAGAATGGTAAGGGCCTTTCAGCTGCAGATATTAATGAGATTGTAGAACCTCATGATCCTCCTGTGTTCATTAGAAAAGTTCTTGACAGTGAGGACAGGCAAAAGATATTATCAGAATATGAAAAGCAAATTGCTGATTCCCCAATAGAGAACGCGATTGTCATCACAAAAGATGGGAAGTTGTATCACTGTTATGGAACGTTAAATGGGGTATATCCTGATTACGATCTGGGGGAAGAACTTCGCGGTGCCGATATGACGCATAATCATCCAGTAGGTTCAGACAACGAATACTCATTCAGTTCTGCGGATATAATGCTGTTTGCGGAATGGGAGTTAAAAACACTCAGGGGTGTTGACGAATTGTTTATGTATGTTCTTGATCGTGATCCAGAACATATTGACAAGCATCTTTCAATCTTCGAATTTAATGATTATTCATCGCGACACGAAGAGGTAATTGGTCGTGCTGAGAAATTCGGATACGGATACAGGAGAAGACGTCGTGGATAATAAGAGAAGAGAAGAAGTAGAGAAAGAATTTCAAAAGCTTACGTCTATGTATGTTCAAAAGGAAATTCAGCGAGAAAAAGAATTATCGGAAAAAGGCTTAATAGTCGGTCTTGACGGGACTAATTATTTTAAGGACATTCAGGAGTGGCATCGCAGAGAAGTTAATAAATTGAAAGATAAATATGGAATTAATTAAAGCCACCCCTCACCGGGTGCTTTTTTGATGGAGAAAAAGCATGGAACTGAAAGAACTGACCGACAAGACGTTGGAACTGTTCGGCGTTACCGATCCGGGCCAGCTGGGCCCGTCCCTACTTGCGGCCTGCGGAGATCCCGAAAAGCTGCGTGCTTTCCGGGATCTGGTCAGCGGAGACCTGACCACGGACTGGATGCAGAAGATCTATCAGTATTATCTGGCTGACCGGAAGGAGAAGAAACAGGATTATACGCCGGCTTCCCTTGCCCAGTTCATGGGCCTGCTTGCTGGCGGCAGTGACAGCATCGTGGACATGTGCGCCGGCTCCGGAGCTTTGATCATCCAGAAATGGAACCAGGACCCGGATATCCGGTTTACAGCCATTGAGTATGACGGGACAGTGATCCCATTCCTGCTCTTCAACATGGTACTGCGAAATATCACCTGCAGAGTGTACCAGACGGACGCGCTGAGCGGTGAAGAGCCTGTGAGAGCATGGAAGATTACGAAGGGAGAAGAATTTGGGAACATCGCTGATATCGAACCCGCCTTATAACATGCACTGGACTCCTCCGGAGCTGGCCGGATTCCTGCCGCAGTATACGGGCTATGAGATCCCGCCGGCATCGAACGCCAACATGGCTTTCATCCTGTCAGCTCTCAACCGGATCGAGGACAGGGCGGTGATCCTTCTGCCCAACAGCGTTCTTTCTTCCGGACAGAAGCAGGAGCAGACGATCCGGCAGCAGCTGATCCGTCAGAATCTCCTGCTTGCTGTGATCAGCCTTCCGAGCAACATGTTTGAATCAACAAGTATACCGACCTGTCTTCTGGTCTTCGATAAGCACAAAGATACCAGGAAGATTGCCATGATCGACCTGAAGGATCACTGCACTGAAGAGACCAGGGACCAGCGCGGCCAGTTCGGCGGGAACTCCCATACCGGGAGGACCTACCACAAAAACATCATGGTCATCCCTCCGGAGATCATGCAGGAGTGCCTTGAGTTAATAGACAGCCGGCAGGACAGGGAAGGTTTCTGCAGGTGGGTATTGCCGGAAGACCTGGAAAAGAATGACTGGAACCTGACGCCGCGGCGGTACTTCGATCTGAAGATTGAGACATCGCACAGATCTTTCGAAGACATCGCCGCCGACTACAACAGGATCATTGCACAGAAGAACGCCATCCAGATTCGGATGAACAAAACAGCGGCCAAACGGCTGGGCTATGACTGCATGGACAGGGAATGCCCTGATCTGTCGGCCGCATTCGGTGTAGTTGGCCAGAAAGCAGAGAAAGAAAAGAACATTTCCTTCGGAGCAGACGATGGGATCACGATCCGGATCAGCACTAAGGAAGGAATCCATCCTTTGGTCCTTGATTTCCTGGGCCACTGGAAACAGATGATCATGTACCTGAACAACGAAGCGAACAGATACCTTGCCGAATTCCGGGACGCACTGCTCCCGGAGCTGATGAGCGGAAATATAAAAATCGAGTAACGGGCACCTTCGGGGCGCTTTTGTTATACACGAAAGGAGAGAACATGACAGGTAACAGCGGATTATATCACGGAACAAGAGGGAGCCTGGAAGGGCAGGTTGAATGGCTGCATCAGGAAAACGATCAGCTGAGAAACGAGAACGAGAAGCTGCGCAATGAAATTGACTGTATGAGAGAAGACTTCCAGCGCAGAGAGAAAGCAGCGCATGATGAATTAATAGCTGCCATCAGATCGCATGAAAGAAATGAAGCGCGGATGCTCGGCATGATTGACGCCCTTAAGTATTCGATCCGGTGCAATGGCGTCAGCGGGGCCGAGGTGGAGTTATGATCGAGGTATTATTCAGTGAAAGCGAGATCACTATCAGAGGCCATGCCAGAGCCGGGCCCGTGGGGCAGGACATAGTCTGCAGCGCTGTATCAACGCTGTTCCAGACGCTGGCAGAGTCAGTCAGGAAACTGACAGAAGATTATATAAGTTGTGTTATCAAACCGGGCTATGCCCGTTTGGAATATAAGGATCCATCAGAAAAATCGCGAGTTCTGATCGATTCTTTTTTTATTGGCTGCTGCGGAGTGGCACAGAGCTATCCGGAGCATGTAACTATCAAATAACATTGGCAGGCGTGGAACCGAAGAGCCGGGAGGCTCAGACAAAGCTACGGATGAAGGGCGGGAGCCCGGAGGAGGATACAGATGTTTTATACGAACTACAGACTTATGACAGCAGCATGTAAACAGCCGGTCAGGCCGCAGGATTTCAAAGGCCACAGCAGGTTCGACCTGCAGATCTTCGCAGATGGTGACGAGCCGGGAACCGATGAAGGGGATGACGGCAAAGCAAAGGATCCGGAAGATGGCGGCAGCGCATCCAAAGGCGGAAGCGATGAAGAAGGCAAAGGCAAGCGCAGCTATGACGATGCCGATGTTGACCGAATCGTAGCCAAGCATAAGGCCGAATGGGAGAAGCAGCACGCTAAGGACCTGGAGGATGCCAAGGAAGAGGCCCGCAAGTATGAGCGGATGTCTAAGGAGCAGCGGGAGGAGGCGGACAAAAAGAAGGCCGCTGACGAGGCCGCAAAGAAGGATGCCAGGATCAAAGAGCTTGAACAGCAGATCGCAACCGACGCTCTGCGCAAGAGTGTGGCAGCCGACGTGGAGGGGATGCCGGAGGGCATAACCGTTTCACAGGACTTCCTTGACCTTGTTGTGACCGGGGATGCGGATACGGCAAATGCCAATGTCAAAAAGCTTGTAGGGATCATCCTTGCGGACCGTAAGGCGCAGGAAACCAAGAGGGCGACAGGAAGCACGCCAAAGAGCTTCCGCAACGACGGCAAGGGTGCGGCGGATCCGTACCAGGCCATACTCGACAAATATAAAAAATAAAGGAGATAAGGGTTATGTATAAATTCAACCTTCAGTTGTTCGCGACAGGCGACAACCAGAATGAACAGATCAGAACATATGTGCCGCAGCTTCATGGGATACTGAGCTCGGTGTTTGCGAAAAAAGCATACTGGAGCGACTTCTTTACGCCGATCCAGATCCTTGACGGCATCAGCCACAAGGACATCGCGTTTTCGATAAAAACAAACGATGTGGCAGCGGCAGTATCCGCAGGATCCCTGGAAGCAGGCGGTACACCGGCATACGATACCGGCGCGAACGTAGCGTTCGGCAGCGGCACAGGCAGCACGAACCGTTTCGGTCAGAGAACCGAAGTGAAGTATACGGACGTGGACGTGCCTTATACCTGGGACTGGGTATATCACGAGGGTATCGATATCCATACCGTGAACGAGGAGTTCGACGCTGCGCATGCGAGAGAGCTTGACAAGATCGCGAACGCGATCACAGGCAAGTTCAACGCCAAACAGGGCGCGTACCTTTCCGCGAAGGCAGGCAAGACCGTTACGCTGAACATTTCCGCAGCGGATACGATCACCAAGGCTCAGGCCGTTGAGATCTTTGATCAGCTCAGCGCCTACATGATCGACAAAGAAGTGGATGAGACACTGACCAAAGTAGCCGCGGTAACGCCGGCGCTTTACAACGCGATCATCAACAACGACCTCGCTACAACCTCTAAAGGTTCGGATGTGAACATCGACCGCAACGAAGTGAAGATGTTCAAAGGCTTCGTGATCCGTCCGCTTCCCACATCCGCGTTTGCGGCTACCGAAGCTGTTGAGGCTTCCGGCACTTCCGGACAGGAAGGATATGTGGCGGCCGTAGCAGCAACCCAGGAACTCTGCATCGCGGGCGTTCAGGCTATGGGCGTGCCGTTTACAGGTATTGAGACAGCAAGAGCTATCGAGGCCCATGACTTCGACGGAACGGCTCTTCAGGGCGCAGGCAAAGCCGGCCAGTACATCAGCAATGATAACTGCAAGGCGCTTGTAAAGGTCAAAGCTACGATCACAGGCGCGTAAGGAGGATAAGGGATGTATCGGGTAATTGAATATTTCACCGATCTTCAGGATGATTGCCGTGAGTATAAGGCGGGGGACTTGTTCCCCCGCGAAGGCTTGACAGTATCAGAGGATCGGATCAAGGAGTTGTCGGGAAATGACAACAAACAGCGCAGGCCACTAATAGCACTGGCAGAAAAACCGAAGAAGAAGGCTTCAAAGAAAAGCGAAAAGGCCGGTGATCCCGAATGACAAATGTTCAGATGCTTGAGAAAGTAAAGAGCCTGCTGGGGATCACCGCAGAAGAAACGGCCGCTGATTCAATGCTCGATGCAAACCTTGAATGGATCATTGAAGCCACCACGGCCCGGCTGAAGATCCTGCTCGGGGTTGATCCTCCGGAGGAGATGCAGCACATAATCATTGATGTGGCGGTGATCAGGTTCAACAGGCTTGGATCCGAAGGCCTGTCTTCGCACTCGGTCCGTGACGAGAGCATGTCGTTTAATGAAAACGATTTTGCCGGATACAAAGACGAGATCGAGGCGTGGCTTGATGAGCAGGCGGGTACGAAGAAAGGCCGGGTGAGGTTCATTTGAGATATGACACACCGGTTTATTTCTGCAGCCGTGTTCCGGGGGCATATGATCCTGCGACCGGCAATTATGCCGATGATGCCATTACGGAGATAAAGCGTTATGCGAACATCCAAAACACGGACGAGCAGAGCATCAGTCTTCTGTATGGCGCACTGAAACAGGGAGTATTTACGATAACTCTGCAGCGCCCGCTGTTGTCTTCGTTTGATGATATCCGGATCGGAAACAAGCATTACCATGCGGATCAGCGTACCAGGCTTCGGTGCAAGGAGATCTTCATCGTGAGCGAGGTGATGTGATGGGAATTAAACTTGCAGGCATAAAAGAGCTACAGGTAAAGCTAAAGGACGCTGCACAGCTCGAGGCCGCGAAAAAAATCGTAAAACTAAATGGTGCCGAGATGCAGGAAAAGGCCGTCAGAGGCGCACCGTACAAGACCGGAACCTTGCGGCGAAGTATCCGGCTTGAGATAAAGGACCAGGGGCTAACGGCGGTAGTATCTGCCACGACCAATTATGCGGGATACGTGGAATGGGGTACGCGCAAGATGAGAGCCCAGCCGTACATGAGGCCTGCCTTCAGGCGGCAGGCGGCACAGTTCACTAAAGACATAGAGAGGCTTACGAAATGAGTCCACAGCAGCAGTTATTCGGCAGGCTCCTGACCGATATGAGGAATGAGGGATATGACGTGTATGACGGATCCATTCCGGATAACGCACCGTATCCTTTTGTATACATTGGTGAAAGCCAGACTGTAGGCGCACTCAGGAAGGATTGCTTACAGGGGACTGTATACAAGACGATCCATGTATATCATAATAATCATAAGCGCAGAGGAGAGCTGTCGCAGATAATCAATGACATAATAGGCATATGCGTCAATATAGCCAATACTACGAACTGGATCCTTGCGGAGTGCTCGGAGCAGGTCGTTCCGGATGATTCGACGAATACACCGCTGATGCATGGCATTATTGACGTCGGTTTCAGATTTTAACAGGAGGAAAAAATGGAAGCAGTAAAAGGCAGTAAACTTGTATATCTTTACAGAGTCCATGACAATGCAGCTACAGAGGACGGCGCGACGCTTGCGTTCACGACCGAAAACAGCAGGTCGGTATCCAAGGATGCCGATACGACCGTAACCAAGGACGGTACGGTCAGAACTCCCAGCCAGGCGGAGATCGAGATCTCAGCGACATCCATGCTTGCTCAGAATGACACTCTGATAGACAAGCTGGAAGACGCGATGCTCAGCGATAAGCTTATGGATATATGGGAGGCAAATCTTGACGATCCGAAGGACGGCACGTACAGCCTTACATCGGACACAGCCATTGTCGAAGGCAAAACATACTTTACCCGCAGCGGAACATCAGGGAGCTACACATACACGGCAGTAACTACTCCGGACGCCGCAAGTTTAAGCTCTTATTATGAGCTGGCAGCAACAAAGTTCGGAGGCAGATATTATCAGGGTTATCTCACATCGTTTGAGAAGACCTCTTCGGCTGACGGATATGTGGAATGCTCACTGACATTCGGCATCAACGGCATCGGAGCGAAAGGAAACGTAACTGTCGATGCGGCAAGCCAGGAGATAGCAGCTTACGTATTTGCAGACACACCCAGGACATCATGATAATCGTTCGGAGCGGCCTGTATGGCCGCTCTGACTTTTCAGGAGGACTTATAAATGGTCATTTCAATCAAGGACAAAGAATACGAGGTTCGTTTCGGCGTAGGGTTCGTACGGGCCCTGGACGCGAAATATTTCACAAAGGGCGTTGGCGGCGCAGTTTTCGGCATGGGCCTGCAGGTATGCGTTCCGAAGATCCTGACCGGAGACGCTACTGCTCTTGCGGACCTTCTTTATGAAGGCATGGCGCATAACAAGAGCCGCCCGGCGCTTAAGGATATAGATGCTTATATCGACGGCGCTGAAGATATCGACGCTCTTTTCGATGAGGTCATCGACGAACTAAAAAAGCAGAATGCTACCAGGAAGCCGGTCGAGAAGATGCTGGAGAATCTGGAGAAGGCAGAGGAAGAGAGCGAAGGCTGAAGACCTCAGAGGAGACTTATGAGGAGATAATTCTGAACAGCCTGCGCCGCCTTGACATGCATGATTTTGCAGATATAGACCGTATGACGCTTGCCGAATACCGGCTGCGGATGAAGGCCAGCGCCCTGCGGGATCTGGACGAGGACGAAAGGCTCGCGAAACAGGCATGGTTTAACAGGGAGATAGGCGCAAAGAAGAAAAGAGGAAAGAACAGTTACGATATCATATACAAGCGGTTCGATAAGTTCTTTGACGCCGAGAGCCGTGAAAAAGCGATCATGGGCTTTGAGGAGTATAAAAAGAAGCCGTCAACCGTGGCGGAAAGATATCGTGAGTACATGAGGAGGAGAGATGGATACACAAAGCGTTCAGGCGATACTGAGTCTTAAAGACAGCGGGTATACAAAAGGAATGAAGCAGGCCATCGCTGCCTCTGAGGAACTGGAGAGGCAGACCGGCAGGCTGTCAGACGGCATGAACAAGTTCGCCGTGGCTTCCGCGGCGGGCAACATTGCGGCAAGGGCGGTGGCGAAAGGTTTCGAGATGATCACTGCCGCAGTGGGCGGAGCGGTATCAAGGCTGGATACAATGCACAACTATCCCAGGGTCTTGGAATCATTGGGATATTCGGCTGAGGAAGCGCAGAAGTCGATGGAATATTTGTCTGGCGGCATAGAGGCTCTGCCGACCACTCTCGACGGGATCATTTCATCGGCACAGACGCTTACAGCATCACTGGGGGATCTGGAATCAGGAACCAAAACAGCGGTCGCTCTTAATGACATGTTCCTTGCAGGCGGTCAGGGAGCTGAGGCGGCAAGCCGCGCTATGGTGCAGTATAACCAGATCCTTGCGAAGGGCAAGGTCGACATGCAGTCCTGGAACTCGATGGTCGAGGTTGCTCCGGGACAGCTGGCACAGCTTGCGCAGTCCTTGCTTGGCGCAGGAGCAAGCCAGAGAGATCTTTATGCCGCGCTGCAGGATGGTACATTGAGCGTGCAGGACTTAAACGACGCAGTGATCCAGCTTGATCAGCAGGGCGGAGAAGGCTTTTCGTCTTTTCATGATCAGGCACTCGCTGCTACCGGAGGCATAGGAACTGCATGGACGAACGTACAGACCGCGGTAGTAAAAGGTGTGGCAAATGTCATAGATGCATTTGATCAGGCTGCACAGGCAGCGGGCCTTCCCGGAATCAGTGAAGGGCTGGAGATGGCCAAACAGGCGGTAAATGCGTTTTTTGATGTGCTGGCAAAGGTGGTAGGCGGTATTACTTCTGCGGTAGCTCCGGTGTTTAAGTTTCTGGGGGATCATATACAGGCGGTAGGCACAGCGGCAGCGGCAGCAGCGGCAGGATTTGTGGCTTTTAAGGTTGTTAATCAAGCAAAAACATGGATAGATAAATTTGGAACGGCTACGAAGGACGCCGTAAAAAGACTGGATGCCTACAAGTCTGCTATCGATAAGCACGGCAGTGTGTCCAAATCTGTGGAAGCGGCAGAAAAAGCACGTACAGAGGCCACGAAGCTTACAGCTGAGGCTGATAAAAAGGCTAAGGCTGCTACCGAAGCTGCGAAGAGGGCTGAAGAGCTCAGAGAAAAAGCCTCAAAGGCTGAAGAGAAAGCCTTAAAAGGCGGAGCAACCGCTTCACAGGCAAAAACTGCCGCAGAGAAGGCACAGAAGAAAGCGACGCAGCAGTCTGAAGCAGCAGAAAAACTGGCAAAAGAAGCTGAAGAAGCCAGAACAAAGGCGACCCAGGCAGCGACGGGTGCAACGCTTGCAGAAGGAACTGCTGAAGCGGCATCTAACGCTCAAATCACAGCAAAAGATTTGCTTTTGGGAGTGCTGAGCGGCAAATATTCTATAGTAACGGCAGGGCAGATGGCTTTTAATGCAGCAATGGAAGCTAATCCTATAGGACTTGTGATAACAGCTATTTCAGGGCTTATCTCTGTTATTAGTCTGCTGTCAGGCGCGCTTGGAGGCGGCAGCGAAGAATTCAAGGAGGCAAAAGAAGCTCACGAAGAATTCATGAGTTCTGTAAAGGAGCACAGCCAGAGTTTTAATAAGACTGTGCAGGACCTGAAAAATGCAGAGGAAGCATCCGATAAATATGCGGATGAGACTCGTGAACTTACGGACAAGATCTTTGATTTAGCGGAAGCAAGCAAGAACGCTAATGATCAGGAGTTCCAGGCGTATATGGAAGAGATGGATCCGCTTATTGATCAGGTGAACGGGCGGGTAGAAGACCTTAATTTGTCATTTGATGAACAATCCCGGACGCTTAATAAAACCGAAGAAGAGGTTATTGATTATATAGACGCATGGGCAAAGGCAAAGAAACTGGAGGCCATAGCAGAGCATTATAACACCATACTTGAGGAGGGAAATCAGCTCACATCTGACCGCATCGGGCTATCTAAAAAGCTTGAAGCTGCGGAAAAGCTTCAAAAGGAAGTGTGGGCGGCATCAGCAAGCCAAAGCGCAGACAGAATCGCAGAACTGTCTTCTGAATGTGAAAAGTTAGGAACGACATATGCCGGACTTTCGGATTATATAAATGACTTGCGAAGCCAATTACAGGAAACTGATAATCAGATAGAAATATCTGCCGAAACTGAACGGGAATGGGCGGACAAAGTTGCTGCGGCAGAAGAAGAGGCTCGGGCACGTGAGGTAACAGCTGTTAAAAATGCCGTAGCGGAAAAACAAACAGCACTCGATAACGCGGTTTCTTCCCACTCTATGACCTTGGACCAGCTTTCAGAGAAAAATCAGGAAACTGTCAAGCAGATGGCAGATGAGTGGCAAGGATATGTTGATAAAGCACACGATATGTTTAACGCCCTGTCAGAAGACCAGGAAATGAATGCTCAGCAGATGATTGATAATCTGAAAAAAAACCGTGAAGTCATAACCCACTGGGGCGACAATATGGAGGCTTTGCGCAATCGTTTTGCTCAGCTGGGACTTGACGACGCTGTTCTTGAGCAGTTGCGTGATCTTGGACCTGAAGGCGCCGGATATGTCGCAGCGCTTGCAGCTGCATCTAACGAGGAATTACAAAACTTGGTTGCAGAATACGGCGAAGGCGGCGCAGCAGCAACAAGAGCTTACAGGCAAGGGTACTCTGAAGAAGCTCAACAGGTGTATGATGCAGTCAGTCATCTGGTACAGCAGTCAAAGACAACGCTAAATGATGAGCTTGAGGCGGCGGATCTGACACAGTTGTCAGAAGATCAGCTTAGAGAAATAGCTGGAACGATAACGGATGATCAGGAAGTTATTGATGCTGTTATCCAGATGGTAAATGGTGCTAACACAGCGGCGCAGACAACGGCTGCTGAAGGAAGCTCTGTAACAGGTCAAACAATTACGACCGAAACGGCTGCGGGCATATCTGAGACAACAGACGCGCCGGTGGGAGCTGCTGCAGAGATGTCATCGAATATTATCAGCACAGCGCAAAATATTCTTGCAGGCATGTTTGGAGTCGGAAAAGAAGGAGCAGATAAGGCAACAAGTGGAGTGAACGCCGGTAAAGGCGAGGCAGAATCTGCGGCAAATGGTCTGGGGTCAGTTTTGCAATCGGCACTAAAATCGACATTGTCCGAATCAAAAGTTTTGGCGATTGGAAAAACAGTTACTCAGGCAACTGCGAAAGCTATTGTGTCAGGCACACCAGCGACAAGGCAGGCGGCAGCCTCATTAGGAAGAGGTGTAACAACATCAGAGGCTCAAGGGATAAGCTCTATGGCAGGTACTGCTGTAGCAGCAGCATCAAGTGCAGCAAATGCTACGATTAATGCAATGAGAGGGCCTTTATCCAATACATATAGTCTTGGAATATTTGCAATGCAAGGTTTTGCAAACGGTATGTCAGGTATGGCAGGTCGCGTAATGTCTGTTGCTGGAAGCATTGCAAGTACAGCTGCTGCCACAATCAGCAGCGCGTTGAAGATCGGATCACCGTCAAGACTCATGAAGCAGTACGGCGCCTGGGCGGGCGAAGGTCTTGCTCTGGGCCTTGAATCAGCGAACAGCATGGTTACGAAGGCATCTGAGGCGCTGGCGGATGCAGCTGCCGGCATATCATTCAGTCATTTTGGGAACATGACCAGATACAGCTTTGAAGGCAGCCTTGCGATTGCCGGAGGCGATTTCTACGGTGATGAGATCGATTCTTTAAGGGCAGAGTTCAGGTCTCTTAAAGAAGCGATCCTCGGCAGGCCTATAGATGTCAGGTCAACTATAGAAGTAGACGGCAGGGAGTTCGCAAAGACCACAGAGCCTTACATAACAGCGGTTCAGGAGAGCAGGAATAAGACAAAGAATTATATCAAAGGAGTCAGGTAATGTACGAATTCATAGATACTATAGAGAATGCGGCAGAAGAGTATCTGGCTTCTGAAGCCGTCTGTTATGCCGGCAATATCCTTGACAGTGTCGTGCCAGGCTTCAGGACCCTTTCGGTATCGGGCCGAGAGCTGTTCGGTCGCAAGCCGGAGACATATTCGGTGGGCGGTAATGACGGGGAGTATTACCGCCGGTCAGAGTATCCGGCACGTACGATCACGGTCAGGTATCAGCTGATCAGGCCGAATAATGCCGCGTTCCGCGCGGCGTTCAATCTGCTTAACAGCCTTTTGATGCCGGAGCAGGCACGGCTCTGGTTCAATGATGAGCAGGATAAGTATTTCATTGCGACCAGCGCGTCATGCGGCGAGGTGGAAGAAGGCCGGAACGCAGTTACCAGCGAGATAGAGTTTTACTGTGCGGATCCAAAGAAGTACGCTTTTGAGCCAAAGGAATTCAGCGCCTCTGCTGATAATGACGGCATACTTACTGCAACAGTGGTCAATGGAGGAACCGTGCCGGTGCCGATCGATTATGAGATCACTATGAACGGCGATAACGGTTACATCGGGATTGTCTCGGCAAATGGGGCAATGCAGTACGGATATGTAGATGAGAGCGATGGTGAAAGCCTGGTAAGGGATGAAGCCTTACTTACAATGAGCGAAATAAGCGCTGCCGCATGTGATACAGGAGGAACGATCCCGTTTCCGCCGGTAGCTGCCGGCGGCACACAGGGCACAATGAATTACCAGAAGCAGGGAACTCCTGCGGAGCAGGCCGCGGCGAAAAACATCAAATGGATGGGGCTTGATTCTGCAGGGCCGAACATTTCGGGGTGGCATGGCGCTATCAAAACAATACTTGTGCCGGATGATTCGCAAGGCGATGCGGGCGCGGTAAACTTTTACAGCTATACGTACCATTGGTTCCAGTTGAACAACGTAAAACAGCAGGGGGCACAATGCATCCTGTTTTTAGATGAGAATGACCACATCATATGCGGCATCAACATCTATAAGCAGCACTCCGGAAGCACAGAGGCGCAGGTGCAGCATCTGGTAAACGGCAAGGTGGTATGGGCTAAAAACTTCCAGGCGAACAGCAGCTCGAAGCAGAACCCTTATCTGGTCGGTTACGGGCACAATGACTTTCGAAAGGTCGGATCAAAGATCACGCTTTATTATATGGGCAAGTACTACACGTATACTGTGCCGGAACTGGAAAATACGGCTGTTACGAAGATCAAGATTGGCATTTTCGCAATGGGAAGCAATCCGGTGATGCCGCGTAATTACATTTCAAGCATGTGCTTCTGGAAGCTGAACGTAGATTACTGGGAGGATCGCCCGAACAGGTATTCTGAGGGTGATGTGCTGGAAATCAAAGGAGCTGAAGGTGCAGCTTATCTCAATGGGATGATCAGAAGCGGTGATGAGATCATAGGGACACAGTACTTCAAAGCGGAACCGGGTGAGAACCTGATCCAGTTCGTTAACAGCACATGGGCGGATCCGGTTACTGCGAAGGCTAAGATTCGGGAGGCCTGGATATGAGGATATGCATTTTATCCAAAGATAACATACCGCTTGGGTATCTGGATAATGATGCCCCGGAAGCGCTGCATTTTTATGATGATAATCTTCACAAATATCTCGATGGAAACGCACACATATTTGAGTTTGATGTGGATTCCCATCATAAAGATGCGGAGCTTCTTTCAGCAGGGAACAAGCTGTCATTTCGTGATGGCGTTAAGGATTATTATCTGACGATCATGACAGTCGCAGAGACAGAGGATGAAAAAAGCATCGAAGCATTCAGTCTTTCCTTTGAGTTGAACAATGAATCAGCGCTTGCATTTAAGGCTTCGGCGCCTATGTCTTTTGCTGAATATATAGCAGCTATGAATTTCGAACACAGGTCACTGACAATCGGAAGGTGTGAGGTGTCTGATAAACGTATCACCTGTGAGTGGGAAAGCGACTCAGACACTATACTTTCCAGGATATACAGTCTCGCCGATAAATTTGGCGCTGAAGTGGAATTCGTGCCTGTGCTTAACGATGATTATTCGCTAAACACCATAACTTTGAATGTATATGTGGCCCATGATGACGGCAACCAGGGAATAGGCAGGCGCAGAGACGGGTACGCATTCAGATATGGACGAAACATCTCCGGAGTAAGACGCACGGTAGATGTTAAGGAGCTGTACACTGCGATCAGGCCTTATGGCAGCGAAACTAACGGTACTCGGTTAACTCTTGAATCGTTAGGGGAGATTAAGATATATGACGATAATGGGATTCTGGAATTTCATCATATAGCCGGAGCAAAGGAGATCTTAGCGCCTAAAGCAAGAGATCTTTTTCCTTCGAATGTTCTGGAAAATTCAGACCGCTACATAGCGTATAACTGGAATACAGAATATAAGACAGTCAATGATCTCTATGGCAACTCGCTTGCTAAGCTAAAAAAGCTGTGTGTCCCTTCTGTCGAGTATGAGATTGACGGATACATGGACGTGGATATAGGGGATACGGTCATCATAGCTGACGAGGGATTCAATCCGCCTTTATATCTCGAAGCAAGAGTGACCGAGCAACAGGTGAGCTTTACGGATCCCTCGAAGAACAAGACTACATTTAATACTGTGATCGAGTTGGAATCTCAGGTGTCAGCTGCCATAACGTCGAGGATGCAGGAGCTGTCAAAGGCTGTAAGTGACGCACAGGCAGCGGCCGATCAGGCGAGGGAAGACGCCGCGAGAGCACAGGCAGCGGCCGATGAGAACAGCCAGTATGCATTCAATATCACGTCATCGAACGGAACTGTTTTTAAGAACAGCACTGGAACGACAACACTGTATGCCAACTGCCTGCTTAGAGGTCAGGACATATCAGACGACATGACGATTGTCTGGATGTCCGGCGAGACCGAGGTCGGAACGGGCAAGACATATACTATAAACGCTGCAAACATAAGTGAAAAAGCGACATTCCGATTCGATGCATATGACATTGACGACATACTGCGTGGCTCTGCCGAGGTTACGGTATCGGATCTGACTGATGCGTCGCAGATCTGGACTACAACTACGGCACCTAAGACTCCGAACTATACTTTCACAATAGAGAATCTTACCGGTGATTATGACGTGCCTGTAAAAACAGGAGATATCATTCTTTACAGCTATTATAGATATACTGTAAGCAGCGTATCGGACACGACTGTCAGATGTACCACAAGACAGAGTTTAAGAGGCTCGCAGGGTGCTAAGGGAGATGACGGCGAGGATGCGGTTCTCCTAAGAATAGATTCCTCTCGAGGAAATATGTTTAAAAACAATGCAGTATCGACCGATTTGCGAGTAACAATTTTTTATGGAGCGCAGACGATCACAACACAGGCAGCATTGATAGAGGCTTTTGGAAATACTGCTCACCTGGAATGGTATTGGCAGCGGGTTAATGAGGATGAGTTTCATGTTATATCGGCTTCGGACAGCAGGCTTTATGATGATGGGTTTGCGTTTGTTCTGACACCGAACGACGTAGATACAAAAGTGACGTTTATTTGCAGATTGATTATTGACTAAAGGAGAACAAAAGTGGCTATAAAATCAGCAGACCAAATAACTATTATAGATTTGACTGATGCGTACTCTGTCATGCTTTCAGCGGATTCGATCGCATTTAATGGCGGGATAGATACTTTAGGTACGACGCAGAGCGTGACTATCAATATATTTGCATTCAGAGGCACGGAAAAGAGGTCGCCGTCCGTTTTAAGCAGTGACATAACCTGCCCGACGAATGTATCGGCATCAGTTGGGACATTAACGAACCAGGTTCTGCCTATAACCTTAACGTTTGCAGCAGCGCTCAGTTCAGCGGGAAAAGTAACGATTAATGTTACCGTAGACGATGTAACCATTCAGAAAGAATTTTCTTTTGCCATTGCGTTTAAAGGTGAAAAAGGCGATACGGGTGATGGAGCCATCTGGTATTCCGGAACTGCTATTACCGGCACATCGACGACAGCAAAAGCATTTAGTTCGTCGGGAATTACAGCAGCAAAAGTCGGCGATATGTACCTGAACACCAGTACTTCATACACGTATCGTTGTACAGTAGCAGGTGCTCCAGCTGTTGCAAAATGGGCATATACAGGAAGCCTTAAGGGCGCCACAGGTGACGGGGCAGTGTGGTATACAGGAACCGGCATAACAGATGAGTCAACAACTGCTGCAATATATTCAGGGTCCGGAGTGTCAAACGCAAAGATCGGCGATATGTACCTGAATACCGAAACATCAAATACATATCGCTGTACCGTTGCAGGTGCAGCATCTGCAGCCAAATGGGTTTATGCAGGAAACATCAAGGGTGAACAGGGTGATGCCGCAATTACAATGTCTATCACAAGTTCTGCCGGAACTATATTTAAAAACACGAGTATCGCTACAACTCTGACCGCACATGTATATATGGCGGGACAGGAAGTTTCAGACGTATCAACATTAGGAACGATAAAGTGGTATAAAGATGGTGGGCAGACGGCTGTACACACAGGGGCCACTCTCAGTATAAGCGCTGGAGATGTGACCAACAAAGCTGTATATGTGGCGCAATTAGAATCGGCATAAAGTCAAGAGGGTTAAACATGAGTATAAGTTTAACAAACAGTGAGGTAAAAGCATATGATTCTCGCACGTGATTCCATAACTTTGGTGCATGTTGTAGAAATCGAATCGTACACAAGATATTACCTGTTGCAGTCTTCAACACTTCAGCCGCCGGCGAAGCCGATAAGCGAAGATCCGGCAGATGACGACGATTGGCAGGATTCGGAGCCGGCATACACTGCCGGCAGTACAAACAGTCTGTATTTTGTTGATAAGACCCAATATTCAAATGGAACATACAGCTACTCTGAGGTTAGCCTGTCTTCCGAATACGAGGCTGCGAAGTCAGCGTATAACACGGCCAGTGCGGCACAAACAACAGCTAACACCGCATATGATAAGATATCTAATCTTAAAATTGGTGGAAGAAACATATATACAATAAAGGATGAAGTATCAGGATATATAGCTGCAAGCGGAGCGACTATAGCCGGAGCCTCTTCTACACAAAAAGAAAAGACGAGCGGTTGGATTCCTGTTGATAGCGTTGACTCTGTTAATATTCAGGTATGGGTTCCAGCTGCGGGAACGCCGTGGTTGGGATATGCGTTTTATACAGATAAGGATTTAGCAACTCATATCGGAACTAGGCCGAGCAAGACTGGCACTGCCAATTCAATCTACATGTCTATGACAAGTATTACCGTTCCTGACACCGCCCGGTTTTTGAGGGTCTCATACCGCTCATATGGAAACGACGGACGAATAAAAGTCGAGAAAGGAAATCAGCTTACCGATTGGACTCCTGCGCCCGAAGATATCGACAGTGATATCACAGCGGCTCAAAATGCTGCTGATACCGCTTTGGATCAATCAGTCGAATATATTGTTGGTACGCAGACAGCTGCGACTGGGTCATGGACTGGTGTAACTCAGGATTCTGAGTTGAAAGTCGGTAAAACGATAGCTTACAAACTTCCTTATGCCGGAAGCGGCAATGCAAGCTTGACGTTAACACTATCTGATGGAACAGAGACTACGGCGATTCCGGTTTATACAAATACGTCCCGTGTGACCACTCATTTTGGCGCAAACTCAATCATTAACATGACTTATGACGGAACTAACTGGAGAGCAGCATCGATTCCGAATTCAAATAACTATGATCGAAGGCTTCATAACAACGCGATTCTTGCTGCAACAGCTATTGTGAAAAACAAACTGATAGCCGGAAATGATTCCGGTTATAACAATATACAGGCAGGATTAAGCTTTGACTTGTCTTATCCAATCCTTTGGGCATCTGCGGCAATTGCAGCAACAAAGACAGCAGCCAACACTTATGAAGCATATCCATCCACTCCATTCTCTACTACAGGGACTATCGAGGGTGGTGCCTCAAATAAGATGTTATATTTGAAAGGCTCCGTCAGCGGAAATACCTTTACTGTTGCTGCGAGTAATTTCCTTACGACTGTCGTACCTGTTATAGAAGACGGATTTTATTATATTCCGCTTGGAGTCATGTCGAGTGCCACTGCTGGATATTTTGCTACATCGAACAGGTTATATGCGTTTATAAATGGCGCATTTCAGCCGGTTGATACAGCGGCTCAGTTACTGGCCGGTGAAGCAATGCAGATAGCCGATTCAAAAACAAAAACATATCGTCAGGCAACAGACCCTAGTCTTGAGACCGGTGCTGTAATGACAGAAGGTGATCTGTGGATCGATACTGATGATTATAACAAGACATATTGGTGGGATGGAACAGCCTGGCAGACGGCAGAAACAGTGCAGCCGAATCCGAACCTTATTCCTAACTCCGGGACTTTCAAAGGTTGGATGAAAAGAGACGGCTCAGCCAGGATAACGTATTCGACGGATCCCAATGACAGTGCCTTAGAGGTTTGCGATTTCGAATCAGCAACCGGTTGGGTATCTGTTTACTCTCCACCAATTAAATACTCAGACGTAAGAGGAAAAACCGTAACATTATCTTATTGGGCAAAGATAGATGATTGGACAGCAGGCGATCCAAGCTCGGCATCGTTTTTAAAAATATCTGCTTACTTATTAAAATGGGCTGATACCGGTAAAGTGGTCACGGTTAAGTATCATGATAATACAATATATTCGGCAACATTGGAAACCACGACTGACTGGCAATTTGTATCAAAAACATTTGTTGTGCAAGACAGTTATTTTACATCACCCTCCGAAGGAACGATCGATCCAGACAATGATTTATTTGCTATTTGTTTTCAGAAGCATGTTGCTACAGACGCCCATTTCAAGAAAGTAAAACTTGAGATCGGGGAGTCTGTAACGGAATGGACTGCCAATTCTGGTTTAATAGCTTCGGACAGAGGCGCTGCGAAATACGGAAGTTGTACTACCGGAAACTCGGCAGCTAAAACCGTCATATGCGATGACTTTAATTTATTTATCGGTGCGGAAATAACCGTTACATTTACAAACTATAATAAATATGCGGCACCGACATTGAATGTTAATTCTACCGGAGCCATACCGATATATTTTAATGGAAGCATAACAAGCGCTGTGAATAAATTCTTCTGGGTTGCCGGAACCACCATTACATTCAGGTATGACGGCACAGGCTGGGTTCCGATAGGTTATCCTTGTAGCTATTATGGAAGTTGTGCAGATGATTCGACTACTAGTCAGAAGTTGGTAACAGTACCTGGAGCCGTTATATGTGCCGGTACAGTATTAAATGTCAAAATGGCCAGTAGTCACTCCGGTTTAGTTACAATTGCACCAAGCAGTACATCTACTACTGAACTTGGAGGCACTGAAGCATATCCATCTGATTATGTATCTAATGGCTCTGCTAGTATTTCATGGCAAACAGGAGAAGTAGTCCAGTTCACATTTGATGGCGAAGTCTGGAATATTGCTAATATCTCTTTGAGAAATCATTTCTGGCATGATTCAGACGGAGCACATATTGCAAGTTCGTCAAGCGCGGCGA
>Ga0310691_10001104_pt1 | contig 43569 bp, 43 predicted proteins | sample 176DNAGHGlowgp2_FD_203887 | JGI IMG/M metagenome (GOLD analysis project Ga0310691, IMG submission 203887) | Sheep rumen microbial communities from Palmerston North, Manawatu-Wanganui, New Zealand - 1766 DNA GHGlow gp2 (v2) (version 2) | ecosystem: Host-associated > Mammals > Digestive system >... | reverse complement strand
GCCGCTGAAGCCCGCCGTCGCGAGGCGCTCACACATCTCCTTGCCCCACACGAAGTTCTTCACGCTGCGGTTGAAGTAGTTAAAAGCCGTCTTATCCTTGCTCAGCAACCGCCCCACACGCGGCATGACATGCGAGAAGTACAGGTCATAAGCCCATGCCATCACCTTATTCTCGGGATAGGAGAACTCCAGGATCATCAGCTCGCCGCCCGGTCGCAGCACCCGCTGCATCTCGGAAAGACCCTTGTGCAGGTCCGAGAAATTACGCACCCCGTAGGAACAGGTGACCACATCGAAGCTGTTGTCGTCAAACGGCATCTCCAGCGCGCTGGCCTGCATGAAGGTGATGCGCTGTTGCAGGTCCTGCCGCCGCACCTTCTCCTCACCAATGCGCATCATCTCTGCCGAGAGGTCGATGCCCGTGATTTGGAACGCCGTGCCACACTTCTCCAACCGGCGCGCCAGCGCTATCGCCAGGTCCGCGGTGCCGATGGCCACGTCCAGGCACTGCAGCTTCGCGCTCCCCTTCGTGCCAATACCCTTCACCGCCTTACGGCGCCACCATTTGTCGATATTGAGCGACAACAGGTGGTTCACGAAGTCATACTTCTTTGCTATGCGGTCGAACAACGACCCTATATTCTGCTTTTCATTCATCGTTCGTTATTTGTTAATCATCAATCATCATTCTTCAATCATCACTATTCTTCCTTTCTGCGCACAAAACTACATAAACTTCCCCAAACACACCTCCTTCTCCCTTTAAATTAAATGTTTCTTAACAAAAATAGTCCGCACATATCACTCCATTATCTCCCGAAGTGGCCGGGGGTGGGACGGTAGCGTGTTTGGGAACCGCTGCCTAAGGCAATGAGACTTCCTTCGCAGACAAGGCGACGGAGGAGGGTGGTGATGCGCTTGTGCGTCAGGGTGAGCTCAAAGGCGAAGGCGACATCCTTGTGGGTGACGGTGTCGTGCGTGGCAAAGAGCTCCGTGAGGGTGGCGTCAATCTCGGCATCGTCCATGTGGAAGACCTGACCGTATGGCGACTGATCCACAGGGAAACGGCGTACCTGCTGCAGCAGCTCGCGGTCGGGAGTGAACAGGATGTCATCAACGTGGACATCGCGCCCGTGGTAGTAAGCCCCGCTCTTGTCGCTGTTCTCCTTGACTTCGATACTGCCCTTCAGCGAGAGACGGAAGGTGCCTATGCCGGGCAGCAGGACGGCATTGCCCTTCTCCATTTCGTGCAGCATCACGCGCTGCAGCGTGTCCAGCGCAGCTATCAGCTCCCCTTTAGGCATCAACGAGGGCAGGCGCGAGCTGCTGTCCTGATACTCTACCGCATCCACCGTGGGGCGGTGCTCCAGACGTGGCCGCAGGCTGCGCAGCCACTGCTCGTCCGTCATGTGGTTCTCTGTCGTTCCGTTCTCTGTCTTCTCGATGGGCAGCAGCCCACGCTTTGCAATTGTAAATCTAATGGCCATATAGGTGATAGGTTATAGGTGATAGGTTATATGTGATGGGGTGAATCGTGTTCGTTTACGCTGCAAAAATAGTCATTTTGCCCGAAATGACCAAATCTTTTGCCCCAAACCATACAATCTTTTGCACGAAAAACCACCATGTGTTGTTTAATCCATCATGATGGCACAATGAATCCATCATGATGGCTCAATCAATCCATCATGATGGATTCATCTCCACACCACTATAAAACCCGCAACGGGGCACAATAATGTCCGCAATGGCAGAGCACCCTTCGCGAATTATTCCTGCTATGTGCGGACATTTTTTGTTAAGAAATATTTAATTTGAGGGGATGGCTGTTTAACTTTGGGGCGTTTCTTCGTTATATAGGTGTAATGACACAAGAAGCGTTCATACATATCTCCTGTGAAATGCTTGCCCAGGCCGTCGGCGTAGCGCTACGGTTCGGGTATGCACAGGATGATGCAGAGGACATTGCGCAGGACGTGATGCTGAAGCTGTGGTGTCTGCATGAGAAGATTGATGATATGGCACGACTGCAGGCCTCGGTGGCTATCACGACGAAGCACGTGTGCATCGACCGCTGGCGCACGGCACACCTGAATGCGGATATGGACATCGCAACGCACCTCGTGGACGAGGACTCGCTGTACGACCGTCTGGAATATACAGAACTGGAGCAATGGATGAACGAGCAGATAGCGCTGCTGCCATCTACTTCGCGAATCGTGCTGACGATGCGACAGTTGGAACGGCGCGAGCTCAGCGAGATAGCAGACATCCTTGGCATCAGGCAGAGCTCAGTTTCCACGCTCCTGTCACGTGCACGACACGAATTGTTCAATCAACTAAAGAGGAGGAACCAACAATGACAAAACAGTATAACAAAAAGGAGATTGCCGCCCTCATCGAAAGGTTCATGGCCGGCGAGAGCACGCTGGCAGAGGAGCAGCTGTTGGCCGACTACTTCCGCACTCACGAGGTGGCTGACGAGTGGCGGGAGTACAAGGAGATGTTCGCGCTGTTCGACAACAGTAAGGTGGACGTCGAGCCAGCATTCTCAGGCCGCAGGACTGATACATCATTCATCAATCGTCAATCATCATTCATCATTCGTCAATCATCATTCATCATTCGTCATTCGATATTCACCGTCATGGGCATTGCCGCCGCTGTCATTCTCACTTTCCTGCTGTGGCCAGAGGGGAACGGCCCCCTTCCGACCTCCCCCAAGGGGGAGGAGTATGATTACCTGCGGGAAAGGGCGGCTGAGGCTGAAATAACGCAGCCGATGGTGGAGGTCGCGACAGTGCAGCCGCAGCAGGAAGCTTCTTCCAAGGTGCTGACGGAGCAGAAGCGCAAGAAAGCAATCCCCAAGCCTATCTCAGAACCGCAGCATGAGGAGGTTCCCGACGAGCCACAAACGATGGAGGAAACGGAAGAACTCATAGACCTCTATGAGGCCTCATATCGGCCGCCGATGGAAGAAATGATGACGGTTGAAGAGCTGCACGCCCGTGGAAACCGGCTGACGGAGAACATACGGCAACAGCTTCAAGCCAACAATGTCCCATACTAAAATTGCACAACGATGAACAAGTTTGCATCTTTCCTTATTCTTATAACCACCTGTATCACAGCGCACGCCCAGGTGCGGCCGGAGATGAGCCGACTCTTTGACGAGCTCAAGGGTATCGGCATAGAGAACCTTGATATCATCAAATCGGGAGGACTGGATGGCCCTTATCAGCTGCACTATTCCATAGCGCTTGATTACCGTCCCAAACATTACCGTAAAGCCTCAGGTCCAGCCTTGGACTCGTTATTACAGCGGGACAGAAGCCTGCAGGAACAGCGCCTGGCTGCCGTCCGCCGCACCCTCGACGAATTGCAGGCAGAGGCACGAGAGAGCTATCATTATGAATATCACCATGATGGGCAGGATACCATCGTCTATTCCATGAACCTCAGCCACAACGACGACTGGGTCGCTACCAGCGGCGAACACAACCAAAGGAAGTTCTACTCCGACGAAAGTCTGAATTTCAGTTATCACCCGTATCACCAGAAAGAAATGGGATTCGCTGGGAATCTTATGTATATGGTCACGCTGCCCCAAGACAGCTTCGACATCACGCCTTATACGGAGGAGATGCTGGCAGCCGACATCGACAGCCTGTTCAGGCAGCATCGCATCAAGCCGCGCAAAGCGCTTTGGCAGCACGATCAGGAGTATTCGAAAGCGTATTTGGAATCCATCAAGCACACCGGTGACTATAGATATTGTCGTGGAGGTGGGGATATAGACCATCTCGAGGGCGTCACGAATGCAACCATTTACACCGTACCGCTGGATAAAACGCAACAGGCGCAGCAGCTTCTTGCCGCGTTTGACAGTTTGGCGCAGCAATATGCCAAGCACCTGCACAGCGAAGCTCACTACACATACAACTATAACACCACTTTCAAGGAACCCATCTGGGCACCGATGCTGACGATAACATCTGTGAACCGGCAGTTAACCCCCTCACAAATGTACACCTGTAAGCTCGACCTTAAACGTGATGAATTCGGCTATCATTTCGTCGTCGCTCAAACTCACGGCACCTTGTGGATGCCTCGCCATTGGCCATCCACGAAGCGCGACATCAATGGCCAGCGAACCTACTTCAAAGGCATGAAGCCAAAAGAGGAGCGCAAGTGAATACTATAGAAACGTTTAACTTCCTTTATTGTCCAACTGTTGGGGGGGGCACATCATTTTGATTCTTGCTGCTTTCCGTGAGTCCATCCGCAAGAAGAATGAGTGGATAAAGCAGGCAGACGAAGAGTTTAAGAGGATTCGCGAAGAGCGCAGGCAATTAGCTTTATAGCTACAGAAATCCAATCCTCGGCTTAAGGATATCTTCGCTGAGTTCGATGAGACCATTAGCATACTGACCAATAAACCAGAGTAATCACGCGCCTCATTCCCACAATGCCTAACAAATAATAAAAGTGTATTTCAAATCTCCCCGCTACGTCTCACGACGCGGCGGGGAGAGGTGCCTATAGGTCTTCTGTTTATTAACTAAATCTATCTGCTTTATAGAAATCAATTTTCAAAAGGACCTACTTGAACATGTTCTGCTTGATCATCTGCTGGATGTCCTCGGGAGCGTTCTTTGTCTTGCAACAGTTCACGATGTACGTCACAAGCTTTTCGGGCAGTTGGGTCTTCTTCCAAATGTCGTGACGCTTCATCCATGTGCCTTTGGTCGTGGTCTTGTCAATCCAGGTGATGGCATCCTTGATAGCAGGGCGGCCCATCTCGGAGTACCAACCGTCCTTAAGGGAATAGGTGCCGTACTCGTGAGGCAACACGACACACTTGCCTTCCTTCGTGAGTGCAATCTCAGCGCAGGCGTACTCGCCATCCGCGCCATAGAACTTGAATTGGGTATAGCCCGACTCTTTGCCACAAACGGTCTTTTTCTCGCCCTCCCACTGCATGGACTCCATCAGCCATACGCCGACAATCTCCTTGTCAGAGATCTTGTTGTTTTGTGCTGAAAGCTGTGCCACGCACGCCAGCACCATTGCCATTGTCAGAAACATCTTTTTCATAATCTTTTGTTTTTAGAGGTTTAACATGGTGCGAAGTGTTGCCTCGCACTTTCATCGTTTATCGCCGGCAAAGGTACGGGGTTTCCGGCGCATGGGCAAGAATCTCTGTTTGCATCTGTTTGGCATTCGTGATGCAAACTATTTGCAAGCACATTCTTCATTTTTCATTCTTCATTCTCCTTCATGCTCCCATGGAGAGGATGAAGTCATCCCATTCGCGGGCACCGCCTTTCCGCCCGAATACTTTCTTGTAAAGTCGGCTGCGGACGGTGCTGATGGTGCTTACGTCGCGAGAGAGCACAGCAGCGATGTCCGTGGGTGCGATGCGCAGCTTGATGAGCAGCGATGTTTGGTATTCCAGTTCCGACATCGGATAGAGCATGCGCAGCTGACTGGTGAAGCCGGGATAGACTTTCTTCATCTGTTCCTCAATGCTGCTCCAGTCATCCTCTTTCAGCCTCAGCCCCGTGGCGATGCGACGCTGTAGTGTCTGGTAGTCTTGGGAACTGAAATACTCATTCTCTATCCGCTCGATAGCATTGCGAATGGGTTGTGGGCGCTCGTCGTGCTCTTCGCGAATCTGCTGTAGCTGCAGTTGCAGACGAAACTTCTCCCTGCGATTGTTCAAGGCGATGTGTGCAATCAACAGAATCAGGAGAACGCAAAAGATGGTGGAATAGATGAGCACATGAATGACATTGGCCTGCGTCCGTTCCTTGGCTGAGAGCACAAAGCGGTGCGTTTCCTCTTCCTGGCTATTGCTGAGAATGATGGCGCTTATCTCTTCACCCCACTCATCGGCTATCTCGTCGGCACGATGCCATGTGTAGAGGATGCCGTTGCGCTGAATCGTCATCGTCGTGTCATCCTGCATGGTTAATGGTCGTGGGTCGTCATCTTCTAAATAGAGATATTCGCCACCGCCTTTGTTGATGAGGGTGATATTGCTTTGAAGGTACGGCTGATGAACGACCATCGCCGATGCTGTCCGCGTGAGGCTACATTGGAGCATCATGCTGTCACCCTCGTAGATGCGCAGCGGCCTCATGTCCTGAACGGGGAAGGTCTCTACGCCGCCCATCGGATATTCCACTTTCGCCAGCACCCACGCCCCTTGCAACAGGTGTTCACGTGGTTCCTCGGAAGAGCTGCAAGCAGTCAGCAGCAACAGGCTTAATAATAAGTAAGAGTGTATTTTCATCATTCTTCGCTTTGTTTAGCGTGTGCAAAGATAGGCTTATTCTTCTATATATCGGTCTGAAACGACTTTGCAAAGTGTTTGCATCAAGGGAAAAGCCCCGCCGCGTCTCACGACACAGCGGGGCTGAGTGTGCCTATAGGACTTTTTAGCGTTTACTCACTAAATACGAACTGCTTTATTGCAGACGGAAGGTGATGGGCAGGTGGAAGCTGACGCGGACTGGTTGCCCGTGTTGCCTGCCGGGCTTCCAACGTTCGGGAAGCGCTTTTACCACACGTTCAGCCTCGGCTTTCAGTGCTTTCATGCCTTCCTCCTGATGCTTGGCGTCTTCAATTTGTTCAGGAGTCTGTGCCTGAATCTTATACGTCACCCTCACTTCCGCCAGTTCCTTTCCGCTCTTAGGATCAACAACTTTCGAAGCGCTGATGTTGGAGAGCGTGCCGTCCTTCTCCACGATGAAGTGGACGAAGACACGTCCCTGCACACCCCACTCCTGCGCGGCCTTGGGATAGCGGATGTTTTGAGCTATGAACTGGTAGAGTGCTTCTTCGCCACCCGAATACTCGGGCAGCTGTTCGCATTTCTCATAGACCTTGTCGTTGATGCTGTCTTTGGTCTCGATGATTATGGCTCCGTTGTGTCCTTTTTCGCCATATACAGCTGTAGCCGATTCTGCACCGAGGATGGTGGCGTGCTCGATATTGTCAGCCCGGAGATTGGGTTGGCGTTTAAACTCGTCGGCACTCATTTGACGGCCATTGACCACGAAAAGCGTTTCCTCGTCGATGGGCGTGAGGCATGTGTCGGGTTTAGTGATGTTCGGCGACTCGTCAGGGCGCTGGTCTCCGTCTGTGATAATGGATGACGATGCCTTGTCGGCAATGGTGCGAGCCAGCGAATCGATATTGGAGAGTAACAGCATGGCAGCTGCCACGGGCACGAAGAGGATGTACTTGGCCATCCCCGTTCGGCGGGTTCTGCGTAAGTTCATCATAATGATTCTACGTTTTAAGGGTAAGACATTGAAGTTATTTGCAATCGTAGCTACGTTCGTTTGAGTGGCAAAGCCGAGGAGGCGGTATTGGTAGGCTTTCAAAGCCCCTCCCATTGGGATGGGAGAAAGGGAGTCGGCGACGGCTTTATCCGCAATGTATTCGAGATTCATGCGCACCTCGCGGCGCATGAGCCAGGCGGCGGGGTTCCACCAGAAGAGGATGCAGACCACCTGTGAGAAGAGGATGTCGAGGGTGTGCCAACCGCGGACGTGCGCCTGTTCATGAATGAGCACCTCGCGCAATGTCTGCTCGTCCATGCCGTCGGAGTGGATGAAAATCCACGGACCGAAGGAGAAGGGACTGCAAGGACGAGGGAAGTAATAGAATGAAAAGTGAAAAATGTCGGCTTCGCCTCCAAGTGAAAAATAAGAGTTACCTTTGTCCTCAGTGGTATTGGGTAATTCGTTTTTTTCACTTTTCACTTTTTCACTTTTCATTCTTTCGCACGTACACCTTAAATATATAATGTATGCAATCTGCCAGAGCAGCTTCGCAGACATCCACACGACCGGGATGAGGTAGAGGAGGCCCCAGATGGCGAGCACACCCACGAACCACATGCCGCAGCCGGGCTCTTCCTGCTGGATGCCCATCGCAGCGACGCGCGTGGCGGTGACTTCCAATGAGGGAAGGACATAGGTCGCGTAGTCGGAAGCCACATTCATGGCTGCGGCATCCTCCTGCAGCCAATACTGCACATTCCACAGCGGCAGCAGGAAGGCAGTCAGGTAGATGCCCCATAGCATCGCACGGCGCACACCGAAGAACGTGTCCCTGTGCATCACCACCTGAAACAGCAGGCAGAGCAGGGCGAGGATGATATTGAGTTTAATGAGGTACAACATATAATAATGTAAAATGGACAATGACGTTTATAGTCGATTATCAGTTTTCTATTAAATCAATGATCTCTTTGAGCTCTTTGGGCGAGATGCGCTGCTCGCGGGCGAAGAAGGTGACGAGCTCCTTGACGGAGCCGTCGAGGAAACGATCGACGAGCGAGCCGAGTTTTGTCTTGCCGTAAGACTTCTTCTCCACGATGGGCCAATAGACGTAGCCACGTCCTTGCGAGCGATGCGCCAGATAGCCTTTGCGCTCCAGAGACTGGAACGTGTTCTGAATGCCGTTCAGCAGCGGCTGCGGTTCGGGATAGAGGTTGAGCACCTCGCGCGGCGTACACTCGCCGAGCTGCCAGATGCGCTCCATCACTTCTTCTTCCTTTGCACTTAACTTGATCATAACTCTATTTCACGATTGGGCAATTTTACTATTTCACGTTTTATGACGGTAATCATCGCCTCAACGATTCTCCGACGGTGCAAAGGAATAAACAATCTATCAAATGTGCAAGAGTTGCGCTCCTAAATTAAACATCTTTAAATGTTGAATCACGTTTGTGCCATGAAAACACAGCCCTACACAGGGCTGCGTAGGGTTCGTAATGTTTCCGGCGAAAATAATTCTGTGTTGACTGCTTCGCGCATTCTCCGTGCGCTGTGCGGACTATTTTTGTTAAGAAATATTTAATTTGTGGGGATTGAGGGATTTCGAGGGATTATCGCATGGAGGTAAGGGAATAATGTATATCTTTGCAGGCGAAAAAGAAAGAAATGATGAAAGAGCTATTGAAACGATATTTTGACCTTCGGGCTGATAAGGTGCCGGAGGAGGTGACGATTGCGAACATCAAAGCGGATGCCTCGTTCCGGGGTGCTACGCTGTGGGTGCTGGTCTTTGCCATCTTCGTGGCCTCGCTGGGACTGAACGTCAACAGCACGGCCGTCATCATCGGTGCGATGTTGATTTCCCCGCTAATGGGGCCTATCGTAGGCATGGGGCTGGCTGTTGGCATCAACGATCTTGGGATGCTGAAGTCGTCGGCCAAGAACTATGCCGTGGCGACGCTCGCCAGTGTACTCACGGCCACCATCTTCTTCCTGCTGTCGCCGTATAAGGAGGTGCAGTCGGAATTGCTGGCACGCACCTCGCCGACGCTCTACGATGTGATGATCGCCTTCTTCGGCGGTGCTGCCGGCATCGTGACGATTGCTACGGGCGGCAAGGGTAATGTCATTCCCGGCGTGGCCATCGCCACGGCGCTGATGCCCCCGCTCTGCACCGCAGGCTACGGCATCGCCACGGGGCAGTGGCTGTTCTTCCTGGGGGCCTTCTATCTGTTCTTCATCAACACCGTCTTCATCTCGCTGTCCACCTTTCTGGGCGTGCGTCTCATGGGATTTGAGCAGAAGCAAGAGGGCACCATTGAGCACAAGCGGCGGACACGCAATATCCTTATGGGTATTATCCTGTTGACGATGGTGCCAGCGTCATACCTGACGCTGAACCTGGTTCGCAAGAGCATCTTCGACCAGAATGTAGAGCGGTTTGTGGGTAAGGAATTGGCGTGGCAGGGCACTAAGATCATCTCCCAAGAGGTGCAACCGAAGGATAAGCAACTGCGCGTGGCGCTCATCGGGCGCCCGGTAGAGGCCGAGAAGATTGCGATGGCAGAGAGCAGGATGGCGGACTATCATCTGGGTGAGTACCACCTCTCGGTGATTCAAGGGTCGCAACCTGACAGCCTGATGCGTCTTGTGGGGCAGCTCCAGCTGTCGAAAGCCGATTACACCGAAACCGCGTTGCAGCAAAACCAACTCATACGCGAGTTGGAGGTTGCGCTTAACCGCTATGAATCCATTGCTTCGCTCTCAGAGCAGCTGCGCCCGGAGTTGCAGGTGCTCTATCCCCACATCCAGTCCCTGTCATTGGCACGTACGCAGGAGGTTCGCACGGATACGACACTCACTACGCCCGTTGTCGTGGCTATCGTCAGGACGCATCCCCATTCCAAGTTGTCGGATGAGCAGGTGCGTCAGCTGGCTGCGTGGCTGAAAGCGCGCGCTGTGGCCGACTCACTACGCGTGGTGGTAGAATAAGCAGAAATATTTAATATCTTGCGCCGGGGCCACCGCCTTGGCCGGGGCCTCCGGAGTTGCCTGTATAGGAGGAGAGGGAGACGGTGGAGCCGCCGCTGACGGAGGCGCCGAGGGTGGCGAGACCGCCGAAGTAGGTGGTGCCGCCGCTGACGCTGACAGCGGACTGAAGCGTAGGCTGTGAGCTGCCGGAGACGACGAGCCCTGAGCCGCCGCTCAGCGGGGTCTGGAAGACGAGGGTGCTGGAGCCTACGGTGAGCGCATACAGCGTGCTGGCAGACCACGACGAGGCCTGATAGCAGGACTGCGTGAGGCTGGAGCCGGATTCGAGGCCGCCCACGGCAACGATGGTGCCGCCGGTGGCATAGAGCTTATAGCCGCCCTCTGTGTTGGCGTCGATGGCGACCTCCGGCTGCCCGGAGCAGATGGCATAGACGGTGCCGCCCTTGATGTAGCAGTTGCCGTTGGCATCGAGGCCGTCGTTGTTGCGGCCGTGGGCATAGATGTAACCGCCGCTGATGGTCATGGTGCTCTTGGAGTTGACGGCGTCGTCATAGGCATAGCTGGCTACCTCGCCACCCGTGATCGTGAGCGTTTTCTTTGTCTCGATGCCTTCGCCGTTGGTGCCGTCGGTGCGTACCCAAAGGCGTCCGCCGCTGATGGCGATATCGCTATCGACCTTGATGCCCTTGGGAGATGCGGTGTCGCCGTTGCTGCTGTAGCGACTGCCCGTGGTGACCACATAGACACTGCCGCCATTGAACTGGGTTTCCGTGTCCACGCTGATGCCTTTGCCGCCAGCACCCGTGCTCTTCAGCCGCAGCTCGCCGGCGTTCACGGTCAGCGTGGAGTCGGCCTTGATGGCTGCTGCGCCCTTGGCCTCCTGGTCGTCGCTGTCGTAGGCGCCGCCGCCAGTGGTCAGCACGGTAGTGCGCCCGCCATTCACGATGATATGGCTCTCGCAGTTGATGCCCTTGGCTGCCGCTGCCGACACCTCGACATTCAGGATGCCGCCGTTGATGTAGATACCGTCGTTGGCCTTGATGCCGTGGTTGGCGGTTGATTTCACGTAGATATTATTGCCTGTGCGGAATATGATATAGTCCGCCGAGTGTATGCCGTTGTTTGTGTTGCCCGTAACGCTGAGCGCGCCGCTGCCGTTGAAGAAGAGCTTTCCCTTGCCGTAGAGGGCGCCTTTGTGGCTGCCGCCCGTGCCGTCGGTCAGCGTGTTGGTGGTACCGTCGGCCAGAATGATGAAGGCGCGTTTGCTGCTCAGCAGGTTGAGGGCTGCTGAGTCGGGGTTGGTGATGCTGACGCCGTTGAGTCGGACGGCATATTTCTTATCGCCCACGACGGTGAAGGAGCCGTTCGTGGTGGTGCCGCTCAAGACGTAACACACTTTCTTCACCGAACCGTGGTTGGCGGTGACGTGCCCGCCGTTGACGGTCACCTCCACGCCGCTGACTGTCTTCGCCTCGGGGTTGGACAGGTCGATAGGGATTTCTATCGAGAAGGTGTTGTTCTCCAGGATGTCCTCCTCGTCGGGGAAATACTCCGTCGCCACGGCCGTAGGCTCTGCCGTTGTCCTGTCGAGGGCGATGTCGAAGGTGGTCAGCTCGCCCGTCGTGGTGGAGGTGCCGCCACCCATGCCGTAGCCGTTCTCGCCTCCTTCCCAACCGTAAATATCATCGTACGGACTTTCAGCCGTACAGCAGGTGATGACTGTGATTGCCCCTATGAGCATTGAAAGAAACAGGACCTTTTTCATTGTCTTATTCGCGTGATGATGAATTGATGGCGCGAAGATAGAGAAATCCTGCCATATCAGAAAATCTAATCAATGAATCGTCCGTTTTCTTCAACAAAGCAGTCAAGGAAGGTGTAAGACGCTGTCCTCCCGTGCGATGTGCGATGATTTTTTGTTAAGAAATATTTAATTTGTGGGCAGGCGATGAGATTCGCCTGCTTTTTTTGCGTGCGTATAGAAATAATGTGTAGCTTTGTTGCGAAAATGGTATAGGATTATGGATATGAAAAAGCTTTTGTTCGGTTTGCTGGTAGGGGTGTGGGGGTGCGTTTGCGCGTCGGCACAGGAGACCTATCGCTATGCGGAAAGGGACACGAGCGCGCTGTATCTGGACATCTTCCGTCCAGACTCAACAGCCCAGACGACCTTCAAGGGTGTGGCGAAGCCAGCCATCATGTTCGTCTTCGGCGGCGGCTTCAGCTCGGGGCAACGCAGCGACCCGGCCGTGCGCGGCTGGTTCCGGCGGTTGACGGCGGACGGATATACCGTCGTGGCCATCGACTACCGCCTTGGAATGAAGGGCTACCGGATGGGGTGCGGACTACGCGGTGCCGTGAAGGCGCTGGACCGCTTCCTGCTGTCGCAGCAGATGGGCGTGGAAGATGTCTTCGCGGCGGTAGCATTCCTGGCGAAGCATCCTGAGCTGAACGTACCGGCCAACAATATCGTCATATCCGGCAGTTCGGCAGGGGCCATCATCGCCCTCGCCAGCGCCCATGCCATCGCGAGCGGACAGACCGACGGCCTGCCCGAGGGATTCGCCTTCAAGGGCGTGATGAGTTTTGCGGGAGCCATCATCAGCAAGAAGGGCGCCCCCAAGTTCCGTGAGGCTCCCTGTCCCCTACTCCTCTTCCACGGCACGGCCGACAAGATCGTCGCCTACGAGCACTTCGGGCTTCCCCGTCGCGGCATTTGGGGCAGCAGCTACCTGGCCACGCGGCTGAAGAAACAAGAACGGAACTACAGCATCTGGCGCTTCCACGAGCGCGGCCACGAAGTAGCAGGTTATATGGATGCGATGTGGACTGTCGAGAAAGCCTTCCTGGAGACGAATGTCATGCAGGGCACCCGCAGCATCACCGATGCCCTCGTGGACGACCCCTCGCTGCCCACCTGGAACTCCCGCGGCCGCGTCAAGACCGCCGATCTGTATAAATGATTAAAGATTAGAGATTAGAGATTAAAGATTAGAGATTAAAGATTAAGGACATGATACACATTCACGAAGAGGCGTTGCGCTGCCTGTTATGCGCAGACGCGCCATGCAGTAAAGTATGTAAGAACGGTGATCCGGCTCGCGCCATCCGTGCCATTCGCTTCGACAACGCGAAGCTGGCCAGGCAGTGGGTCGCCGAGTGTTCGGACGAGGAGCTGGAGGCAGCCGAGCAGGCGTGCATCCACTACGACAAGCCCATCCGAATCCGAGAGATGCTTTGCGCCGTTGATGGGTGCGAGCCAGCAACGGACGCCCCGAAGCCCAGCCTCGAGATAGAGTTCTGCGGCATCAAATGCGAGAACCCCTTCTTCCTGGCCTCGTCGGCGGTGTGCACGAACTACGAGATGGTGGCGCGCGCCTTCGACATGGGTTGGGGCGGCGTGGTGTATAAGACCATCTGTAAGCAGGAGATCCGCGAGGTGTCGCCCCGCTTCGATGCGGTGAAGGAAGAGTCCTCGTTCTCCGGTTTCCGCAATATGGAGCAGCTGTCGGAGAACCCCTACGAGGAGGATTTCGAGATCCTGCGCCGCCTGAAGCAGAACTACCCGTCGAAGGTGGTAATCGCCTCCATCATGGGTAAGATCGAGGAGGAATGGATCGAGCTGGCCAAGCGCGCCGAGGAGGCTGGCTGCGACGCCGTGGAGCTGAACTTCTCTTGCCCGCAGATGCGTCTGGCCGGCATGGGCAGCGATGTGGGTCAGGACACGGAGCTGGTGACCTGCTACACGATGAATGTGAAGCAAAACGTGTCGATACCCGTGATACCGAAGATGACGCCCAACATCACGCAGATGGCTCACCCCGCCGCGGGCGCTTACTTCGCCGGCGCCGATGCCATCTCTGCCATCAACACCATCAAGAGCGTTACGATGTCGCCTCTGGCAGAGGTCAGCGGCAAGCAGACGATGTCGGGCTACAGCGGTCGCGCCGTGAAGCCCATCGCCCTGCGTTTCATTCTTGAAATGGCACAGAGCCCTATCCTCAGCGGTATGGGACATCAGGCTGACGGCTCCCTGGCGCAGGTGGCCAGGGCCGTGCAGTTCAGCGGCATCGGCGGTATCGAGACGTGGCACGACGCGCTGGAGTTCATCCAGCTGGGCTGCCGCAATGTGCAGGTGTGCACAGCCGTGATGCAGTTCGGCTACCGCATTATCGACGACCTCACGCTGGGCTTGCAGCATTATATGGCAGAGCGCGGCGTCGAGCATCTCGAGGAGCTCGTGGGCGAGCAGCTGCCCAACTTCGTGCGGCCTAGCGACCTGGACCGCGAGACCATCGTCTATCCGAAGATCGACCGCGAGAAATGCATGGGCTGCGGACGCTGCTACACCTCCTGTATGGACGGCGGCCATCAGGCCATCGCCTTCGACACAGCGACGCGCCAGCCCCGCATCATTGGCACCAAGTGCGTAGGCTGTCACCTCTGCCGCCTCGTCTGCCCCACGTGGGCCATCGGCCTGACCAAGCGCATTCCCAAGAAAACGAAGGCTGCCTCGTCGTCTGAATAGCATTTGAAAGATTGTGATGTTTAGAATCACTAAGACCTGGCTCCTGATTGCTGCGCTGGCCGTTTGCGGAACGGTCGGCGTGGGGGCGTGCGCTAAAGACAAGTCCGCGTCCACCGAGCAGAGTGAAAGCGGCAAGGTGGCAGAGATCTTGCAACGCGGCACGCTGCTGGCGGGCACGACGGGCGACTACCGTCCGCTGTCCTTCCGAGAGGAGGACGGCACCTACTGGGGCTTCGGCATCGAGATGGCCGGTGAGATCGCCAAGCGGTTAGGCGTGAAGGTGCAGTTCGTGCCAACGTCCTGGCCTACGCTGACGGACGATGTCCTGGCAGAGCCTCAGCTCTTCGACCTCGCCATTGGGGGCATCACGATTACCGATGCCCGTAAGGAGACGATGCTCATGAGCGAGGGCTATCTCGTGAATGGAAAGACGATTCTTTGTCGCGCGTCGGAAGCCGACAGCTACGAGTCGCTGGCCGACCTCAACAAGCCGGAAGTGCGCGTGATGGTGAACCCGGGCGGGCTGAACGAGAAGTTCGCCAACGAGAACCTCACCAATGCTACCATCCTCGTTCACCAGAAGAACGAGGAAATCCCGACGCTCGTCGCCGAGGGCGAGGCCGACGTGATGATCACCGAGATCACCGAGGCACCCTACTACGTTCAGGCCGACGCGCGCCTGGCAGCCCCGCTGCTGGACAAGCCCTTTAACCACGGCGAGATCGGCGTCCTGATGCAAAAGGGTCAGGAAGACCTCCTGCAGCTGGTCAACAACGTTATCCGCCAGATGAAGTCCGACGGCTCCCTCCGCCGTCTCCACGCAAAATACGGCTTAGTCTATGGCTACGAATAAACAACGAAGGCGCTACAAAGCTGTCACATGCTTATTGCTTGTCCTGCTTGCGTGGCCTATGGTGGGGAGGGCGCAGAAGGATATTCTGCGGACGCGCGACAGCGTTTTCTTCAAGACGGACGAGGCGCGGCGGATAGGTGACCAGCTGTTGCTCTTTCAGCGCGTCACGGGCGGCTGGCCGAAGAACATCGATATGGCGAAGCCGCTGACAGCCGAGGAGGCTGAGGCCGTGCAGGCCAGCAAGTCGCGCCAGGACGACTCGACCATCGACAACCACGCGACCACCATGCAGATGGCATTCCTGGCCCGCCTCTTCCAGCAGACGGGGGACGAGCGCTACAAGGCAGCCTTCTGCCACGGCGTGGAGTACCTGCTCAGCGGGCAATACGCGAATGGCGGCTGGCCGCAGTTCTGGCCTGAGAACAGAGGATATCAGGTGCATATCACCTACAACGACGATGCGATGATTAACGTGATGAGGCTCCTGCGGGATGTGGTGCAACACGTGGTCCCTTACGATACGGCATTAGTCGATGAGCCTCAGCGGCAGCGCTGCGAGCAAGCCTTCAACAATGGTATCGATTGCATCCTGCGCACGCAGATTGTAGTGGATGGCGAGCCCACCGTATGGTGTCAGCAACACGACCACGAGACGCTGCAACCCGCCAAGGCACGCTCCTACGAGTTGCCGTCGTTCGTCTCCCACGAGAGTGCCACCATCGTCGCCTTCCTGATGCAGCTTCCTGCCCCCGACGAGCGTATCGTACGTGCCGTCAACGGCGCCATGAAATGGTTCGCAGCCCACCAGCTGGAAGGCGACTCGCCGCTGTGGGCGCGCTTCTATGACCTGCAGGAGGGTCTTCCGTTCTTCTGCGACCGCGACGGGCAGCCTCGGCGTCGCCTGGAGGACATCAGCGAAGAGCGTCGCAACGGCTACAGCTGGTACAGCAAAAGCCCCGCTGCGCTGTTCGAGCAGTATGAGAAGTGGAAAGAGATGAAGATAAAAGAAGATAAATGAAGACAAATGAAGATAGAAGGAGATAAAATGGACGTGGCATTAGTATTGTCGAGCGGTGGCGCCAGGGGCCTTGCGCATATCGGGGCCATCGAGGAGCTGGAGGCACAAGGTTTCCGGATCACCTCTATTGCAGGCTGCTCGATGGGCTCGCTCATCGGCGGTGTCTATGCAGCCGGAAAGCTCGCGGAGTTCCGCGAGTGGATGAAGACCATCGACCGGAAGAAGATGATGGAACTGACGGATTTCTCGTTCAGCCTGAACCACGTGGCCAAGGGCACGCGCATCATCGAAGCCATCATGGAGTTTGTGCCCGACATGGCCATCGAGGACCTGCCCCTACCCTATTGCGCCATCGCCACCGACTGGAAATCGGGGCGCGAGGTGGTGTTCCGCAAGGGCAGCCTGTTCGAGGCCATCCGCGCCTCCATCTCGCTGCCGGCGTTCTACGAGCCCGTGCAACGCGATGGCATGATCCTCATTGATGGCGGAGTGACGAATCCCCTGCCCCTCAATCGCGTGAAGCGCCATGAGGGCGATATCCTCGTCGGCGTGGACGTGAGCGGTCACGACTACGAAACCCAATGGGAGATGCAGCACCAGCTGACAGAAAAGCGCAAGCACAGCACCTCGCTGTCCCAGAAGATCCTCAACCGGCTGATTCCCGACAACCTCGACTTCAACCACTACACGGTGCTCTCGCGCGTCAGTTCATTGATGATCCGCCAGAACTCCATCCTCATGACCCAACTGGTGCCCCCCGACATCCTCGTGGACATACAGATGAGCCGCTACGGCACTTTCGACTACGACAAGTCCGAGAAGCTGATCGCCATCGGCCAACAGAAGACACAGCAAGCCCTCAAACAATACCCATCCAAATAAGAATAAATGAACATCGAAGAAGTACGCGACTACACATTGTCGCTTCCTGGCGTCACCGAAGACCAACCGTTCGGCGACGACATCATCACCTTCCGCCTGGAGGGGAAGATATTCGTATGCCTGTGGCTGGGCGGTGGCGAGCATGATATGAAGGATTCATCGGAACCGCGGCTGGCGCTGAAGCTGTCGCCTGAAAGAAATGAAGAACTCAGGGAGCAGTTTGCGGCTGTGACACCTGCTTGGCATTGGAACAAGAAGCACTGGAGCGACGTGTATTACGAGCAGATCGCAGATGCGCTGGTGGAGGAATGGATTCGTGAGTCCTACCTGCTCGTGGCGTCGAAACTCCCAAAAGCCATCCGGCAAAAGTATATGTTATGAGAACTTCTAAGGATTCCTTCGGGTATAAAGAAGGTTTCCTCATCGGAGGGAGCCTTATCATTGTAGGACTGCTGCTGGAACTGAGCGTCGGGCCTGTGGCGTGGGATGCGTTTGCGTGGCCTGTCAACGGAATTGTGCTGGCAGGATTCCTGGTGCTCATCGCTCTTACATATATATTAAGGAAGAAAGTTTATGCCTTCCAGTTCCTCGGCACGTATCAGGCGGCAATACCGGCGATGGTGTATGCCGTAGTGCTGACGATCATCATGGGACTGACGCGGCAGCAGGTGGGCGGCACATGGATTTACAACATGCTGTCGTTCTGGCCGTTCGTGCTCATCTACGCTTACATCGACGTGATTCTGGGGCTCATCATCCTCAGGAGATGTTTCAGGTTGCAGGTCTCAGGTTTCAAGTGGAAGCACGATATACCTTTCCTGCTGAACCATCTTGGCCTTTTCATAGCCCTGACCACCGCCACCCTCGGCAGTGCTGACATCCAGCGCGTAAAAATGATTTGCTGCGTGGGACAGCCTGAATGGCGTGTGCTGACGCAAGAGCAAACCGTCAAGGAGTTGAATATTACCATCGAACTGAAGCGCTTCATCATGGAGACCTATGACGACGGTAAGCCCAAGCGCTTCGCCTCAGAAATCCAAATCCTCACGAAGAAGGGCGAGAACATCGAGACCACCATCGACGTGAACAAGCCCTACAAGATGGGCGGGTGGAAAATCTACCAGTACGGCTATGACACGCAGATGGGCGCACAGAGCCAGATATCGATACTGGAGCTGGTGCGCGACCCGTGGCTGCCGTGGGTTTATGCGGGCTTCTATATGATGCTGGCGGGCGCGGTAGTGATGACGCTGATGGTACTGTGGCGCAGATTGAGAACAGCTTCCAGGAAGGCGCTTTGGGGATATCTTGCCCTCGCTGTCTTCGCCTCCCTTTTTGCCTACTTCTTCTTTGACAGCTACAACACCAAGACACTGGTGCCAGCCCTGCAGAGCCCCTGGTTCGCGCCCCACGTCTTTGTCTATATCTTCGCCTACACCCTGCTTGGCGTAGCCGTCGTCATCGCCATCTATGGGCTCATTATGAAAAGGTTCAAAGGGTTCAAGGGAAACTCTCAACCCTCAACTCTCAACTCTCAACCGGATTCCCTCGTTTACGTCGGCCTTGCCCTCCTCACCATCGGTATGCTTTTCGGTGCCCTCTGGGCCAAGGAGGCATGGGGTCACTACTGGTCGTGGGACCCAAAGGAAACGTGGGCAGCCCTCACCTGGCTCTCCTACCTCGTATATATCCACTACCGCCTGACGCCAACAGCCAACAGCCAGGAGCCAAGGGCCCATCGGCTATCCGTATGGATGCTCATCATCTCCTTCGTCCTCCTGCAGATGTGCTGGTGGGGCATCAACTACCTACCCTCTGCCCAAGGTTCAAGCGTACACACCTATAACACGAGTGAATAAATGATAATGCATGGAAATTAGAAAAGCAACCATATCGGACGTTGAGGCGATGCTTACCATCTATGCGCCATACGTGGAACAGACGGCCATCACCTTCGAGTAGTACGACATGATCTGGATGGAGAAGATAATCGGTGAACATATAACTCGCGGCGAAAGTAAAAAAGTAATCATATGAAACGAGACATCGTGATTTTAAGTGCCGTCTTTGGTTGGCCACAATGAAATGTAGAATATGAAACAACTGCTTACAATTCTCCTCTGCCTGCTGGGGCTTACAAGTACGACGCTGGCACAGCAACGCATGCGCGGCGAGCCCTTCCAGACCGATACCCCCATGGTACACGACCCCGTGATGGCCAAGGAGGGCGACACGTACTATCTCTTTTCCACGGGCATGGGCATCCAGCGAATGACCTCGAAAGACCGACGGACATGGACGGTGTCGCGCCAGCCCGTGATGACCGTCATCCCCGGCTGGACCACCGACTCCGTGCCGGGCTTTGGCAACCATGTGTGGGCACCTGACGTCATCCGGTGGCATGGCCGCTGGTGGCTGGCCTACAGCTGTTCCACCTTCGGCAAGAACGGCTCCGCCATCGGCTTACTCAGCAGCCGCTCGCTCGCGTCCAACCTATGGAAGGACGAGGGCTGCATCGTGACCTCGCGCCTGAAACGCGACAACTGGAACGCCATCGACCCCAACTTCGTCATCGATGACGCTACCGACACGCCGTGGCTCGTCTGGGGCTCGTTCTGGGACGGCATACAGCTGGCTCGCCTCGACACAACCATGCATCTGGATAATGGACAAGGGACAATGGACAATGGAAAATGGCCACGAACCATTGCCCGTCGCTATCACCCCGACTACAAGCCCACGGAGCCCAATCCCACCTCGCGCTACGCCGGCACCAACGCCATCGAAGCGCCCTTCATCTTCAAGCACGGAGGCTATTACTATCTCTTCGTGTCGTGGGACTACTGCTGTCGCGGCGCCAAGTCGAACTACCGCGTGGCCGTAGGCCGCAGCCAGACCATCGACGGTCCCTACCTCGACCGCAACGGCAAGGACATGGCCGAGGGCGGTGGCACCCTCTTCCTGGAGGGCGACAAGAAGCAATGGGAGGCTGCGGGTCATTGTGCCGCTTACACCTTCGACGACGAGGACATCTTCATCTGCCACGGCTACAGCGCCACCATGAACGGCGCCGCCCTGCTCATCCAGCGCCCCATCGCCTGGACCACCGACGGCTGGCCAACGCTGCAATCACCCGAAGGGTGATGAAGCCTGCCAGCGTAAAGAAGACCGCCCTGCTGCTGTCGTCGCACTCGCCCAACGTCTATGACGCCGCCATCGCCGAGTACAAGCTCATCACCGGCTTCTGTGGCTACGAGGACACCGGCATCGTCACCGCCAAGCTCGACGAGCAGAAAACCGACGCCACGAAGCAGAAGGTGGTAGAGTTAGCTGCGAAACTGTAAATAGGAGTCCCAATAATCAGAAATCCCAAGGCAAAACATCATCGCTTTGGGATTTTTCATTTCCCCAGAAACTCCGTGTGGGTGATGCCGTGAGATCAAATAACAACCTATAAACGGAACTGTCTCGCCCAGAGTTGCCCCAAATAAACTGAAAAACAGCCTTGATTGCGGAAAACGACCACAATTTTCCTAAATTTAAGGAAAAAATCTATTAAAAGCTTCCTTAATTCAAGGAAAGTGTATACTTTTGCGGCAGAATCTAATGATTATGACCATAAAAGAGACCTTCAAATCGCTTATTGCGCTTAAGCAACAGGAAATCCCAGTTGCCTATAACCCTCGTGAAGTGGAATTGCCCGTCAATTCAAAGAAGATAATCACCGTGGTCGGTGTCCGTCGTTGCGGCAAATCCACATTGATGGAATTATGTATTGAGCGCCTGCTTAGTACAGGTATTAGTCCCCGTCAAATCGTATGGATAGGTTTTGATGATGAGCGCTTCGAAACCATGCAGATGGCGGACTTCAACTCTATCCTTGAAGCCTACATGGAGATGTTCCCCGACATCCCTATCAAGGATGTCTATTTCTTCTTCGACGAGATACAGCGTATAGAGGGCTGGGAACTCTTTGTGCTGCGCCTGTTTAAGCACTACAACAAACACATTTTCATCTCCGGCAGCAATGCTGACATGCTGTCTGAGGAACTGAACACGGCGTTGCGAGGCTGGCCGCTGGAATATAAGGAATATCCCTTGTCCTTCAAGGAGTATTGCCAGTTTAAAGAAGTCCCCACCGACAGCCATTTGGAACAAGATCTGGCTCGCTTGAGGGTGGCCTTTGACAGCTTTCTCCATGAAGGCGGCTATCCAGAAGTGGTGCTGGAACAGAGCCGCGTGATGAAGGACAAACTGCTGCAAGGCTATTTCAACGCCATGATCTTCAGAGACCTGATAGACCGCTACAAAATGTCGAACCCAGATCGGGTGAAATATGTCATTAAACGCCTGATGACGGGCATCACGAAGCCGGCATCCATCAATGCCGTTTACAACGATATGCGATCGCAAGGCCGAAAAGTCACCAAGGACGATTTGTACACGATTGCCGAGAAGACCTGCTCCATCTTCCTACTATATAAAATAACGAAGTTTGACTCTTCTTTCAAAAAGGAGACGAGTGCCCTTCCGAAATACTACTGCGTGGATAACGGTCTGCGCCAGTCGGTGCTGCTCACAGGGCGTGACGACGACGGTATTCTGTTTGAGAACGCCGTGTTCCTGCATCTTCTGCGCAACCTTCCTGACGGCCAGAAGATATGCTACTACATGGGCGACAAGGAGTGTGACTTTGTCATTCAGACGGGAACAGGCGTCAAGGAACTGATACAGGTGTGCTGGGACATGAAGGACAAGAAAACCCGCAACCGCGAACTTGGCGGTATCCGTGAAGCTGCAGCAGTCACTGGTTGTCAGAATATGACCATTGTCACCTACGAACAGGAGGAGACCATTCAGGATGAACAGGGAACCATCCGCATAGTACCCGCCTGGAAATGGTTCCTGCAAGAGTCATCAAAAAGATAACATTTCCCCAATAATCATTAAATTCCAAGGATAACACTAAAGCATTCGCAACCCCTAAAAGCAGCACACGAGCGGAAGGGGAAGATGGCTCGTGTGCTGGGGGGAGTTATCTGACGGAGATTACGAACTCCGAGGAGTTATTGCCTTTGACATTGTCGGCATCCAAATACTTGCCTTGGTATTTGAAGAACCGTTTACCATCACCTTTGTCTGGCGCTAAAATCATCCCCTTCAGATGCTCTGCCAGCAGCTGTGCCTTGATGGTATTCTCGCCAACATCCTCGTTACTCCTCGTCCAGTTAACCGTGACTCCGACCTCCCCTTTGGCATTCGTCCAAGAGCCCGACACACCATTGCGGGTGAGGGTGGGATGTGCGGCATAGTATTTACGCGGACGAATGATGAGAAACGATCTATCGTCGCCGGATGTCTGCGTCGTGAACTGCAGCACGAAATGTGCCTGTTCGGGCTTGCCTACGACCTTCCAATAACCCCATTGCTGCATGTATTCCTTCACGCGCTGCTGTCCCGCCAGCTCATACGTCAACGGGCTGTCTGTGGGGATATACACGCAATTACCTTCGGCAATCAGACTTCCGTGGATGTCCTGTTCATCGATGATGGGAGCCTCGGGAGTGGTATCCTGTACAGGTGCAGTAGCGGCTATGGCCGTCGCAGCCCCGGTCTGCTCGGGTGCGAAGGACACCACGCTACCGTCAGCCTTACGTATCATGAGAATGTTCTCTTTAGCCATGCGCAGGATCGGCGCTCCCTCGCCCGGCTCTGTGCTGTAGAATACATATTTGTCACTCACGTCAACATTCCATGCCTTCACAGGGTCGCCCAGCTTAGCAACAATCAAATCTTGTGCCTGAGCTCCTACGGCCCCAAGCACCAATGCTACAATCGATACTATTCGTTTCATTTGTGTCATTAATTTATTATTATGTGGCAAAGATACATCTTATTTCTGAGGATGTCGCGCTTTCCCCTAGATTTTTTCGCTTTTTATTTGCAGAACAAGAAAAACTTTGTACTTTTGTGCCGAAAGGGGATGAGAATCCTAATAATCATCAACAATAAAACGTCCACAAATAGTAAAGCAAATCAGCCAAGCCATTCATCGGGTAGCTCCTACTGCAGAGGCTATCCTCTATGGCTCTGAGGCCCGTGGCGATGCACGTAGTGACAGCGATATTGACGTGCTCATTCTGCTTGATGGTGAAAAGCGAGATTTCAAGCATGAGGACGAATTAGCCTGATGGCAACCTACACGGTGACGGTGAGTATTTATGATAGTGTCAAGGGTGTCAATAATCGGTACAGAGCTGTGAGGAGATCCTTCGCTCAGTGCTTTTTTCATGTTCCTGCAAAATAATCTTCACTAAATTTGTGAATCTCAAGAAGAGTGTTTACCTTTGCACCAGAAAAACAAGACAAAATGGTAATAGAATACGAAAAAGACTATCTTCAGGAACTATACGACAACGGTAAATGCTCGAATAAGAAGTACCGTTTCCAAAAGCCTGTCGTAGCAAAATACCAGAAGCGTATTGATACGCTGATGGCTGCCACACGTATTGAAGACCTGTTTGTCTTTAACTCGTTGAATTTCGAGGCGCTGGAAAATGGCTATTTCTCAATTCGCATAGACTACCACTACCGTTTGGAGTTTAGAATCAGAGAGGAAGGTACGGAGCCTGTAGTCACCATCTGCACCGTAACAGATATTACAAACCACTATCAATAATAAGGAAGATATGAACAGAATAACCACCCACCCAGGCGATGTGCTGAAGGAGGAACTGGAGGCACGGGGCATCTCGCAGAAACGTTTCTCTGAGGTGCTGGCGGTACCTTATACCCAGCTCAATGAGATTCTGAATGGCAAAAGACCTGTGACAACTGACTTTGCCTTGATGATAGAGGCTTCGCTGGGCATCAACCCCGAAATGCTCATCAATATGCAGGCGCGCTATAACATGTCTGTGGCTCGACAGAAGAAACCGCTGATGGCTCGCTTGCTGGACATCCGCAAGGCTTGTGCGGTGCTGTAAGTTTAGTACTCATCCCAGCAAGGCGAGGGAGTAGTGGTGTTGTGCAATGGCAGAATACGAAGTAACGGGGGTCAGATGGCAGATGGGGGAAGGGCTGACGATGGAGCAGCGGACCCGGATGGCTGAAGAGTTCCTCAGGACATTGAAGGTGGGCACGCCGATGATCTTGTCGGCAGAACCGGACAATCCTCATGACAACGAGGCGATAGCGGTGTATATAGATTACACGCGGCGCGTGGGCTACATCAAGCATGAGTGTTGTGCGGAGGTGAAGGGGTTGCTGAATGGCGACGGGCAATGTGATGCTGTGGTCTCGGGCAACGACGGGCATGTGACGTTCTACGTGGAGATTCCTGATGCGCCGGAGGCGAGTGTGTCGCCAGTTGGAGCCACGCGCAAGCTGCCTGATTGTCCGCTGCCGCAGGGCCTCGGGCTGGCGTTTAGCGATGAGGAACGGGCGTTGCGGGTGGTTGCTCCGCGACTGGCCAACGTGGCGGTGTCGGCAGACACGGCCAGCACGCTCTTGCAGATGGCGGAGCGCTATATGCCGCTCTCGCGACTCTCGCTTTGCTGCGAGGATGATGTCTGGCGTGACCGTGTGCTGAAACAACTGCGCAAGGCTTGCCGCCTGACGCTGCCGAAGCCCGTGAAGGAACGGCTGGAGCTGCTGCGCGATGAGCTGCATGCGACGGTTGGCGACTTCCATTGTGCGCATGAGCATTGGCAGCAGCGATTGTTCGACCGCCAGCTGGACGTGCTGCGCCAAAAGGCAGACGGCGAGGACGGGCTGTTTGCCAAGTATGAGAAGTACAGGGAGCTGCAGCCTGACACCATCGAGCGTCTGGCGCGTTGGTTCAACGAGATGCCACATGTGGAGCTTCGCAACTATCGGGAGCATGCCGCGCTGGCGCGCAGGCTGAGCTATATCGGCGTGACGAGGCGCGAGCTGTACGAGGTGTATGCGGCCATATTGCTGCTCGACCGATATGGCGCAGACGTGGTGGGGCTATATAATAATAAGGTGGGAACGGCCACCCAGCTACCTAAGGAGCTTGATACGGAACGAGCGCGAGAAGCCTTTGCGAAGGCGATGGAGAAGCAATATATGGTGGCCTTGGAGGATGGCAAATATCGTTGGATAGGTACGGACGACAAAGGGAAAACGGCAGAACTGGCCTATTTCCTTGGACGCGTCTATAACTACAAGCATACCGTCAACGGCAACGTTGGCGAGGATTTTCCCGAGGAGCGCCTCAACGAATTGTTTGGCGTCACACGCCTGTACTCTTCATTAACCCAAGTGTATGACGCTAAGAAAAGGCAACGCTGGCGTTCGCTCATCGATGCCTTGTTTGAGTAGTTTTTATAGTTCTTTTATGTACATTTATGCACTATAGTTCAGGCAGGCAATAGTGCGTACCTTTGCAGCAGGAATTCCCAATCGGAGTTTCTGCTGCTTTCTTTTTACAGGTTGGCGGCAGTCAAAAACTGAGCACGGCTCCGAGCACGAGATGAAGAACGCCTGTCTATATCATCGTGTGAGTGCAAGAAGGCATTTCGAACATCTAATAACACCAATGAACAAAGTATCAAATTGCACTTAACAAAATTTGCATGGCGCCGGGTGGCCTTGTAGAGAAAGGCTAACGCCCCCGGCAGTCTCAAATCTCAGTCTCAGTTAGAAATAAATGTCACAATTCAACTCGGAGCCCGCTTTAAAACACTTGTAACTAATTAATAATTAAGTATATAAGTATAGAAGTAAGAGATGCGGGGTGCCTTGAAAAACTAACTGAGATTTGAGACTGAGACTGCGAAGCCAAGAAAAGCAAGCATTATTAACTATCTAATCCTCTAAAAAGCAATGACTTATAATATCTTTGATAGCGTCGCTCCGGCGATGCCCCGACCCGGAAAAGGTACGGAAATCGTGAAATTACTCCTCTCTCAGGCCTCTCAGGACATGCGCGAACCGCTGGTTCCGATGGCTATTCCTGCACTTTCGGCCCACTTATCCGATGTTCAGTTCATGTACTCGGACAACAAATACTACGAACTTTGCGGCCAGATGGGGCATTTGATAGGCCCTTCGGGTATCGGAAAGGCACAGCTGACGAGTCTCATAGAGGCGATTATGCGCCCGTTCCGAGACCACGATGAGACTGAGTACAAGAAACTCGTGGATTGGCAGCGACAGGTGAAGACCCGTGGTGCCAACAAGGAGAAGCCCGAGCGCCCCGACGTGAGCTTCTGGTTCCCGCCTGCCGACCTGACCAACGCCGCATTCATCCAGAACGCGATGGCGCTGGAGAAAATGGGTGCCCGAACCCAGTACCTGAACCTGCCAGAGGTGGAGATGGCCGACCGCATCTGCGGCGGGCACAGGGCCGTCAGCCAGATGGTTCGCAACATCTACGACCAGGCTCGTGCCGGTGCCCTTCGCGCTACGGCCGACGGCGTGACGGGCAACCCCATCCTGCGCGCCAACATCACCTTCAGCTCCACGCCCGATGCCGCGCGTGCGTTCTATAAAAAGGATTTGACCAACGGCTTCTTCGGCCGCATCCCCTTCGCCTACAAGGCACGTGGCGAGCGCAAGGGCCGCATTCCCCGCCAGGGGCAGTACGACGAAGCGTTCCTCGCGAAGCTCGACGAATACCTGCTGCGTCTGGACAACTGCAAGGGTCGCTTCGTGGTGAAACCGCTCAATAAGCTCGCCGACCAGCTGGCCGAGGAGATGGCACGCCTGGCTGACATGGCCGACGACGATATGCTCTTCGAGCTCTCCCACCGCAGCCTCTTCGCCGCGTGGAAGAAGGCCGCCACGCTGTGGATTCTCAACGACCAGACGTGGACGCGCAGCATCGGAGAATTTATGGTGTGGTTCTGCTACTATGACCTATGGTCGAAGGTCAAGGTCTTCGGCGATATGTTCAAGGGCGGCGACGCCAAGATGGAAGAAGTGCTGAAGAGCGGCCCCAAGAACATGCTCGACAGCCTCGACCGCTCGTTCAACGAGCAGCAGCTGGAAGCCCTGCGCGTGGAACTCGGCAAGAGCCGCGAGGGTACCCGCCATCAGCTCAACGTCTGGAAGAACCGCAAGTTCATCACCTACTCAGAACAGACGGGACTGTACACGAAAACTGATGAGTACCTGAAACCTGAATCTTGAAACCTGAAACCATTATGTTGGATAGATTTGAACTACAAAAGCTTCGCGACCTCCCCATTGAGGGGGTCGCGGGGCGACTCGGGCTACGCGTTGAGAGGCACAAAAGCCTCTGCCCGTTTCACGAGGACAGGCACCCAAGCATGTCGTTCAGCATGCGCTACAACACCTACCGCTGCTTCGCGTGTGGGGCACATGGCGGCACCATAGACCTGGTGATGAACTACCTCGACAAGGATTTCAAGGAGGCATGCCAATGGCTAAGCCCCCTCCCAGCCTCCCCCAAGGGGGAGGAGATTGGAGCTAATGGGAAGCAAATGGAAACGAAGCCCTCCCCCCTTGGGGGGAGTTGGAAGGGGGCTTTCGATGCCGCCCGCTATGCCCGCTTCTTTGAGCATCCTTGGCTTTCGCCCGAGGCGCAACACTTCCTCTTCGACGAGCGCAAGCTTGACCCGCGTGTCGTGCGCTGGTGCCGCCTCACGTCGTGGCGCGATAAGCAAGGCATCTCGTGGCTACAGACTCCTTATTATAATAGAGAGGGCCAGCTCGTGGGCATCCAGAACCGCAACCTCGGAAAGTCCCCCTCGGGGGATTTAGGGGGGCCACCACTTCCCCGCTTCCGCTTCCCGGCAGGTTCCCAATGCGGCATCTACAACCTGCCCGTATTGAATCTGCTGAAGCCAGGCGACGAGCTCTACATCACCGAGGGCTGCAGCGACTGCTGGGCCATGCTCTCCGCAGGCCACAAGGCCATCGCCATCCCCTCGGCCACCCTTCTCACACAGAAGGACATAGAACTGCTAAACGGTCTAAGCTCCTCCCCTTTGGGGGAGGATGGGAGGGGGCTCTCCTTCCACATGTACCCCGACCGCGACCTCCCCGGCGAGAGCCTCTTCCTGCAGCTCCAGCGCGTCCTGCCCTCGCTCGTCCACCACCAGCTGCCGCCCGACTGCAAGGACTTCAGCGACCTCTACCGCAAGATCAAAAACGACAACTCCCTTCCTTCATAAGTTCTCAATTCCCTTCCCTCATAAGTTCCACTAATGGGAAAAACAGGAGCACCGCAGTGCAAACGCCAACGCACCGCGGTGCATTCGCCTTCGTACCACGGTGCGTTGAGTGTCCCACCACGGTGGTCCAGTCGGAAGACCACGGTCTTATGGCTTGAAGACCGCGGTCTTCAAGCCATAAGAGTGCGGTCTTCAGAAGGGGAGACGGGGTGACAAACGTCACTTTCCTTTCCTGAACTCTCTGGGGTTCATGCCTTTCATGCGGTTGAAGAAGCGGGTGAAGGTGGTGACTTCGGCGAAATGGAGGCGGTCGGAGATTTGGGTGATGCTGAGCGAGGTCTGGCGCAGGAGGAACACGGCTTCCATGAGGAGCATCTGGTTGATGTAGTCAACGACAGTGCGACCTCCTGACACCTGACGGACGACACGCGAGAGGTAGGTGGTGGTGATGCAGAGTTCGGAGGCGTAGAAGCCGATGTCGTGGTGCTCCTCGAAATGCTTGGGCAGCAGGCTGAGGAAGCCAAGGAAGATTTCCTCGACGCGCTTGGGGAAGCCGTGCGTCTCGTTCGTGCCGAAGGTCCACTCCACGTTGGTTTCCATGCAGATGACGTTCCCGTCCCACTCCCCCTCGGGTATGGGAAGGTTTCTCAGTTGCGAAAATTCCTTTAAGCTGTACACCTCGGTATTGGACGATTTGACGATTGGACAAATGGACAATTTGGGCTTTTGCGGGGCAAAGATACACATAATTTTTGGGTTTGTTTCGTTTTAGTCGGTTTTTGTTTCGTTTGAGCTTGCAATTCGATGAAAAAACCGCCGTACCTTTGCCGACGAATTAAGATTCATCGGCGAAGTCAGGCTGCACCTCAGCATAAAGCGAGCTTTCTGCATTCGGTTTGCACTGACTTTGCACCCAGAAAACAAACAACATGAGTATTCACCTAAAAAACAAATCAATTTATGAAAGAGAAGGTTTTACAGGCCATGCGCGAGTTCGGTGCTCCCGTGAACGCTGGCAAGATTGCGGAGATCACAGGCATCGACCGCAAGGAAGTAGATAAGGCTTTCGCCGAATTGAAGAAGGAGGGCGCCATCGTGTCGCCCGTCCGCTGCAAGTGGCAGCCCGCTTGATGACAACCACTCTCATCATAGAACTGCTGATTCCGCTGCTGGGCACGATGCTCGGATCAGCCTTCGTGTTCTTCATGCGCGACGCGATGTCGGCACGGCTGCAGAAGTCGTTGCTCGGCTTCGCGTCGGGCGTGATGGTGGCGGCATCGGTATGGTCGCTGCTGATTCCGGCGATAGAGATGGCTTCCATGGCCTCAATGGACAATGAGGCTGGCGCATGGTCGGTAGTGCCTGCTGCCGTCGGCTTCTTGCTGGGCATGGGCTTCCTGCTGCTGATTGACGAACTGACGCCACACTTGCACATCGGCACAGACAAACCCGAGGGCCTGCGCTCCCATCTGTCGAAGACCGCCATGCTGGCCCTGGCCGTCACCATCCACAACCTCCCCGAGGGTATGGCCGTCGGCGTGGTGTTCGCAGGAGCCGAGAACGGAGCCGCACACATCTCGCTGACTGGTGCCATCGCTGTGTCGTTGGGTATCGCCATTCAAAACATTCCCGAAGGAGCCATCATCTCCATGCCGATGCGGGCGGCAGGCAACAGCCGTTGGCGCTCGTTCCTGTTGGGTTCCCTGAGTGGCGCTGTAGAGCCCATCGGTGCAGTCGCCGTCCTGCTGTTGGCTTCACTCCTAATGCCCGCCCTACCCTACCTGCTTGCCTTTGCCGCCGGCGCCATGTTCTATGTCGTCGTCGAGGAGCTTATCCCCGAAGCCTCCAGCGGCAAGCACAGCAACCTCAGCACCATCGGCTTCGCCGTCGGTTTCGTACTGATGATGGTACTCGATGTGGTGATGGGATAATTAAAGCATACTATTATGCAAGGAAACATTTCTAATTACAATTCCACCAAGGACATCTACTTTGCTGGGGGCTGCTTCTGGGGAACAGAGCATTTCTTCAAGCAGATTGAGGGCGTAGTCCTGACGGAAGTGGGATTCGCCAACGGACATACGGAGAACCCGACGTATAAGGAGGTTTATACCGATGAGACAGGCTTCGCTGAGACAGTCCTGGTGCGGTTCTGTCCTGATGTGGTCAGTCTGGAATTCCTGCTGCACATGTTCTTCAAGGCCATCGACCCGACCAGTCTGAACAAGCAGGGACACGACGAGGGGACACGCTATCGCACCGGTGTCTATTATACCGACCCTGCGGATCTGCCCGTCATCGAGAAGGTTTTTGCCGAAGAGCAGAAGAACTATGAGCTGCCCTTTGTAGTTGAGAAACTGCCCCTGCAGAACTTCTACACGGCAGAAGAGTATCACCAGGACTACCTCGACAAGAATCCCGATGGCTACTGCCACCTTCCGCTGTCGTTGTTTGAGTTCGCCAGAAAGGCGAACAGCAAAATCGAGGGCAAGCGGCCAAACCTGCAATGAACTACCAGGAGATTCATAACAGCGCAGAGCTCATGGAGCTCATCAGCCGCATCGGTTTCCTACCGTTGCTTGATAGCGGTATCAGGGGCTTCTCGGCGGAGGAGATGGTGGATGAGGACTGCCGCTATGTAGTGTTCCCGGATGGGGGCTGGGACTGGCCGCTGTGGAAATGGAAGGGCGAGGTCATCACGGAAGGGGGCCACGTATATGGTAAGTTCTTTGCCGGTAAGGCGGGTTTCATCAGCCGCGAATGGTGGCCGGACTTCTGCAACTACCGCCGCAGCATACACGCTGCGCCAGCTGAGGAGAGCATCGAGGACACGATTCTGCTGACGCTGGCAGAGCATGGCAGCCTGATCACGCGTGAGCTGCGTGCCTTGTGCGGCTTCGACGGTCCGAAGATGCGCAGCCGGTTTGACGGCTATGTCACCCGATTGCAGATGGCTACGCGCATCGTCACGGAGGATTTCGTGTATCCGCGCGACAGGCATAACCGCGAATACGGTTGGGGGTGGTCGCTGCTCACGACACCGGAACAGCTCTACGGCTGCGAGGCCTGCGCCTGCGACCGTTCTGCCGAGGAATCCCTCGAACGCATCCTGCAGCACCTGCATCAGATCTGCCCCGAGGCCACCGGGAAACAGCTGCTGCGCATGGTGAAATGAGTGCGCAGTGCGGACATTTTCTGTTAACAAACGTTTAATTTCAAGGCGGGCGACAAGATTCGCCTGCCTTTTTCGCGTGTGTAAGGAAATAATGTGTATATTTGTCCGCTGAAAACCGGACACCATCATTTACCTACTAACTGAGACTATGACGCAGCCTAACACCACATGGTTTGACCATATCCGCATCTATCATCTACTGATTGACCGCTTCAACGGCGGCTGGCAGACGCCGCCTGCCAGCAAGAACGTATTTTGCGGTGGACACCTGCAAGGGGTCATCGAGAAACTCGACTATATCAAGGACCTCGGCTTCACGGCCATCATGCTCTCGCCCATCTTCAAGACGGCGAACTACCACGGCTACCACACCCTGAACTTCGAGGAGGTGGATCCCCACTACGGCACGTGGGAGGACTACCAGCGGCTGCTGGACCTGGCTCACCAGAAGGGGCTGCGCATCATCTGCGACTTCGTGCCCAACCATTGCTGGTACCAGGCTCCCATCTTTGAGCAATCGCTGCTCAAGAACGGCGGCAAGCACCGCGACTGGTTCTTCTACACGAAGGAGGGCAGCGATGAGTTCGTGTCGTTCCTGGGTTTCGGTGACCTGCCCAAGTTCAATCTGACGAATCCCGAAGTGGTCAGTTTCATGGTTGACAAAGCCGAGAAGCTAGCCCGCATGGGGGTGGACGCCTTCCGCATCGACCACGCGCTGGGACAGCCGCACGCATTCCTGAAGACCCTTCGCGACAGCCTGCAGGCCATCCGCAGCGAGATTGTGGTCTTCGGCGAGGTATGGCCCTTCGGCATTGGCCTGCAGCTGGCCGGACAGCTGTATTTCAAGAACGAGGAACGGCTGAGCGAATTCCTGGCACAGGCGACGAAGCCCTTCAGCCAGGATCAAGTGCAGGCAGACTACGTAGGCACGCTGGACGGCGTCCTCGACTTCGCCTATCGCGACATCCTGCTGGAAGAGGTTCACGCCGGACGGCGCATCAAGGGCAACGCCACGCTGCGCAGCAAGGTGGAGGAACACTTCGCCAAGTACCCGGCCGACTTCAAGCTCATCCTGTTCCTGGACAACCACGACACGGACCGCTTCCTGTTCGACTGCCACGACGACGCCACACTCCTGCAGGAAGCCCTTGACTTCACGAGAGAGCTGCCGCGCCCGTTCTCATACCTCTATGGCACGGAGCAACACATGACCAACAGCCCCTCGATTTTCAATGCCGAACCATACGCCGACCTTCGCGTGCGTAACTGCATGGATTGGTCCGTAGAGCCACAGCGTCATCTCTAACATATAACGCCATGAACATAGGAACCTATACACTGGGGGCCAGGCTCGACTCCTTAAACTACCTGGAAGCCCAGGACGCCCTCATCGACATTATCGAGAAAAGCAGCGACGTCGTGCTTGATATGACCGATTGCCACTATGTCTCCAGTGCCGGACTGCGCGTGCTGCTCCTTGCAAAAAAGACTACCGCCGCCCAAGGAATAAAGCTGTACCTCGTCGGCGTGAATGCTGAAGTGAAAGATGTCATGGACGTGACGGGCTTCACCAGCTTCTTCGACATCTACGAAACCATGGAAGATTGCATGAAGGCGATTGATGATTCCGATTGAGTAAGAGCAACTATGTATCGAGTCGATCACTTTCCCACCCATGAGTACCAAGGGTTGAAGCTGCGCCACGGCAGGCCTTATCCCTTCGGGGCAACGGTTTTCGGCAATGCGGTGAACTTCTCCGTGTACTCCCGCTATGCCACGTCCTGCACGCTGGTGCTCTTCCGCAACCGCGAGGAGAAGCCCTTCATTGAGATTCCCTTCTTCAAGGAGTTCCGGCTGGGCAACGTCTTCTCCATGATGGTCTTCGACCTGGACTACGAGAATATCGAGTACGGCTTCCGCATGGACGGGCCGTTCCAGCCCGAGGAGGGCCATCGCTTCGACAAGTCGAAGATCCTGCTCGACCCCTACGCCAAACTCATCGTGGGGCGCGACGTGTGGGGCAAGCAGCCCAACTGGGACAGCCTCTACCAATACCGTGCCCGCGTCGTCTTCGACGACTTCGACTGGGAGAACGACCTGCCGATGGAGACACCCGTCAACGACCTCATCGTCTATGAGATGCACGTGCGCAACTTCACCTGCGGCGCAGGCTCCGACGTGAAGCACAAGGGCACGTTTGCCGGCATCGTGGAGAAGATACCCTACCTGAAGGAGCTCGGCGTCAACTGCGTCGAACTGATGCCTATCCATGAGTTCGACGAGTTCGAGAACTCCCGTACCTCGCCGGTCGATGGCCGCCAGCTCTATAACCTATGGGGCTACAGCAATGTGGGTTTCTTTGCCCCTAAGGCCGCCTACGCTTCGTCGGGGCGCTTCTCCATGCAGGTGGATGAGCTGAAGAACCTCATCAAGCGCCTCCACGCCAACGGCATCGAGGTGATCCTCGACGTGGTCTTCAACCACACGGCCGAAGGCAACGAGCAGGGGCCCTACATCTCCTATCGCGGCATCGACAACAAGACCTATTACATGCTCACGCCCGAAGGCGACTACTTCAACTTCAGCGGCTGCGGCAACACGCTGAACTGCAACAATCCGAACGTGCGCGACATGATTGTCGAGAGCCTGCGCTACTGGGTCACCGACTACCATGTCGATGGTTTCCGCTTCGACCTCGCCGCCATCCTCGGCCGCGACCAGAACGGCAACCCCATGTCCAACCCGCCACTGCTGGAATCCCTGGCCCACGACCCCGTGCTCGGCAAGACAAAACTCATCGCAGAGGCATGGGACGCCGGAGGCCTCTACCAGGTAGGCTCCTTCCCCTCGTGGGGACGATGGGCCGAGTGGAACGGGAAGTTCCGCGACAGCGTGCGCCGCTTCCTGAAGAGCGACCCGGAGGTGCTGGACGATGTCAAGGAGCGCATCCTCGGCTCCCCCGACCTCTACGCCGCAGAGAAACGAGGCATCAAGGCCAGCGTGAACTTCGTCACCGCCCACGACGGCTTCACGCTCATGGACCTGTTCTCCTACAACAACAAACACAACGAAGCCAACGGCGAGGACAACCGCGACGGCGATAACCACAACAACAGCTGGAACTGCGGCTGCGAAGGCCCCACCGACGATGCCGACATCAACCGCTTGCGCCACCAGCAGGTGAAGAACGCCATCACACTCCTCATGGTCAGCCAGGGCATTCCCATGATCCTCTCCGGCGACGAGATGGGCAACTCACAGCAGGGCAACAACAATGCCTACTGCCAGGACAACGAAATCGCCTGGCTCGACTGGAACGACCTGCAGAAGAACGCCGACATCTTCCGCTACTTCAAGCAGATGATACAGTTCCGCCGCCAGCACAAGGTCCTGCGCTACGAGGAACACCTCAGCCATACCGACTACCTCGGCCTGGGCTACCCCGACTTCTCGTGGCACGGCGTAAAAGCCTGGCAGCCGTGGGCAGGCCACAACAACCTCACCCTCGCCTTCATGCTCAACGGGCAATATGCAGTTACGGTTCCTAAGGGTTCTCCCGAAGGCCATCCCGATGACTTCATCTACGTCGCCATGAACATGCACTGGGAGATGCACGGCTTCGAGCTGCCGCAGCTGCCCGAGGGCATGGCCTGGCACGTGTTCTCCAACACCGGCATGGCCCCCCCCGAGGATATCTCCGAGCCCGGAAAAGAGCCCCGCATCGAGGACCAGCACGAGGTGCTCGTAGGCCCCCGCTCCATCATCGTCCTTGTGGGAAGAACGGTTTAAGGTTTAAAGTTTCAGGTTGCTACTTCCCTAAGAACTTCGTATCTACGTAGGCCTGGAAAGCGTCCTTGTAGAGGTCACCAATGGGAAGGTTAGCACTGGCGTCAAGGATGACACGATTCTTGTTGACCTCGCGAATCTTGGTAAGATTGACGATATACGAACGGTGGATGCGCATGAAGGTGTCGGGCAGGCGTTCCTCCATCTTCTTCATGGACAGCAGGGTGATGATGGGCTTGGGCTGGCTGTCGAGCCACACCTTCAGGTACTCGCTCATCGCCTCCACATAACGGATATCGGAAATGGAAACCTTGATGATGCGCGAGTCGGCTTTCAGGAAGAGTGTGTCTGCTGAATCCGCAGCACTTAGATTTTGTCCTTTCGCTTCCGTGGCTGCAGGGCGCGCTGCGTCCTTTAATTCCTTCAACTCCTTGATCTTATTTGCTGCCCGCAGGAAGTCCTGCAAGCCGAAGGGTTTCAACAGATAATCGACAGCGTTGACGCGGAAGCCTTCGACAGCATACTCAGAGTAGGCGGTCGTGAAGACGACAAGGGGCGGCGCCACGAGCGATTTCACGAAGTCCATGCCATTGAGGTCGGGCATATTGATGTCGCAGAAGATGGCATCGACGGTATCGTGCTCCAGAAACGCACGCGCCTCCAGCGCGCTCTGGCATTGGCCTGCCAGTTCGAGGAATGGCACTTTACCGATATACGAGACTAATTGCCTTAGAGCCAGCGGCTCATCATCTATGGCAAGACAGCGGATCATACTCTTAATCGTTTAAGGTTTAAGGTTTAATGTTTAAGGATTCAGGTTTCAAGTTTCAGGTTTCAAGTGTTTCTACTCCCCTCGCCCTTTGGAGAGGGGACGGGGGTGAGGCCGTTCAATGGGAACTTGAGTTCCACGTGATAGGTGTCTGGGGTTTCGTTGATATGGAGCGTATAGCGGTGTCCGTAGAGCAGTTCCAGGCGCTTGCGCACATTGGCAAGCCCCACGCCACCCTGCTTCTCATTGTCAATTTCTGGCTGTCCACCTGTTTTTGAGTTGAGGCAGTTGAAGAGCAGCTGTCCATCGTCCACCGTTACCTTGACATCAATGAACGACGGTTTCTGGTAGCTGACGCCATGCTTGAAAGCGTTCTCTATGAAAGTGATGAGCAACAACGGCGGCATCTGGCGGTCGGGCACCTCGGCGGGCAGGTCGAGCGTGATGCTCACCTTGTCCGTATAGCGCAGCTGCATCAGCGCCACATAGTGACGGATGAACTCCAGCTCGCGGCCGAGCGGCACGCGCTGTTTGTTGCCCTCGTAGAGCACGTAGCGCATCATCTTCGACAGCTCCACGATGGTTTCCTTCGCCTGCTCGGGGTCTATATCGACCAAGGCGTGGATATTGTTGAGCGTGTTCATGAAGAAGTGCGGGTTGATCTGATAGCGCAGGTATTCCAACTGCTGCTCCAGGTTCTCGCGCTCCAGCACGGCCAGACGTTTGCGGTCGTTGCGGCTGCGGTAGTAACCCTTGATGGCCACATTGGCTGCGAACATCAGGATCAGCAGCACCACGGCCATGATGTCATGCTCGCCAATGATCGGGGGTGGCGCATCGCCGGGCCTTCTCATGCCATCTGGTCGCGGGCCTCGCTCTGGGCGCTCGGAGAAATCATGAGGCGGACGCTCGTGGGAGAAGACCTGCTCCTGGTCAGGATGCTGAGGGGGACCCATCGGCACCCCAGGACGGCTGTTGCACTGATAGACGGTGAACACGGCGATGATAACAGCCACGATGGAGAAATACACCGTGCGCCTACGTCCCTGCACCATCAGGGGTGCCAGCAGGTAGTTATGAACGAGGAAGAGCAGGAGGAACGGCAAGAAATGGCGCATGACCACCAACACCTCCGCCCAGTTGAAGACGAGGCTGGGGTCGCTGGCTATGCGCACATACATACTCAGTAGTGGGGCTACGAAAAGTAAACCCCACACTACCAAGTAAATGATATTCTCCTGCGTGAACTGTTTCTTCATAAAGATGAAATATCTTTTGTCACCCGTTGGGGGACCATAGGGGCCTTAACGGCCAGAATAGCTGGTTGCTGCCTTGCAGCTGTTGGTCGTGGAACCGATGGTCACACTGTAGCTCGTGCCCGAGGTGAGGCCTCCGCAGCTCAACACATAGCTGAAGCTGGAGCTGCTACCGCCGCCACCGGGGCCGCCACCGCCACCGGGGCGACCGCCACCACCGCCGGGGAATCCACCACCGCCACCACCGCCGCTGGAGGGCGAGTAGCCGGTGGGTACGGTGAACGAAGCCAAGGTCGTGGTGCCGTTCTTCACGCTGACAGCCGTGCCTGCCGTGGGCGAGCCTGTAGTGCTGAGCACACACTGTGAGCCGGTGGTTGCCGTGACGGTGTTATTACCACCGCCAATGGCCAGCACCGTGCCACCCGTGATATAGAGGTAGTAGCGCTCAGCAGCGTCTAGTCCACATTCCGGCTGGCCGGCACCGCAGGCGATGACCGTGCCTCCGGAGATGTACAGGTTGCCGTTGCTGTCGATGCCGTCGTTGCCGTTGCTGACGCCCGTCACGTTGCCGCCCTTGAGGTACATGTGACCTTTCGAGTTGATGGCATCGTCAGACGTGCTGAAAGCATACACCGTGCCGTCATTGACGGTCAGCGTACCCTTCGTCTCGATAGCCTCGTGGCTGCTGGCAGTCGCCGTGAGGGAGCCGCCATTGACTGTCATATTGCCATCGGCCTTGACAGCCTTGGCCGAAGCCGTGGCGCTGCTGCTATAGGTATATTTACTGCCGGTGGCAGTAGCTGTCGTGGTGCCGCCGGCGACGGTCAGCGTGCCGTCGGCCTTGATGCACTTGCCACCCGTGCCTGTAGATTTCAGGGTCAGCGTGCCGCCTTCGATGGTCATATTACCGTCAGACTTCAATCCTGCGCAACCTTTGGCATCCTTATCCTCGGTGTCGTAAGCGCCATTGCCCGTGGTGGTGACATTGATAGTGCCGTCGCTGACGCGCATATCACCGGCGGCCTTGATGCCCTTCGTGGCGGCAGCCGTAGCGGTCACCGTGAGCGTGCCGCCTTCCAAGTAGATATTGCCGCTGTCCTCATCCTCATGGTCGGTGGTCTCGCCCGTAGAGGTGTCGCCGCCCAGGTCACACTGGATGCCGTCGTCGCCCACACCGCTGATGGTCACCGTGCCACTCTTCATCTGGAAGTATTCCTCGCAGTTGATACCATCGCCCACGGCTTTTGTGATGTTCAGCGTCAGGTTCTTCACCGAGATGTAGTCGCCGCTCTTGATGGCATGCTTGGTGTTTCCCTTGACATTCAGCGTGCCATTGCCCTGCAGCTGCAGCTGTCCTTTGCTGTAGATGCAGGCCTTCTGCTCGCCGCCCGTGCCGTCGGTCAGCGTGTTCACCGTGCCTTTCTTGGCACTCAGCTGTATGCGCTTTCCGTTGATGATTTGGATGGCGGCATCATTGGGATTTGTCAGCGTCAAGCCAGCCAGCGCCACCGTGCATTTGTAGGAGCCGCCCAACGACAGCGAGCCGTCAGTGCTGGTGCCCGACAGCTGGTAGGTGATCTCGTCGCCATCCACCGCCTCTGTGTTTTCCTGGGAAATGGTCACATGAGCGCCGTCAACCGCTGCCATAATATACTGGGCCACATTACCTGCCACCTTCACGGTAGCCGCAATGCCGTCGTAGGCCACCGTCACCAGGTTGTCGGTCACCTCGGTGTCATCCACCGTTACCTCGTCCACATCAGCAAGCTGGAAGGTCTTGCCCATAATGGTCACCGAGGTGCCATCGCTATAGGGCATCTCGCCCACCTGGGCTGCGGGGAACTGATAGGTGATGCTGCCTTGACGCACGTTCAGCGTCTGTGCCGACAAGCCATTGGCCATCATGGTTGCCAGAAGAAGTATGCTGATTATCTTTTTCATTTTACGATCAGTTTATAGGTTTTCTCCTTGGTCTTGACGATGTAAGCGCCCTTTGGTAATTGACTATTGGACAATTTACCATTTGACAATTCTCCGTTTTTCACTTTCTTGCCCTGAAGGTCGTAGATTTCCGTAGCATTGTCCATTGTCCATTGTCCATTGTCCATTGATTCAATGCCCGTTGTCGCACTTTCGTCGGTTTCCGTGAAGTACATTTTGGCGAGGTTGGCAAGCACGAACGCCTGCGAGCCTGCGGTGAGGGTGTTTCCGCTGACGGTCAGCGACAGCGCCTCCAGGGGCACGGAAACCTTCGCCCCGTCCGTCGTCTCGAATGTCAGGTAGGCATAAGTCCCCGCCTGTGCCGTGAAAGCACCTATGAGGGCCACCAGCAATAAGAAAAACTTCTTCATAGATTATCGTTTATCGTTTTACGTTTAGCGTTGAAGGATTTTGTCGACCACAGGGGGCCTTCAAATCCTGTGCAAAGGAAACACCTTTTTCCTTATCCACAAAATTTATTCAGCGAAACACCCGTTTCCTTCAACAAAAACGACTAACGGTTTACTGTTTATGATCTCCATGTCCAATGGTCAACTGTTGGTACTGCTTGGCGGTCATGCCAGTGACGCGCTTGAAATAGCGGTAGAAGGATGTGGGCTCCGAGAAGCCGAGCAGATAGGCAGTTTCCTGAAGGGTGTGCGTGGCACGTGACTCAATGAGGCGCTTGGCCTGTGTCGTCACATACTGCTCTATCCATTGCGCTGGCGAGAGACCGCCCGTAGCCGAACGGATAACCTTCGTGAAGTATTTGGGCGTGAGGTGCATCAGATTGGCATAGTACTGTATCTCGCGCGACTCACGATAATGCTCGACCACGAGGTCGCAGAAGCGGTTGAAGAGCTTGACAAGCGGGGTGTCAGCCCATTGCTTGTCCTGTTCACGCCGATAGTAATTGAGGAACTCATAGCCCACGGCGAGCTGTGCCAGCAGCGCCTGATAGCGATGGGGCAGCTCCTCGTCGGTGTGCTTGGCGATGATAGCCACCTGATGAATGAGCGTCTGCAGCTGGGCTGCCTGCTCGTCGGTCAGAGAACAGATAGGCATGTAGTTGAACTTCTCGTAGTCGTGGCTAAAAGTATGGAAGCGCAGGTCCTCGAACATCTTCGGCGATACGCACAGCATCGCATAGACAAAGTCATCGCTACACTCCAGCGGTCGCATGATATGTCCAGGTATGATAAACGCCAGGTCGTTCTTGCGGTGTGTAATCTCGCGCATATCGTACAACGAACGTCCACTGCCGTTCAGGCAGAGCATAAGGACAATATGCGGAAAGACATAGTCCACATTCAGCGCGAAGAAGCCATGCATCTCAGGAAAGAAAGCAATACCAGACTGTTCTACATATTGAATCAGCTGCTCTTTATTCGGTCTTGGGGGCATTGTGGTTTATCGGTTAACGGTTAGCGGTTAGCGTTTAAAGTTTAAGGTTTAAAGTTTAAAGTTTAATGTTTAAGGTATGACTTTCCCTTTTTGCCTGCAAAAATACACTTTTTTTCGCATTCACACAAGAGAAAGCGACTTTTTGTTATAAAATTGTCGGAAAGTGTTAGCTGCCATGTGCTCAATAAGCCGTACCTTTGCACCGCACAACACAAACACAATCTTTATATACGTGCACGTGGCCAGCGCTTGACCACATGCACGTTCTTTCATACAAATATACGGAAAGATTTCCCTCCCCCCGTGATTTCCGCCCTCGGTTTGAATGATTATTGAGAAATTATAGCTAACTTTGTCCCCGTTAAGGAACCATTGACCATACATCATGTATTTCACAGGCATCACCATCGCCGTCATGACATTCCTCGCCATCGGCGTCTGGCATCCCATCGTCATCAAAACTGAGTACTACTGGGGCACCCGTCCATGGGTCATCTACCTACTCATCGGCATCAGCTGTTGCACAGCAGCCCTCTTCATCGCGAATATCTACCTCTCCTCATTCCTCGGCGTCTTCGGAGCCTCCGCCCTCTGGGGCATCGGCGAGCTCTTCGCCCAAAAACGCCGCGTGGATAAAGGCTGGTTCCCTGCCGGACCCGGACACCGTTCAAATTGAAAATTGAAAATTGGAAATTGAGAATTGAAAGTTTAAGGAGGATACCTACTTTTGATTAATCGCCTTTGTGAGGCTTTCACCATGGCGCAATGCATAAAACACCCTGTTTTAGGTATTGCGTCATTCCTTTTATCGCCGTACCTTTGCAGCCAGATTGTAATAGCCCCCTGTAGTCCCCCAAGGGGGACAATGGACAATTAAGTTATCAACCATCAACCATAAACCCTCAACCATAAACGATGAAAATAATCTTCTTAATAATGGCGCTGATGAGTGTCAGCGCGATGGCACAGGAGACAGACGGCCAGGGCGTAGATGCGGTGACGGGTGCCTCCTGGCAGCAGGCAAAGAAGGAGGCAGCCCGCAAAGCACGTAAGGCACGCTGGAGCGGCGACTCCATCCTCTCGGAGGAGTATCGCAAGTTCCGCGTGGGCGGCTACGGCGAAGTCCTGGCACAGTTCAAGAACTACGGCATCAACCGCTTCAACGGCACTGCACAAGGCAATAGCGACTTCAAGCGCAACACCATCTCCATCCCCCGCTTCGTGGTGGCCGGCGACTACCGCTTCAACAAGCACTGGAACGTGGGCGTAGAAGTGGAGTTCGAAGCTGGCGGCACGGGCATCGCCTATGAGATAGAGAACACGGAGAACGGCGAATATGAGACCGAGGTGGAGAAAGGCGGCGAGGTGGCCCTGGAGCAGTTCCACGTGACCTATACATTGAACAAGGCGTTCAACGTGCGCGTGGGACATCAGATCATTCCCGTAGGACTCACGAATGCCCACCACGAGCCCGTGAACTTCTTCGGCACCGTGCGTCCAGAGGGCGAGACCACGCTGCTGCCAAGTACCTGGCACGAGACGGGTCTCAGCATCCTGGGAGAAGTGGGCAAGAAGTGGACGCTGTTCGACTACCAGGCGATGGTGGTCTCGGGGCTCAACGCCAACGGCTTCGACCGCAACACATGGGTGGCCGGCGGCAAGCAGGGTTTCTTCGAGGTGGACAATTTCACCTCGCCCGCCTACGTCGCGCGCGTTAATTATAAAGGTGTGCCCGGTTTGCGCGTGGGAGCTTCGTTCTACTATGTCCACAATGCAGCTGCCAACAGCGACAAACCGCAGACATACACCTTCGACGTTCCCGTGACCATCTGGTCGGTGGATGCGCAATACACGCATCGCTACTTCACCATCCGCGGCAACGTGCTGGGAGGGAAGATCGGCAACAGTTCCCTGCTGACGGCCAAGAACAACCGTCTGAGCAACAAATCGCCCTACAGCCGTCTGGCTCCCATCGCAGAGCGTGGCGTGAGCTATGGCGCAGAGGCTGGCATCCACGTGAAAGGCTTCGTGAAGAATCCCAAGATGCCCGACCTCACGCCCTTCTTCCGCTACGAATACTACAACCCACAGGAGAAGGTGGTGGTCGATGCCAACAACCTGAAGGAAGCCGACGACAGACTGAAGACCCACATGTGGGTGGCAGGTCTGAACTACCGCCCCCTACCCTACATCGTGATCAAGGCCGACTACACGCATCGCAGCATCGGCGGTGGGAAGTACAAATCGGAGAACGAGTTTGCGCTGGGCGTAGCGTTCGTGGGGTGGTTCTTGAAAAAGTAAAAGCCTCTCCCCCGACCCCTCCCCTGTTAGGGAGGGGAGAAGATTGAAAATGAGTATTAACTAATTGAAGTTTCGGAAGTTAATAAAAACGAGAAAATATAGGCGCAAAAAAGGCATTGGATTCTTGCATATGTCGCAAGAAATGAGTATCTTTAAGGTGCGA
>Ga0310691_10001102_pt1 | contig 43614 bp, 75 predicted proteins | sample 176DNAGHGlowgp2_FD_203887 | JGI IMG/M metagenome (GOLD analysis project Ga0310691, IMG submission 203887) | Sheep rumen microbial communities from Palmerston North, Manawatu-Wanganui, New Zealand - 1766 DNA GHGlow gp2 (v2) (version 2) | ecosystem: Host-associated > Mammals > Digestive system >... | reverse complement strand
TTAAAAAAAATAATAAAAATAAGGGACTCCACATTTTGTGGAATCCCTATTTTCATATCCGTCAACAGAATGCTTTCTGATGCTCCATCTTCATCTGTTCGTCATTCAGTTTAGCATAAATCAGCGTAGTCTGCGGATTTGTATGCCCTAGCAGACTCTGCAACTTCTCCAATGGCATCCCGTTCCTCAACCCGATAGTAGCAAACGTGTGTCGAAGTTTATGCGGATAAGCATGGATGCCTGTTCGCTTTCCTACATTTGCAACAATGTTTTCCAATGCGTGAGATTTCAACTGCTGATGCGGTGACTTACTGCTCGTCCACAATGCATTGCTGATATATCCACGTTTTTCTATATAGGATCTTAACGAAACTTTTGCTTCATCATTGAAGTAGACAATACGTTCTTTGTTTCCTTTACAGTAACGCAAATGAACAGAATTCTTTTCCCAATTGATATCTGAAATCATTACTCCTGCACATTCGCTGATTCTGCATCCTGTTGAGAACAGAAAATCAATCAGTGCCTTTTCACGGACATCCTTGCAGTGCCATCTCATGTCTTCAAGATTCAATGTTGTCAGCGGTTCACGTTTCTTCGTCTGATATTTAATCTTATCAACCTTTGCACATGGGTTTCTGTTGAGGTATTCATTGTCTACAAGCCATTGGAAGAACGAATTCAGTGTTATCCGGACATTATCGATATAGCAATCAGATGCATTCCTCTCCTGTTTAAAGTTTAACAGGTATACTCTGATGTCATTGGCAGTAATATCCGTATAGCATTTCGTTACTGTTCGAAAGAAATGTTCTAGTTTATACCTGTACTGCTTCAGTGTCTGTTTGCTCAAGTTCGATATCCCCTTTGATGCCAGGTAGCACTTCGCAACCTCCGGAAACCCAGATGCAGGAATGATATCCATCTGTTTCTTCTGGATCTCAAATCCTCTCATTGAGATATCGACCATTTCAAGGATCTTTTTCAGTTGTTCGTGGTCTTCTGTTACTGTCAACAGGTTAACGGACAGGACGGTTCTGAAGTGTTCATACACATTCTCGTAAGGCATAGGAAATCTCCTTTCTCGTACTATAATTAAAATAGAGTCTGATAAAATCATAGCATCAGTTGACGGAAAATGGAAGGTAGCAGATATAGCAAGCAAAAACAAGGCATACAACAATATATTGATTTTCCATACTCCACTATTTATAATAGAGTGGGGATGGGGGTGATTAAATGAAAAGTGCTGCTGAGATTGATGCTCTGGTCAAAGAATGGGTAGCACAGGGACAGACAAAATCTTATATCGTTATCAATACTGCTATTGCAGAGTTGGATTGGGCATATGTATGGGGAGCAGTGGGAGCGCAATGCACTCCATCGAAACGGGAATACTACATGGGCAGATCGTCCATAGGGGAGAAGGACAGGGAAAACATCCGGAAGAGTTGTCCTGTTCTGAATGGTAGTCAATCTGCCTGTAACGGATGCAAATGGTATCCTGGTGGGCAACGGACATTGATTGACGATTGCCAAGGGTTTGCCAAACAAGTTTTCAGCCGTGTTGGGGTTTCGTTCGCAGGTGGTGGATGCACGAGTATGTGGAACAACGATTCCAATTGGGTTGAAAAGGGGCAGAAAGCACAGATGCCAAACAAGGTCTGCCTAGTATTCCAATGGAATAGTTCGCAACAGAATATGCAACACGTTGGCATTCACATAGGTGACGGGGTTATCGTTGAATGCTCCGGAACAGTGAAGTATAACAACGTATCGAAGTCTGCGTGGACACACTATGCACTGCCAAAGGGGATGGATTCAATGCCTGTTCCTACTGTTGATCGACCGACCCTCCGGAAAGGTAGCACAGGTGATTGGGTTGTTCTGTGCCAACAGGATCTGCTTACACTAGGTTATGACTTGTCCCCGTATGGTGCAGACGGCAAGTATGGTACTAAAACTGTAAATGCCGTAAAAAAATTCCAGACAGATTATGACATAAAGCCTTATGACGGAATCTGCGGTCAGAAAACGTGGAATGGTCTGATTGAGTACGCAGAGAAACCGAGTCCCACAACCAAACTCTACACTGTTCATATTCCGCATCAGACAGAGGAGCAGTTTAACAAGCTGAAATCTGTGTATCCAGATGCGTATAAAACAGAAGAGTAAGGGGGTGATGACAAGTGGAGAATGTTACACTGCTCCAACTCAAGGATTTCGCCATCGTTGCCATTGCAGTTATGGGTTTCGTAGTCCTGTTGGGGAACGTGGTTAAAGTAATCAAGGAATGGAGTAAACCTGGCATGAGTGTTAGCGAAACAGTAAAGGATCACGAAACACGTATCGATTCCCTCGAAGAAGGGAACAGGGTAATCTGCAAGGCACTGATGGCAATCATGAGCCATGAGATCAACGGAAACTCAATCGATAAGCTACAGAAAGCCTATGATGACATGAACGAATACCTAATCGACAAGTAAGAAAGGAAAATGAGCATGATTTTCAAAAACAGTAAGTGGTATGATTTTCTGAAGTATTTTGCTCTGATTTTCATTCCTGCCCTTGTGGTTCTGCTGAATACCATTGGACAGATCTGGAATCTTGAGCATATCCATCAGATAACTGCTACGATTGCAGCTGTTGGAGTCTTCTTGGGAGCATTACTGCAAATCAGTTCTGCAAAGTATGCCAAGGAAAACCAACCTCCGGACGAAGAGTAATCCTAGGCAAACCATAGAAAAACCATAACTTTTGATTCCGAAGACACACACAAATCCTTATAAATCAACGACTAAAGCCGATTCAAAAGGATGACTACGAATCAAAAGGTCGTGGGTTCGAATCCCGCCGGGCTCACTCCCCCGAATCCTTGAAAAACAAAGGGTTCGGGGATTTTTTATGCCATCGTAAAATGGCAGAAATAAGCAGAAATAGCCATAAAAACGCATTCCAAAACCATAAGAAACCATAACTTTTTTCTAAAAAAAATAAGGCTAGTCGTTCATCATGGAAATCATCCTCTGCTCTCTGGATTCGGATGGATGGTCATAAATCTGTAGGATCATCCGTTCAGAGGAATGTCCACACCAGGACATCACTGTCCGGAGATCAATGCCTTTGTCCCTAGCAACAGTAACGAATGTGTGCCGTAAATCGTGAGGACGAAAGCTGATTGGATGTCCTGCTTTGGCAGATAATTCCTTCAGATATGATTCCCAAGCACGTTGAAAAGCAGTTTCAGAACAGATGTTCCCGTCTGCATCCGGAAGAATATAATCAGAAACCTCGTCTAATATAGGCAATAACGTGGCAAATAACGGCACTGCCCGTTCGGATGATTCATTCTTCGTCCGACCAACTACAGGACGATTTCCGATGAATTTTACTGCATTGAATACATGAATCCGATCATCGTAGATGTCTTCCTTCCGTAAGGCGAGAACTTCTCCCCTTCGAAGTCCGGCTTTCAGCATGAACATGGCAGCTGCCTGTACCCGATGTTGGACAGTTTCGACCAAGTGGATCTCTTCTTTCGTCAATGCTCTGTGTGTGCCTTTAGTCCCTTTATGCGGTTTAGCAGTGGATGACACAACTGGATTCATGGAGCAGTATCTGTTTTCCATTGCATATTGGAAGAATGACTTGTACAGGAAACTTGCCTTACTGATATAGGATTGTGATTTCCCGACATACGAAACCCAAACACGTTTTATATCTGCCGGATTCACGGCTGAAACATACTTATCTCCGATGACATCAATCAGTTTGTCCATGATTGTTGCGTACTGATTGTATGTCCCATTTGAAGCACTAGCCTTTGCAACGGGCAACCATTTTGATGCGAGGTCGAAAACAGTGATAGGTTCTAGCCGTTCTATACCGTTTTCGCATTCGTATTTATACCTGTCCCGTTTCCGGATTGCTTCTGGTTCTGTTTTCCCAAGGAACTGCTTTCCCTTGTACCACGCACAGTAATATCCGTCTGAACGTTGCTTTAGTTTAGCCATTACGCATTCTCCGTTTCGGATAGAGTTGTTTTAGCTCTGTTGCACGTTCGATCAGTTTGTCTTTACCTTCCGGTGACAGTGACCGAAACAGAATAAGCAGACGATCCTCATCTGTTTCTGTATGTTCCTCTGTCAAGGCAGATTGCCGTATCCCGAAAAACCGACACAGTTTCTCCATTGCTTCTGCCCGTGGATATCCTCGACCACAGACCCATGACGATACTGTCTGATAGGAAACCTCCGCATATTTCGCTATGTCTACCTGTTTTGTTTTCGTGTTACGCATCAGCGTTTCCAGGTTTTTTCTGAAGATTTCACGATCTGTCATTGTCAACCTCCAAGTATATTATCCTACCTTCACAGATGTACCCTCTGTTTTTTTGTGTTCAAGAAGCATATTAAGTGCATCACGTTTTGCTCTGCTATCCGCATTTCTGTAGGCAGTAAGCATTTCCATCTCTTCACGGGAAAGGATTTCTTCTTTCTGGTAGAAGACAATAGGGTCGATCTCAAGCAGAATGCAAAGTTTTTCCTGTTTATCACGGGAAATCTTCTGGATGATCCCGTTTTCCCATCTGGACACAGTGCTTTTCGGCACTCCGCAAGCCTTACCAACATCCTCAAGGGTAAGATTAAGTTTTTTCCTCTGTTGGAATATCAGTTCTCCGATTTTCACTTTGCCGTCCTCCTTTGTCGTATAAGGATTTTAGCACAAGTTCCTTAAATTTGCAAAATTTTTTTCTGAAAACGCTTGACATCCTCTCGAAAATGATTTATTATCTGCTCAAGTTGTTGCAGAAATCAGCAACAAAAAACATGGGGAGGGGGTGGCAAATCTATGAAAGAAAACCTTTTGAGGGCAAAAATCGTTGAGAAGGGCATGACCATCGAACAGTTGTGTGCGAAAGCAAACTTCGTCAGATCTACGTTTGATCGCAAACTTACAGGGCAGACAGAATTCAACCGAGATGAGATCGAAACCATTGCGGTTGTTCTGGAACTGACAGATGACGATATCCGCAACATTTTTTTTCCAGACTATGTTGCAAAAATCCACAACAAATGATTTAACAGGAGGTCGCTATGACACAGGCACAGTACGCCGATATGGTTTCCATCATGCAGATCAGCAGACAGTTCTGCGACCAGATGCTTAAATGCATGGACAACCACGGATTGACGAAACAGGGATTCACATTAACCCTCCGCATCGGTGACAGGAAACTGTTCAGCGGAGATGTCGAAACCGGATGTATCGAACTTGAGCAAGACATCATGGAAGACGAGTATTCGTGGGAAAAGAACCGGATGGTTCAGCGGAAAGTGAATTCATTGAAAAGGTGGATGGTAGACAATGACCCTCTCGCAGAAGAAGGAACTGTACCGCCAATGGTTGCAGACATCAAAGCATCCGCAAAGGATGTCGGCAATGGAACAGGCGAAGATTCAAGCAAGCCTAATCCATTGGACAATACCTGGTTTAGTATTTATGACTATCCTGCTGATGTGGATGGTGGGAAGTAAATGATCGTCTGGCTGAATGCAGACCAAGTAGCAGAAAGGCTTGGGATCTGTCGGAGAACTGCTCTTACGCTGATGTATCAAATGCCACATTCAGTAATCGGTGGGACAGTGAAGAAAAGGATCAGAGTTTCAGAAGGATCTCTGGATGCATGGATGGCAAAGAAATCGAACAAACTTCCGGTAGCGGATGCCATCTGTACGGGCAGTAATAGGAAGCTGAAGAGGAGGTGAATGAGATGAAAAAAGAGATGTTTGAACTTGATTGCCAGGATGACGGATTGTTCAAGTATCCTCCAATTAAGAAGATTGCTTTTGAGGACGGGACGATTCAGACATATGTTCACATCGACCGGATAAGTCCGCAACTTGCAAGGGCAGAACATGAACTACGGCATAGCATTAATATCTCCGTTGGTTACCTGCAAAGACAACGAAGAAAAAACCGCATTCATCGGTGCGAACGATGAACACGGCACTCAGAAGATATTGAGTCGATGCAAGGTCATTATAGCATGACCGGAAAGGAAAAATCAAATGACAATTACTTCAGTGATGGAATATATTACGCCAGAAATTGCTAAAAAATATTTAGAAAACAACACAAACAATTACCGCTTTATGTCGAAAACAAAGGTAAAGAACTATTCGGAAGATATGAAACGTGGTCTGTGGGAAACAAATGGAGAACCTATTGTCTTCGGGGCAAACGGCACGTTGAAAGACGGGCAACATCGACTACAGGCAATTGTAGAAAGTGGGGTTTCTTGTTGGATTTTGGTTGTCCGTGGAGTAGAGAACAATGTTCAAATCTATGATATGGGCATGGGAAGAACTATTAGTCAGATAGCAAAGGCAAATGGGTATTTTGCAGGAACAGACATGGTTGGTGCTGCAAGAACGTTTGTCGGTGGATTCCACGGAACGGCATCAAAGGGAGTTATTCAGAAATATATTGAAGAGCATCAGAAAGAACTCCATGAATCTTCGTTGATTTCAAAACGTGGTGCAAACCATCCAATTGGTAAAAAAGCTAGTTGTTGTCTTGCGGTTTATGTCTGTAGAAGATTGCAACTTGTGAACGATGAAATTATGGAAGATTTCTTCTATGTATTCAACAGTGGGTCTATTAAACAGAATCAATATCGTGACCCATCACCTGCACTTATTGCATCAAGAACTTTCATAACGAAACTGAATGGTGGAAATGCATCAGTATCAATGAAACAGTTCGTGACGATTATGCAAGCATTGGAAGATTTCAAGAAAAACAAAAACAGGAAATGCGAATACAAAACAGATGCAATAACTCCAATGCTTATGTTAAACCATCTCCGTAAGATTGACGGATTTGAGGAAACAAACAAATAAGGAGGTCAAAATCATGGGACTCATGCCATTAATTATGGGAGCAAGCGGATCTGGTAAAACAACTTCGATCCGCAATATGAATAGGAAGACAACTGCCGTATTCAATGTTGCAGGAAAGCCTTATCCGTTTAAAGGTGGATTCGATATGTCCATCAAGACGAATGACATTGACGATATCATCACGATCCTCAAACGGAACACAACGAACTGTTACGTGATCGATGATAGTCAGTATCTGATGTCCTTCAAACTGATCGACAAATGGAACGAAAACGGCTATGCGAAGTACACAGAAGTCGCAAGGGATTTCAAACGGTTGGTCGATACTGTTATCGATTATACCTCTCCGGATACGATTGTTTATCTGCTTCACCATACGGAAGTAACTGATGACGGGAAAGTCAAGGCGAAGACTTCCGGAAAGATGATAGACAATTGGCTGACCTTCGAGGGGTTGTTCTCCATCGTGCTTATGGCAGTAGCAACGGAAAACAAACATCTGTTCATTACGCAGAGTGACGGGACGAACACTTGCAAGTCCCCGATTGGGATGTTCGATAACCCAATTGAGAACGACCTGGCAATGGTAGACAAGGCAATCCGTGAATACTATGACCTTGCTCCTGCCGGACTTCGGAAGAAGGAAGAAAAGCAAACCAAAAAGGAAAACGGCACTGTCACTACTGTGAAAGAACTTCCGAGGTGACAATATGGGAAAATTCGACAGAGGAGTATCCTATTATACTTTCGCAGATCTCTCTATGCAGATTAGTTTTCCGGAAGACGATGTCAAATGCAAATGGTGTAGATTCCTAAAGCATTATGACAGTATGAATAGGGATAAATGCGGAATAACAGATGACATCTTGTATTCAACTGAACTGATTGGGCATAACTGCCCGTTAGTAATACTCAATGAAGTGAAAACGGAGGAATTGGAATGAAACCTAGCTATAACGGATTTGAAGCAAAGAAAGCAAGCAACTTTATCGAACTGCCCCATATCGGTGCATACGTTGCAGAGATTCTGAACGTGGAATTCATCGACCATAACGACAAGGAAAAGAACCCTTACAACGATCCGCATGACAAGATCGAACTGTACCTGGACATCACTGAAGGTGAATACAAAGGTCGTTTCATGGAAGTCTGGAAGAGTCAGAAAGAACGTTTCGGTGAGAGTGCTTCATACAAGGGCATTTTCCGTCTGACTCCTCCGATTGACGGGGATGAGGATTGGAGGAAACGCAGTTTTGAGTCCAACCTGTGGTGCGTACAGGAAAGTAATCCTGGCTACGCTTGGGATTGGGACGAGAAGAAACTGAAGGGGAAGAAAGTCGGTATCAACCTTCGCAAGCGTTTGTACAACTACACGAATCAGAACGGAGAGGTCGAAACACGGGACACTGTTGAGATCGGCAAGTTTGAAACCATTGCTGATGTCAAAGCAGGAAAGTGCCGTCCGATGCGTGACAATGACCGCAGACAGAACAAGGATACTGCTCCGGCTAGTACTGATGGCAGTGAATTCACTGATGTCAGCAAGGCAGTAGATGTTCCCTGGTGATCTGATGCAACGGGGCATAGCGAAGTCCCTATAAGGGACAGGGGGTTAGACCTTCGATCCCTGTTGGTTTGTCTAGGATGTTTTTGATCGTTTGGCATCTGATATAGGATTTAAAACCAACTGCTATGCCCCTCCTTTTTTCGGGGGTGATGCATTGATACTGATCGAGGATACCAGGAATCAAGTCGGAAAGCATAAGAACGTTGAAGCGTACTGCCGAAGAATGGGAATCGAAATTGTCAGACAGAAATTAGATGTCGGTGATTATGCATTTCCGGACGGCAAGATATCAGTTGATACGAAACAGGACATCATGGAACTGTGCAAGGACATATGCTCTTCAGACCATCGTAGATTTCGAGCAGAATGCCAACGAGCAAAGGATTTGGGGATTCAGCTAATCATACTCGTTGAGGAGTATCCTCCTCATGGAAAGATAGCGGAATGGCAAGTCCCAAGGTGGAAGACGAGCAATCAGTGGCATCGTTACGGAGATCCAATGACACTAGTCGATCCACGGACACTACGCAAAGCAATGCTGACAATGATGGAAAAGTATGGTGTCGAATTCCGGTTCTGCACAAGGCAACAGAGTCCTGCCAGGATTATTCAATATTTGAAAGGTGGGTTTAAGTAATGGGAAAACGAATGTTCTATCACTTTGTAAATATTAATTATGGTATGCATTGTAAAGATCCACTATTAAAAGACACTCCATATGGAGATTTTGCTTCAGATATGCTTGCAGATAAAAATTTCCCTTGGTTGCATTCGTTAAAGCCGGATGGAGTTTTTAAATATCATGACTTGTTATTGAATTATTTAGAGTCTAAAGGTGCTTGTTCACAAGCAATTGAAGTTTTTGAGGAATTGTTTGGAATGTATCTTGTGTCTGATTACATAGACCAATGGAGAGAACATCAAAATATTTTAGCAGTAAGACGAGAAAAAAGAAGGGAGAAGTTAAATAATGCTCCACATAGTTAAAACAAGCAGTGACAGATATTACGATCACTTCTCTGTTGAAGGTTTGTCTGTTGCTGAAATGAATGAAATTCTCAATGCAAACAGTAACGGAAAAGACAGACGGGATGTCCTGGTGGATGTAATGAGCAGACATGATAACGATTCTTCTTACGGCAAGAACATTGCTGAAGGATGGAGATGTGGATACGGCATCTATCATATCGGTCATGTCGGTGGAACACTGCTCGTTGAGGTTGGAAACAGTTGCGATTAATCGAATTGGAGGGAAAGGAATGAAATACTGCAAGGATTCAGACGGGAATGTCTATCAGCTTCAGCGTTGCCCGTTTTGCGGAATGGATGTGGCAGAACTGTATTCGACCAAGGAGGATTTCGAGGAATCCTTCGGGCAGGAATTCGATGGCGTGAATAGGTTCACTGTTGTCTGCAATTTCAACATGAATGGTTGCGGTGCTACCTGTGGATACCATGACACTGTCGAATCTGCGGTAAGCAGATGGAATACAAGGGTGGTGATTTGATGACTTTCTCCATATATGTATTGTTCTACATTCTGCTCGTTATCGTTGGGATCTGCATCGGTGTTCTCTGGGAACAGAGTATGAGTTACAGATACGCTGAACATCATGTCATGAACAGTGATGACTTCTGCTACAACCACTGCAAGATTTTTGAAGAGGTTGATAGTCAGTTCAAAGATCCGGACGATGTGCTGAAGGAATTGGACTATGGAGATCACTGCGTGGATTGTCCGATATATCTTGCACAGGACATTGTTACATATAAGCAGTTAGAAAAATGGAAGAAAAAGAATGGTAAAAACAAATGATTAAGCAACAGATTACTATGTTTGAAATGCTTGATCCGAATGGCAAATATGTTCGGAGAATAAGATCAGAAGATGCAGTTCCGTTCATTGAGAATATACACTATTCACGAAAAGTTCCAAATATAACAGATGCATTTGGTCTGTTTTTGAATGGAGAACTAATAGGTGTTGTTACTTACGGAATCCCAGCTTCTCCGAATCTTTGCTCTGGATTAGCAGGGAAAGAAAATACGGATAGAGTCAAGGAATTAAACAGATTGGTTATCAAACCGCAATTCAATGGGGGTGGCAAAAACTACGCAAGTTACTTAGTATCTCACTCGTTAAAGATGCTTGACAATGGCACTTTTGTTGTAAGTTATGCAGATACTGCTTGGAGTCATGTCGGATATGTTTACCAAGCCTGTAATTTCTTATATACAGGGTTAAGTGCTAAACGTGTAGATTTCTATATGCCCGATGGAAAGCATCCACGATCTGCGATGAGAAACGGAAGTAACGAATTGAGATTGCATCAGACAAGGTCTAGAAAACATCGGTATATATATCTTGTCGGTGATAAGCGTACAAAAAAAATCATGAAACAACAATTAAATTATAAGATTTATGATAAATATCCAAAGGGAAACGAGATCCAATATGATGTAAACAACCCACAACGAATTATTCCAATTGAAATAATAAAGACAAGGGCAGATATCAAGAAAGAAGAATTGGAGGATGATTAATATGTTCTGGTATTTCATAGCCGGATTCATTTCTGGTGTTGTAGGGATGTTATTGCTTGGAAGATATCTATCTAAAAAGGAGGAAAGAGATCATGAAGTATGACGAGAAAACAGGCAAAAAAACTCCGGAAAGCAGAACAGACGAGATCAAGATCTCCCTGGAACAGTTGTACGAACTTCAGAAGAAGTGCGATGGACTTATGGACAGGGAGTTTGAGAACAACGTTCTTCTGAAGGACATATCTGTCAGCTTGGGGTTGATAACGGATATGTTAGGAGTTCTGCTTAATAAGATTATCGGTGAAGTGTGCATAAGAGATGAAACAAAGAAACAGTAAGATGCGAGGAGGGGAAGGAAATGGAAGACAAGGAGAAGGTTATAAAACACTTTGAACATTTACTGAACGCAGCAAAAGGCAATTATCAAGATTTCGTGGATTTAACGGTTGATGTTGGAGAAGAAATCCTTGCCCTACTGAAAGATCAGGAAAATCGTGAGAAAAGAATCTGCAAAGCAATCTGTGACTTAATCAGAGGTTCTTGTAGCACGGATACTGAGGATGACAAAGATTTCGTCTGCTATGAGATTCAGAAGTGTTTCGTAGAAGGACGGTGAGCAGGAATGAACATGGAACGGCAACGTACAACAAAAGCAAGAAAAACAACTGTTGATATTACAAAAAAGAAGAACATCTATTGTTCTCACTGTGAGTTCTGCGATTATGCATTTGTTCATAACTGCCGTAAGCATGATAAAAAAACAAATTATTGGAAACGTTGCAAGGACTTTCAATGGAATAAGAAATACACAGAAGGTCGGTGAAGTATAATGGCTGAACTTGTTGAGTGCAAGCATATGTTCAGCAACGGATCGGAATACGAATGGTTCATTGAACACAATTGTGATAAATGCACACGATTCAGAAAAGGGTATTGCAGAACATTCCGAATGACAGAAAAAGCAAGATGGGATGAAAAGTATTTTCCTTATTCAGATCTGATGGAATACGAACAGTATGCAGGAAAGATGTGCAAGAGGTTCACAACAGAAAAGCCGATAAAGAAATGGCACAGAAAACAGATTGACGGACAAACGGAAATGAAGTTGGAAGGTCGGTGAAGTTTGCATGAGTAAAAAAGCATACAAGCGTAATCAAAATCGTTTGTATAGAGAAATTAAAAGACGAATCATAGCAGAACAAGCAGCACGGATGCCTGTTCCTGTTATAGAAATTCATAGGGATATTGAAACACTTGCGATTAAAAATATTGTTCACAATCGTCTCCTTAATGAAATCGAATTTGTAAAGGCAGAAATGGCAAACAAGTTGTCAAGAAAACTCGTTGCTGAAGGATTTGTGGAATTCTTTAGTAGAGAGAATAAGTATGAACCAATAACAGATGTTACGGAAATAGAAGCAAGAATTTGTGTTGTAAAACCAATGAATGTGGAAAGGTCGGTGATGGAAAATGATTTTAGAACTTACTGAAAACGAGCAGATAACGTTACTTGGTCTTCTTGAGGATATATCACAAGCGGAGGATATCAATGAAGTATTTATGATTCAACAAAGGATTGCTTTAAAATCCATCATTCAAAAACTTGGTGGTACGTACTTTGGGGTAATTGTGACTTAAAGACAGCAATGATGCTTTAAGTTATTGAAAGGGGTTAAAAAAAGATGAAAAAGATTTTAATTGCAGTATTGTTGTGCATGATGGTGTTTGTGCTTTCGTCTTGCAGACAGGCAGATACGGTAAGGTACAACTTGAAACGTGAAGCTGATGACTTCAATGTCAGAAGGAGAATCACTGTTCTTAACACAAGAACCGACACACCGATGATGCAGATTACCGGACTTATCTCAATAGATACAGACAAAGATGGGGATCTGAACATCACTATCGAAAAAGCGCCGAATGAATTTGTGCTGAATTATGCTCACTTGTCGCAAGACACAACATACATGGTCGAACAAATCGAAACAAAAGAGGTCAGCAAGTATCAGTACGAAATTAAATTCTATCCTACGCAACTTGTAAGCGGATGGTATGACATCAAATTATCGGATGACTAAAAGACAACGATAACGCAGATTTGTTTTGTGCTTACGTGGAAAGGAAAGAATAATGGACATCAGAAAAATAGACGGGATGTGGTGCGATGATATCACATTCTGCCAGGAGGAATGCAGTTGGATGAACTGCCCACGGAACAGTAAAAACATCCGTGATAAAACAATTCCGCATTCTTTTTCTGTTGAGATTCCTATGGATTGCCCGAAAAAGGTAGGCAAAGAAATATCAAGCAGAATTATGGATGATGTAGGGAACATCATAAACGAAATAACCACAAGAGTTGTTGAAACACAGGATGAGTTTATTTTCCAGACAATTAGCGGTTGGTGGGAGAACAGCACGCAGATGGTCATCAGCAAAAAAGAACTGACAGATGCATTGACATTGCACAAGAAACTCGTTCGATGCAAGGATTGCAAGCATGGATTTCGTTTGGACGATACAAATTACATTGTTTGTGGCAGACCGTTTGCAAGTAACAGGGAAACGCATACTGAAGAATGGTTCTGCGCTGATGGCAAACGAAAAGAGGAGTAATTTTTTATGACCAATGTCCCTAATGAAATTAGAGAAATGTGGGCAGATGTCTATCGTCTGTTTGATGTCAGCTACAATATGCCGAATACTGCTGATGCGTGGTCAAAGTTCTGGGAACAGGCAGAAGTAATCAGACAGAAATACGGGCAATACCAGGTTGGAGCATTGCTGATGGTTTGCTCCGACTTAATCGAATACCACATTACTGATAAGAAACTCCATCCATGTACCATTGAAGACATGAAATTGTTTTAACAGGAGGTTTATATGACCATCAATACTGATTTCCCGTTTAACCACTGCGATTCCTGTCCGGAATGCGTGTTACGGGTAAACACTGAAATCCTATACGGGGACAATCACATTGCCACAAGAATTCTTCGGGTGTTCTGTGGAAACGCACAACTTTGCAGAAGATTGGAGGAGATGCGAAATGGGAAAGAAGATCCCTCTCGCAATGGCAATTAGTGGATCTCCATGCAAAGAATGCGAAAACAGACATCCTCACTGCCATTCTGAATGTAAGGCATACATTACATATAAAGCGAAATGCGACAAGATCACAAAGCAGAAAGAAGCGGAACGATTAGCTACCCCGGAAAGCGAACACATGAAAAAGTGTGCGTGGAAAAAGAGCATGGGAAGGTGATGTTATGAGCAGTAAAAAACCTGTGTTGTTTGCTACTGTTTTAGGGAAGTCCTTGGACAGATGCGAGAACCTAAAGGTAATCTATGATGCATATAAAGGTGAGAAGAAGTTTGTCAGCACACACAATAGTGATTTCTATCCGGAAGTAAAATCCGGCAAGTATGATTTGATGGTTATCGATGCATTCCCAACTGTTTCGCCAAGTAAGACAATCATGATTTGGCACGCTATACAGGGTGGAAAGTACATTGGATTAGACGAGAAGCACACATATTACCGAAAGGAATACGCTGATCTGATTGACAGGATCGTTGTTGCCGGAGGTGGTGGAATCGATATGTTCAATCGGTGTACGGGTGTTCCTAGAGAACGAATCCTTGACCTGGGTATGCCAAGAACAGACCGATATAAACGGAAAAAGAAGGGTGACGGGCATACAGAATTCGCTGACAAACGAATGTATCTATTTGCTCCGACATTCCGGAACTTCGGTGAAACCCCGTTTCCTGTGATCGATTGGCAGAAGATCGATGAATCACTGACAGACAGTGAAGTGTTTGTTGTGAAGTGCCATCCATACGGGAATTATGCGTATGATATCGACAGGTATAATCACATTGTGGAAGTGCCTTGCATGAGTCCGTCAGTGAACTATCTGTACGATTGCGATGTGCTGATTACAGACTATAGCAGCATCATGTTCGATGCTTATCTGTTGAAGAAACCTGTTGTCCTGTTTGAGAAAAATCCAGGCTACGTTCAGACAAGAGGAATGTATCTGAAGTATCCGGACGAGTACTGTTCCCGTTACGCAACCACAGAGGATGAACTGATTAAACAGATGAAACTTGCCAACGGACTCCGGACGGCAGAAAAACGTTGCCTTGAATATGTAGCAGATGCCTGTGACGGGCATTCATGTGAACGGATACTTGAACTGATCGATGAGATGAACGGAGGTTAAGATGGATAATTCTAAAATCGTAGTGTATGCCGGAACACGGAATGTTTATCCACAGATGTATACTTCTCTTAAAAGTCTGATTGTCAATACGGAAGTTGACATGGTTTATCTGCTCATCGAGGACGATGAATTCCCGTATCCGATTCCGGATTATGTCCGTCCGTTTAATGTGACAGGGCAGGAGTTCTTTAGACAGGATTCGCCTAACTTCAATACTCCGTGGTCATACATGGAACTGCTTCGGTGTGCTTTGGGTGATATGCTGCCGGAAATGATTGAAAAAGTCCTGTGGCTTGATATCGACACAATCGTGGATGCAGACATATCAGAACTGTTCAGTGTTGATCTGACGGGTTATTACTATGCAGGAGTGATTGAACCAAAGAAGTGTACAGACCTGTTCCGGTATGTAAATACGGGTGTTTTGCTCATAAACCTTGAGATGCTCCGTGATGACAACAAAGAGCATGAAATGATTTCGTTCCTTAATATGTACAAACTGACATGGCCTGGACAGGATGTCATTAACCTTCTCTGCCAAGGGAAGATTAAGTCCATTGACAGTGAATTCAACACTTCCGCATGGACTACTCCATGTATAAGACCGAAGATCGTCCACTATGCAGCAGTTCCTAAAGAGCAGTACATGAAAGATTGGCTATACAGGAAATACGATTCGATTAATTTGATTATTGGGGAGGAAAACAATGAACAAGGGAAATAAGTTCCGGTTTGATCTGTGGTTATATAACGAACTGAAAAAACGGCATTGGGACTCATTTGATTTGGAAGTGGCAAGTGGCATATCGAAATCATCGATTGAAGCGTACATGAAAAACAGACAACATCCTACACTGTATTCATTCGCTAAAATCCTTGAAGCATTCGGTAAGCATATCGAGATCGTTGACAATTGAGTAGGGCATATGAGTAGTTCAGTTCCGTCTAAATGCACTTGTGGAGCAGATGCCAGGATCAGACATCGAGATCCGTATGTATGGGTAGAATGCAAGAAAAAGTGTGGTATGACTTCCGGTTTCTTCCTTGAATTTCTGAACGATGACACTGAATCACAAAGGGATGCCGTGAAGTCATGGAATGCGTTAGTTGTAAACAAAAAACTTAATAGTTGAAATTTTGTTTACTGCTCTAATTTTATGGTATAATAAATACAGGAATTCTATTTTAATTATAGGAGGATGATGTCAATGCCTATGGACGGAGAAAATGGATATATCATGCTAGACAGGGAATTTATGGAAAATAGTTTTTGGTTTAATGGTGCTAAAATGCTTCAAGTGTTTATATGGATTTTATCAAGTGCAAATCTAAAAGATATTGGATATGGATATGATGATATAAATCGTGGATCAGTTGTTGCCACAAATGAAAAAATTGCAAACGCTTGCGGATTAACGATTGCAAATGTAAGAACTGCTCTTGCAAGGCTTGAAAAAGATGGAAAAATCACTAGAGAACGCAGAAATCATTATCAGATTATAACAGTAAACAATTTCGATTCCTACATTATAGATCCACAGTGACAGGGGGATTGAAGATGGCAAAGACGGGAAGTTATATCAAGTTAGACAGAGGATTAAAAAACAATTCTCTGTGGCTTGAAAAACCATTTTCAAAAGGTCAAGCATGGGTGGATCTTCTACTCCTTGCTCAAGGTGTTGACAAAGAAAAGCAATACAGAGGGAAAATTCAGCATCAAAAATCCGGTGTAGTGTATACAAGTATCATTTATTTGTCGAATCGTTGGGGTTGGTACAGAGCAAAAGTGTATCGTTTTTTGGAAAATCTTGTAAACCTTGGAATGGTTGAAATACAAGGGTGGACACCAAATGATACACAAAATGATACACGAAACAGTACAAAAAACAGTACAACTAATGGGACAATTATAACCATTGAAAAATGGGCATTCTATCAGTATGACAGTACAAATAATAGTACAAATAATGATACACCGAATGATACACTGAATGATACACCGAATGATACACACAATAGAAAGCATAAAGAGAAAGCATACAGAGAAAGCAAACAGAGAAATAGTCGCTCCGCTCCCGATGCCCCTTCGGGGACTCCTAAACGGGGGACAGATGAATTCAGACGGGTGAGTCATCTTCTGCTCAAACGGGAAGAGGGGACAGTTGATGACATCCCATTTATTTACAGAGATCAGTTTAAAACCTTTTCAGAGTATTGGGGGTTTAGGAATCAATGAAATATCAGATGACCCAGGATGATTTAAACGGGTTCATAGAGTTTATCGGTGCAGAGGTGAAACGCAAAGGCAAAGAGGTTGTGTTTCGTTACTGCCCTAAATGCGGATCATCTGCTCCCAAGGATGACGAGTGGAAGTTTGCGGTAAATTGGAAGACGGGTGCATTCGGATGTTTGAGGGGCAGTTGCGGATATCATGGGCATTTCGTTGAACTCTGCCGAGATTTCGGATACAAGATCGGATTAGATGCAGAACAACAGTATGTTCAGTTTCCGCAGCCACAGGGAAGGATTAAGCCAAGGGATTCTGCTCTCGCTTATCTGTCCGGACGAGGGATCAGCAACGAGATTGCAGAGAGGTATGAGGTTACTGCTTTTGAAGACAGACCTAACATCCTGTGGTTTCCGTTTTTCAACGAGTACGGGAAATTGGTTTATGCCAAGTTTCGCAAGATGGATTACCGGAAGGGGAGGGACAAGGCAAAGGAGTGGACACAAACAGGTGGGCAACCGATTCTGTTCGGCATGAAGCAGAGTACTGGATTTAAAACTGTTGTAATCACAGAAGGGCAGTTGGATTCACTGTCTGTGGCTGAAGCGTTTAAGGATCATGATCATGACAACAAACCGGATGCTTACTGCTCTGTTCCGAATGGGTGCAACGCATTCACATGGATTCCTAATTGCCTTGAATGGATCAAGAAGTTCGACACTGTTATTGTGTTTGGTGACATGGAGCATGGACACATGAGTCTGCTAGACACGATAAGACAGAGGTTGCCTAACAGGATTCTATCTGTTCGTCCGGAGGATTACCTGGGGGAGAAAGATGCAAATGACATTCTCCGGTCATTCGGTGCTGAAGCGGTTCGCAAAGCAGTATGGAATGCACATGAACAAGAGATCAGCAACGTAAAAGAGATTGCTGATGTGCAGTATGTGGACATTACGCAACTGCCGAAGATCAAGACGGGCATATGGGAACTAGACAAGGCACTGAAGGGTGGCATCTGCTACGGACAGGTTTGTCTGCTCACAGGAAAACGTGGTGACGGGAAAAGTACATTCATGTCCAACCTGTTCGGTGAAGCATTAGATCAAGGACTAGGGTGTTTCGCTTATTCCGGTGAGTTGCCAGGATTCCATTTCAAGCAGTGGTTAAACTGCCAATTAGCCGGAAATGATCGGATGTCTGCCCGTGATGACGGATTCGGTGGGACAGAGTATTACCTAGATTCGGAAACGGACAAGGAAATCAGCGAATGGTACAGGGGACGGGCATTCATTTATGATAACACTGCCGTTGAGAGAGAGGAAACGGAATCACTGCTTGAAACGATCCGTAAGGTTGCCAACAGAAAGAACGTTAAACTGTTCTGCATTGACAATCTGATGACGGCAATGGACATTGTCGAAGATCAAAGTAATCTTTACTTGGCTCAAAGCAATTTTGTACGGGAACTGAAAGAGATCGCAATCAAGTATGATGTTGCAATTATCTTGGTTGCACATCCACGTAAGGTAGGAAAAGATGAGAAGGGTACTGACTTTGACAATGACATTGTTTCCGGCAGCAGTAACATTACGGATCGTGTGGACATCGTGCTGAACTACTCACGGGCAAAGGAAGGTGCAGATTATGATTCACTGCTTCAGATCGGTAAATCCCGTTTGGTTGGGATACTGAAACTAGGTTCTGATGGAATTCCGCTGAACTATTCACCGAAAACGAAACGGGTGATGGGATTGCGGAGTCTGCAAAAGCATTACGGGTGGGAGAACAAACCGATACAGATACAGGATATTGAGATTCCATTTTGAGAGGAGATACGGACATGGAAACTTGTTTTAATTACACGGAAAAGGAACACGGGTACTTCAGTTCTGACGAACGGAGATATATCACGAAGATTCACAAGTTGGCAGAGAAATATCCGGAACAGGTACGAATCATAGCAGAACCGGAGAACAATGACGGGTGCATTTACTGTGAACTGCCAACATCGTGGTTAAAGATCCAACCTCCTCGTAAACTTGATCTGACAGATGAACAGAGGGAAGAATTGTCGGTACGGATGAAAAAGATTTCAATGCTTAATCAGAAACAAATACTCACCACACAAAAATGATGCCATTTACCCCTGTCTGATACTGCGGATGAATATTTGGTCATCCAACTATTAAAAACGGAAATTTGAGCCAAAAATCCTATTACAATGCGAGGTGGTTAAAATTGGGTATGAATCGAGCCATGCGGAGGAAACAGGTACGGGATCAGATGCACGAATGGGTGCGGATGGGAAAACAAGAACAAGTGCAGCGACTAGTACGGAACGGCATAACGCAGAAGGATTTAGACGAAACATACGATAAAGGACAGGCAGATGGATTCAAACAGGGTACGGATAAGACACTGAAAACTGTCTATGCCGGAGTTGTGCTTGAACTGCTTGAAATAGGTTACTCAAATGAGTTGGCAATCAACTTTTTGCGTAACTTGGATAATCGTCTGATAACATCAATCGATGCCGGAGAGGATATCGAGGAGGTTTTTGAGAAAACGGGTGTGATGCTGATGCTAAAAGAGGATTTCGATAGGGTACGGGAGGTTGAAAGCTAATGGAAGAACGGAAAATGAAAACCAGGTGCTATTACACGGACTATGTTACTCACATGATACGATTTTACTTATCTACTCCGGAAACGCTGCACATGGAGGGTAAACGAAAAGCAGACATTGAAAATTGGATTGCTGTGCAGGATGTGTGGCGAAAATTGGGTGCGGATGACAAGAAAACTCTGGAAACAGTGTACAAAGCGCATCACAGGTTGGCAGAAGGGGTGCGGATGTATTGTGAGGAAACGGGTGCGGATAACTTTAAGATTTGGGTACTGATAACAAAAACCTGTGCGAATATAGCAAAAAGACGGGGACTTGTTTAAAAATGGGCATAAAAAAAAGACCCTCACACGCAATGTGTGAGGGTTTCTGTTTGAGTACGGGCAATTCTGCTTTTGTGTTTTGATTATGCCATTATGTCCTGTCAATAATCTTGTGCAAATTTGCCTTTTCGTCCATAGTAAGTAGGTACGAAGCAACAGACTCGTTTTCATCCTCTATGAGATCATTTGTCATTAATTCACTTACAATTTTCCCATTGAGAACGATCTTCCATAATGCAATTCCGTCATTCTCATCTGCTTTATATGCCCAATGATACTCTTGAAGATCATATCGTGATACTCTGCTAATAGATTTATTGTTCTTGGTTGTTTCGCCAACACTAAACTCATGCTTGTCAAACTTAAAACAGGTACTCATATCTGTTCCTCCTTACAATGTTTCATAAACCCCTGTATCTGGGTTCTTGTATTGAATCTCAGTACATCCATAATCGGGCATATACCTATCTAATGGTGCGAAACTGCTATCATCTGTCCCCTTCCCATATGCATAGATGATTCCATCACTGTCTAAAAGCCTAAAAGAAAAGAGAGTTGGTACACATCCTCTCTCTGCCATCAATCTTTTTTTCATGTGGTCAAGTCTGCCTGTGTAGTGATCCTTATGGTCATCTGTGATGCTCTTACACCACTTCGTAATACAATACATGGTCAATCCTCCTTATCTGTCAAAACGGGTACGGGATTACGCTTGATGTCCTCACGGATTACCTGTTTGAGATATCCTTGCATATTGGGTACGGATGCAAGCCTGTCAATGATGTCTTTGTCGATCTCGTTATGAAGACGGAAACCATATACCCTACGATGGGTACTGTCATATTTCATCTGATAAAGTGTCTGTTTCTTCGGCATGAGAATCCCTTCTTTCTATGTTATAAACATGATGATATCAAATGAGGTACGGATTGTCAAAATAGGTACGGATTAACAAAGTCCGTTTTCTCTGAACTCTTCCAATAGTCCATATCTTTTTCCGTTCCGATAAAACCAATCTGAAATATGACACAGGTCTGAAATATACAGATCACCAACATCTGCGTGATTCGACCAATCAACCGCAATATTCCGCACATGGTTTTTTCTGCTCTGATAGTCCTTACCGATAACGTTAAACTGAATAAACGTTACGGGTTTTGTATCCGGACTAAACGTATCTACCATGTACTCCTCCCAATTAAAATACATGGAAGATTTTTCTCTGCCCTGTGATTCAAACTTTGCATAGAACATCATAATTTTATCCTCCTATTCTGTTTTAGGTACGAATTAAAAACGGGTACTAATAAACGGGTGAGGATCACCAATCAAAACACCATTTGTGCGTGATAATAATACCACAAGGAACTTTGCGATAACTCCAGCTTCTAGTGCAACGCTTTCCGGTGCAATCGATTAGGAGATCACCATAACCACAGAACACAGAATCATAAACGAGTTCTTTTATGTCTTCTTCGGTTTCTCCATTGTCCGGAATAATAATAAAGTCTGTTCCGGTTTCTCCGTTGTCATCTGACACAGTTCTCCAAACGTTGTTACTGTTCAAAACGGGTACGGAATACGGGTCAGTGTGATACTTGTTAATATGTCTGTAGAACTCTCTGCACTCTTTTCTGAAATCAGTAAATAAGTCAGAAAAATATTCTTCACTTTCTTTGGAAATGTTTTCATAATGGGTACGGAAATAATCTTCTGCTTTTTTGATTCCGATATATTTGGTTTTCATTTCACGATATGAACGGATCATAATTATACCTCCTAAATTATAATTTTATTGTTCCTGTGGATTTTTGACTAACAAAACGCCAACAATCCGAAGTCTTGCCCATTGCAATTTTTGCCCCTCTAAGCGTGGCATAATGCTTTTTCTGGATCAGTTCTCCGGAAGGGGTACGGATCGTTAAATCTGCTCCGTTTTCGTTGTGTTTAATGCTTGCGGTACATCCGTAAAAGTCTTTCCAATAAGAAACAACAGTAATCATTTTATATACCTCCTCAAAATATTTTTCCGGTGAAGATTTCAAGATCATGGACAAGACGGATTAAATCTTCTCCGTAGTCCTCAACATGGAAACGGGAGTCAAAATTGTATTGAATAGGGTTTGAATCGTCAAGGGTGCAAGGCATGATGGTAACAAGTTTGTAGTTTTCATGCATGATCGGGAGTCCTTCATCATCATATTTTCCGGTTTCGATGTTCTCCCAGATCGGGATATATTGCACTGCTTTCGGAGAATACTTGCACGGGTACGGAATGCCCCATTTGAACGGAGCAAAAGCAGAGCAAGCATCAAAACAACTGTCCGCAAGGCTTGCCCATGACCCAGAAAAGACAAGTCCAGAAAAAACTTCTCCCTCTTGTGTGTCGATAGGCTTTTTATAGTTCCGAAGTGCGTACCATTTGCCCGTAGTGTCAGAGTGGCAAATCTGCAAGCCAAAAACGGAAGAAATGGGGGTTGCCGTGAGATCATCCGGAAGAGAAATAACTTTGACTTCAGACATAGGAAAACGATCATCAAGTGCTAACATTGCGGAATACCTCCTCATATTTTGTTTTTAGTGCTTGGCACTAACTACAGAAACCGGACTTGTTTTGTCCGGTTTCTGTCTGTTAATGTCAATAATCAAAGTACTTCGATACAATTTCCGTTATCGGTGAAGATAAATTCTCCCTCAAATGACATATCTCGTCCGAATGCTTCAAAGTCGAAATAGTACCGCAGATTTTCGGGGATGCTATCGAGTAGTCCGGTTTCATCTGCGTACTGCTCCGCCACTTCTGCCATTGTGGAACATCCGCTATAGAACATGACATCATCTTTTTTGTCTATAGCATCTTCTAAGGAATAGCCATTGCCAACCATTGCAGAAACTATTTCTTCTTCGTAGTCGCTGAGATCGTCCAGCTGCTCCGCAATCTCGTTAAGTCTTTCGATGCTCGTGTACTCTCCGATTTTGATATCAATATCGGATTCATAGTCGGTTATAAAATACTCTTCATGTGTTTTGTCAATCTTGATTTGTTCCATGAGTTCCTTTTCTTCCTCTTCTGTGATGGGGAAGGTTACCCACTTACCACAAAGAATTCCTTCGTTGTAAAGTCCGAGATTTGTGACGTATGCTTTGATGGTTGCCATTGTTGTATACCTCCATTTATTTTTTTCTAGTGCCTTTTGGCACTGACTACAAAAGACGGAGTTTTTTACGCTCCGTCTTCTGTCTGTCAATGTCAACCGCAATAATAAAGGGCATAACCGGATTCAAAGTCGTTTTCTTCTGTTGGTGTCTGCCGTTCGTAAACCTCTGCATAACCTCCAAGTGAAACCATCAGAATATCCGCATCATCTACGGCTTTTTCGCCATCGTCATAGAATTTAGCGAACTGTTCCCCATCAAGTTTTCCGACTAACATATACTTTTTCATTTGTAGAAACCTCCTTACATTTCTATTTAAATTAGAATGTGAAACCAACAAAAACTTGTTTATTGCCCTTGATATACTTTCCGTGGTTGACATCTGAGAACTTATAGCACCAATAGGCTTTCTCGCTCCGGTCGTATTCATCAAGTACCCAAACGATTGACTCTTTTGGCTCGTCTTCGCAAGGCTTGAGGGTAAAGAACTTTTCCCCGTGTTTTTTGTACTTCGCAAGTTCTTTGACTTCGATCATTCTTTTTCCGATGTACTTATCCATGATTGTTTCCTCCTTTATTGGTAGATATTCAGATCGTTGTGGATTGTGCTATAGATAAACCAGATTTTACTATCGAAGTCCTGTTTTACTTGCTCTGTATCCTTGCAAACGATTTGCAACGCTTCGATCATTGCGTTGCGTTCGCAATGTCTGATATACTGTTTTTCTTCAAGACGTTCAATTCTGTTTACGTCTGCGATTTCGTCTGCATACAGTTTTGAAAGCCTTTTTTTTCTCTACTGCTTCTCGTCTGTTAATGTGTGAATCACTGTTTTCTGTCTATTGTAGGTTTTAGCCCGAATCGTTACCTTCTACAATTCGTGTGGAGTTTCACCACAACCCCCTCCGACCGCATCTTGCTTGCGTTTCACAACGTGGGCAAGTGTCTGGGGATAACCTTGGTTAGAGGTCACTACGCAACAGTCTACACAGGATACCGCCTGTTCGTTTTTCGGGGCTAGTTGAGGAGTGCCACTCCCTTGAGGGCAACCACCAGAAGATGGGGGAGTCCTTCCCGTGTCCGGATGCTACGCCACTAGGTCATCACCTAGGCTTGTTAACGGAGGGTCACTCCGGAAGGAGAATTGCTCCTTCGGAGCAATTTTAACGAAAGTCAATATGTTATAACAATGGAAAATCCCCTTTTTGGAAAATTTAAGAATTTCGTCAAATTTAAATAGAGTTTGTCGGATATGGTATCGCTATACCCGTTGATTTTTCTACACACTGTTATAACATATAACGCAGCATTCCAGACAAAACCCCTGTTTGTAACATTGTTGTAACAATATGTTGATTGACCATATTTTACATCAACACTCTGGAAGCCTTGATTCTACTGCATTTCAGCCCTCTCTTAACTAAGTTTTAACGGAATAGTGGCATGATGTCGTATCTGGTAATTTCGATCAAAAGATGGCGGAATTGGTCTAGTACCACTCTGCGCTTTCGGATGACCTAGAGTTCATTCCGTGGTCAAACAGGGCTAGAATCGCTTAAAAATGCCCTTTAAATGAATGTGATAGTTTGACTAATAAAATTAGAGAGAATATACTAAAAAAGGATAACTGTTTCTGTTAACTCACTCGACCATATACGGGAGGTTGATATTATGTCGGAAATCATATCGGAAAATACACAGGAAAAGAAAAGAGGACGTCCAAAAGGATCAAAGGATAAGAACGGAAAGAGAATACGCCCCGATAAGAGGATCAATGTCGAAGACGGAGAAAATACCCGTTTTTTAAATCACGATCTGAAACTATTGCAACTGCCACGGATAAACGTTAATGATCCCGATGCAGTACAGAATAGAGTCCTCGATTATTTCCGTATCTGTGCAGAAGATGACATAAAACCCTCTGTTGCATCCTTCGCCCTTGCTCTTGGCATCTCTCGTCAGACTCTGTTTACTTGGATGTCTGGCAAGGCTGAAACTGTCAAAAACTCGCAATCTCTAGTCACCTTAAAAAGAGCATACGACACAATCAATAGTTATTATGAACATATGATGAACAACGGGAAGATAAACCCCGTTGCCGGAATCTTTTTAATGAAGAATAACATGGGATATAAAGACCAAACCGATTACGTCCTAACAGCTAATAACAATGATACTCCGTCATTGGAAGATATTGCTAATAGGGCTAATTTGTTGACAGAGTAGTCAACTATTCATAAAACAACTGTTTAGCGAATAGTTGATATGCTATATGTTGTGGTTATAATTTAACATATACTATATATTGATTTTTACTATAAAAATGCATAAATACTCTAGGTAAATGAATAAATAAACAAGGTTGTATATTGATCTATAGTTATTTACTGATCGATGATCTATAGCATAATGTAACAGATGGCATCTATATCTTATGACAGTATACCCACGGGGAAATATATATCCTATGTTTGCGATGGGTTATTCTAAAAATCAGATTTAAAAATAAAAAGGGGGAATATATAAGATAGGGCAGTATGCAGTAAGTAATGGTTATAACATATAAAATAGATATTAAAAGAGGTAAATACAGAATCAAAATAAAAAGGGGGTTATAAAGGTTGATATATAAGGGATTAAGGGTAATAAAAATATATAAAATAAAACCCTTTTCTTTCTTTTCTTTGTATTACTTTCTTTTCTTTCTTTTAGGGAGGGTATATAAATGACAGATAAAGAGAAGATGATAAAAGCATATGAAGTATTCATGGGTAGGAGTGATTATCAGAATGCGTATTATGCGATAAAAAAGCTATATGAGATAGACGGAATGAACTCGTATAAGTATGTAAAAGAGTTCCGGAATGTACTGTCTTTTGTCAAGGGCATGGGGGAGTTGGTTAAAAGGTGTTATTTGATTACTGCACGTGATGTATTTGATGATTTTATGATATACATCGAGTGGAACAGACCTGTAGCACAACAGTATTGGTTGCCTAGGCGAAAGAAACTACTGTTTGTGGCACAAGCGTTGCAAGACCTTGAGTACGGGGAATTGGATGAACTGTTCTTGTCTATGCCACCACGGGTTGGGAAGACTACTTTGGTTCTGTTCTTTGTCCTATGGATCATTTTACGGGATAGTGAACGGAGCAATCTTTACTGTTCTTACACGGATAGTGTCGTAACAGTGTTCTACAAGGGTCTGTTGGAGATCCTAAACGACCCGATTACGTACCTTTGGAGGGATGTATTTCCGGAATGTACGATTGCATCAACGAATGCAAAGGACTTACTGCTTAATATCGACAGGGAAAAACGCTATGCATCATTCACGGGCAGATCACTGTACGGCACTTTGAATGGGGCTTGCGATTGCAATGGCTATGAGATAGCAGATGACCTTATTTCTGGAATCGAAGAAGCAATGAACAAAGACAGGTTGGCCGGTGCGTGGTCGAAGGTTGAAAACAACTATCTGCCCCGTGGAAAAGAATCTGCAAAGCATCTCTGGATCGGGACTAGATGGTCGATTGCTGATCCGCAAGGAATGAGGGTTGAACTGCTTCAGAACGAAGAGAAGTTTGCATCTGTCCGGTGGAAACAAATCAATGTACCTGCTCTAAATGCAGATGATGAGTCGAATTTTGAGTATGCTTGTGGTGTTGGATTCTCCACGGATCACTATCAGCAGATAAGGGCATCATTTGAGCGAAATAACGATATGGCATCGTGGTATGCACAGTTCTGCGGTGAGCCGATTGAGCGAGATGGTGCGGTTTTCTGCCCAGAGGACTTGCGTTTTTACAATGGAGTTCTGCCAGAAGCAGATCCGGATCGGATTTTTATGGCAGTAGACCCAGCTTGGGGTGGAGGGGACTTCGTTGCTTCGCCTATCTGCTATCAATTTGGGATGGATATCTTCGTTGCTGATGTTGTATACGATAACAGGGATAAAAAATACACTCAACCTCACATTGTGAATTCTGCTATAAAGCATAATGTGTCAGCAATACGGGTTGAAGCTACAAAAATGACCGCAGAATACGCAGACGGCATAGATGAAGAACTAAAAGAATGCAACCACAGAGTCAATATTGAGAAAACAACCAAGCATTATACGGGAAATGGCAAGTTGCAACGTATTTTTGACAAAGCCCCAGATATCAGAGAGCATATGATATTCTTGGAAGAGGGCAAAAGGACAAAAGAATACGAACTTTTTATGCAAAATGTATACAGTTTCTCAATTAATGGCAAAAATAAGCATGATGATGCTCCGGATAGTCTTGCAATGGCAGTGAATATGGCATTATTTGGCAGTAACGAGGTAAAAATCATGCGTAGGATGTTCTAAACACGAACATTAACGCAAAAATATTGCACAATTGTTCGGATTTTAGGCTAAAATGGAGAAAACATAGAAAAACTCTATTGACATTTGTATTTTTTGTGTTTACAATCCGCAGTGAAGGATACCTCCCCAGGTGATCCTGGCTCCTGGACAGGGTTGGCAAGCCTTTCCCACAATCCTGTCCTGTCTTGAAATAAAACCACGCATGATTGCGAGAGATCGTAGTCATGCGTTTTCTGTTATCGGAGGTGAGAAGAATGTCCGAAGTGAATGAAAACCATCAGAATTCCCAGGAAGAACGGGAACAGGCTGCAAAAGCGGTTTATGCCACTAAAGTGATGTTCGGACGGAGAATGATATTCACCTCTGCCGATACTCTTACTGCCGATAACATCGTAAAAGTGGTTGAACAGGCATACGAAACGCATCTGCTGAATGTCAGCGAAATCGAATACCTGTGGAACTACTACAAGGGCAAGCAACCTTCCCTGTATCGTACACGTGAAGTGCGTGATGAACTGACCTCTCACATTGTGGAGAACAGGGCAAACGAGATTGTAACCTTCAAAACGGGTTATCTGACGGGCAAGCCGATCAAATACATCGCATCCACTTCCGGTGATGAGGTTTCTGCTACAGTGGCGAAACTGAACGATGCTATGAGGGTCATCGGAAAAAAGACGAAGGACAAGCGACTTGTCGAATGGCAGATGGTCTGCGGTCTTGGATATCGGTATGTTGAGCAACAGAGGAATCCGAGAAAGAAAGTCCCGTTCAATCTTCATGTTCTCGATCCTCGCAATACCTTCGTGATCCGGAGAAATGACTACTCACAGGATGTCATTGCCGGAGTCAACTACGTTGTAGATGACTATCAGAACACGATTTTCACTGTTTACACAGAGGATCGTGTGTATACATGGACAAAGGGCAGCACATCACCTGTTGCCAAGCGGAATCAGTTCGGATTGATCCCCATCATCGAGTATCCTGCGAATTCTGCCCGTCTTGGGTGTTTTGAAATCGTTCTGTCAATGCTCGATGCGATCAACGATTTCGATTGTGCGAGAACAGAAGCAGTAGAGCAGTTCGTTCAGAGTCTGCTTGTCCTGTATAACTGCCAGGTTGACGATGGTACAACCGCTGATACGATCCGAGCAGCCGGAATGATTCTGCTCAAGACAGTTGGGGATGCCAAAGCAGACATCAAAGTTCTCGCAGAGCAGTTGGATCAGAGTCAGAATCAGACCCTCAAGGATGACCTGTACAACAGTGTTCTTCAGATTGTCGGTATGCCGAGTCAATCCTCTGCCGGAACATCTGATTCCTCCAACAATGGTGCGATCATCCTCAAAAATGGTTGGCAAGGGGCAGAAACACGAGCGCAGGACTTTGAAGCAGAGTTTGAACTGCCGGAAATGCAGATGCTACAGGTTGTCAGTGTGATCTGCGATACACTCCGGAATGGTGAATATGCTTTCGATCCTACCGATATTGAAGTGAAGTTCACCAGACGGAATTACGAGGACATCCTTGCGAAGTCCCAGACCCTCGTGACCATGCTGAACAATGACAAAGTGCATCCGCAGAAAGCATACGAAGCATCCGGATTGTTTGCAGATACCGAAGAAGCATATCAGATGGGAATGGAGTGGTTTAAGAAACACGGAGAACAGAATCCTCAACAGATGCAGCCGAAACAGGTGGTAGTTGATGAACCAAACGATGCTAATGAATTGGGATGAGTTGAACCTTCTCCGGTCATCAGCACAAGATCTTCTCCGTGAATACCGCAAGTCACATGACCGGAAAGCAGTAAACCGATGGTGTGACTACATGGAATTCGTCCTCTGCCTTGTCTACGCTTACGGGTGGAAGGATGCAGAAGAGATCGTTGGGATCGTCCCTTTTAAGGACGGACTTGATGATAAAGCAGTGAACCTTGACATCAAAGGAGAAACATGGAGGGATAGGATCTACGAGCAGTTTGATGCTGATTCCATCGATGGCATTCTCCGAATAATAGACACTGAAGCACACAGGGACTACAACACGGGAGTTTCAGATGCCGGAGAAGAGAGTGGCGTTTCCGGAATCAAGAAGCAGTGGTTAACCATGTTGGATGAGAAGGTTAGGGACACTCATTCCTACCTTGAAGGAGTTGTCGTAAACCTTGAAGACAAGTTCTACACATTCGATGGTGACTCTGCTAGATTTCCTGGGGACTTCTCTCTTCCGGAAAATAATGTTAACTGTCGCTGCGGTATTGCCCTGTTGCGATGACAAGAAGGGAGAGATTTATACGGGAAGTCTTGACTTGATTGTCACTCATTATCGAGAACCTTGGGAGGTTGGCAAGAAATTCTTTGATATGCTTGCCCTCCAAAGGGACATAAACTTCGATAATTTGAGTGTAATCCTCGTCAATGACGGGGAAGAAAACGAATTCATGGGACAGTGGTTTAAGCAGTATCCCTATGAGATTACTCAAATGAGTATCCCTCATGGTGGAGTATCCAAGGCAAGAAATGCCGGACTCGATCACAGTACTGCTGACTATGTGATGTTCTGCGATTTCGATGATATGTTCCTATCTGCTTTGAGTCTGCATCTGATCTTCTGCGGAATCGAAGAAGGGAAATGGGATCTTATCCGTGGAGCATTCATGGAAGAAACAATGGATGACGAAGGGCAAATGCATCTTGTACCGCATGATGATGATACAACCTTCATCCACGGGAAAATCATCAGACGGCAGTATCTGCTCGATAACCACATCCGTTTCCATGATTCGCTGACGATCCATGAAGACGGGTATTTCAATATCCTTGCGTATTCATACGCAAAGGAACGGGGAACAACGATCAAAACTCCGATTTACTTGTGGGCATGGAATCAGAACAGTGTAGTCCGGAAAGTCAAAACAGATGACTATGTCCTCGATACATATGACCATCTGATGAAGCAGAGGATTGCACTGACCGATGCCTTTATCGAACGGCAGGATGCCGAAGGAACACTGCTTACTGTAATCAAAACAGTAACCGATTCCTACTACGATTTTCAGCAGCACACTTGGAGATTACCGAAGAACAAATCCAAGGTGGAACGTGCAGAAAGATGGTTCTGTGCTTATCTCAAGCGGTTTGCACAGTTCTATGCTAAAGCAGACATCGTCAAGATCGGACAGATTGCTGCTTTATCCAGGGCAAGGGTGTTGATGAACAAGACAATGCTGATGGAATCCGAAACCATTGAACAATGGCTGAAACACATCATGAACGATGTCAGACCCATTGCAAGGGAAGAACAAGGTGTATAGCCGAAAGGCTTTTACATAAGTCAGAGAAGACTATAACCGCAAGCCGTCAAAGAAGACGGGATATAAATTTTGCAAAGGAGAACTAATAAAAATGGAAAATGAACTTGAGAATCCCAAAGAGAATAGTGAAACCAAGGAAACCAAGACAGAACAAAAAACTGATACTGCTGCTCTTGAAGCGAAGATCAAAGCACTTGAAGCAGAGAACGGAAAACTCAAAAACTCCGTAACCAATGCTTCTGCTGATGCAAGTGAATGGAAGAAGAAGTATCAATCCACACTTTCCGAGCAGGAAAAGAAAGAACAGGAACAAGCCGAAGCAACCGCTGCCATGCAAAAAAGGCTTGAAGAAGTTCTGACCGAGAAGAACATCGCAGATTACAAATCGCAGTTCGTTTCAATCGGTTTTGATGAAACGCTTGCACAGGAATCTGCACAGGCACTGAACAGTGGTGACACTGTGAAAGTGTTCGATGGGATTCGAAAGTTTATTGAGTCCCATGACAAAGCGTTGGCAGAAAAAGCCATGCTGAACAATCCTACACTGCCTGGTGGAAACTCCACAAAGACAGTAACACGGGAAGAGTTCAACAACATGGGATATAGAGAAATGGCTGCGTTCAAGGATGAACATCCGGACTTGTACGCAGAGTACATGAAATAATTGACAAAGGAGTTGTTACTATGGGACAGGTTACCAAACTTGCTAACCTTATTAACCCCGAAGTGCTTGCCGATTATATCGACAAGAAACTGATCCATAATATCGTCTTCGCCCCTCTTGCTACTGTGGATAATACCCTCGTTGGCAATCCTGGCGATACGATCAAATTCCCTGCTTATGCCTATATCGGCTCTGCGGATGATCTGACGGAAGGTTCTGCTATCAGTACTGTTAGTCTGAATGCTTCTGCCGTTTCCGTGAAAATTAAGGAAGCCGGAAAAGGCGTATCCATCACGGATACCGCAATCCTGTCTGCGTTCGGTGATCCCGTTGAAGAGATTGCTTCGCAGTTGCTGAAGTCTATGGCAGACAAGGTCGATATCGACTTCCTTGCTACCCTGGCTACGATCGGTGCTACCATGACCCATTCCGGTGTGTCCACTGTTATGGACATCTCCAATTCCCTGGAGAAGTTCGGTGAGGACATTGATGGGCAGAAAGCACTGCTCTGCTCCCCGTCCATGTATACCATGATCCGTAATACCAAGGATTGGGCGCCTGCGAGTGAATTCTCTGCTAATGCCCTGGTTCGTGGTGCGGTCGGTCGGATCTTTGGATGCGACATCATGGTAAGCAATCGTCTGACGGCATCGCAGAATGCCTACATCGTCAAGCCTGGTGCTCTTCGCCTTGTGCTGAAGCGTGACACTCTGCTTGAAGCGGATCGTGACATCCTTACTCGTACCAATGTGTACACGGCTACGAAGCACTATGTGACTTACCTGTACAACGCTGCTGGTGCTATTAAACTGACCCGTACCTAATCTGACGAGGAGGTAAGCATTATATGGGAATGCTTATGCATCGCACGATGGAGCTTCAGAAACAGGAAAAGCCTGTAAAGGCTGAAAAGCCTGTTGAAGAAGCAAAAGAACCTGTTGAAGAACCCGTAAAGAAGACGGGTGGAAGACCCAGAAAGAAGTAAGGAGGAAACCCCCATGACGGATGCCGAGAAAATCTTAATGGTCAAGACCCTCGTGGAGTCTGACCCTGGTGCAACGGACGAAGTTGTGGGGGTCTACCTCAATCTCGCCTGTAATGCAATGTTAGAAAGACTTTTCCCGTATGATTCTGCTAAAGAAGCAGAAGATATACCGGAAAGATACGATACGATTCAGTGTGAATTGGCAGCACGTTACTTCCTCCGCAGAGGGGGACAGGGTGAGATTAATCACGAGGAAAATGGTGTCAATCGTCAGTACGGAACGGTAGACGATGAGGATGTACTGAAACGGCTTACTCCGTTTGCGAAAGTGGGTGGATGAAATGCGAGTTCTGTCGAGGAATAAGCAAGACATCTATTGGGTAAACCCTACAGGGTATACATACGCTACGGATGCAAACGGATTCAAAACGGGAGAGAAAGTAATCACATACGGCACTGTTGAACAGGCTAGAATGTCGATGGCAATCTCCTCCGGTGCGAACAATCTTGGATCCCAAGGTATTGCGGATGTCGAACCTTATGGCATTGTGACCGGATACACTCACAGAGCCGTAACTGAGGATCTGAACTGCACAATGGGTGAGGAATCACGGGTATGGTTTGGCATCGAACCGACACGAACTGTTACTGTGGACGGAGAAGAGTCTGAAGAAACAGTACCGCATAACTTCGAGGTTGTCCGTAAGGCAAAGTCGCTGAATCATCTGATCTACTACCTCAAGGAAGTTGATGTGCAGTGAACATCAATGTGAAACTTGATACGCAATCCATTGCGAGAGCAATCCGGAAGTTGGAAAGGCTTAAAGAACCTCTTGACAATCAATGTGAAGGAATTCTTGATGCCTTGGCAACTGAAGGAGCAGATGAAGCACAACGATCGTATGGAAATTGGGCAGTACAAGCAGTTCCGTTTCCTCCGATGGGTGGATCTACGGAGATCGTTGTGTATGGTGATATGCCAACAATTGCGGAGTTTGGTGCAGGAGATGCTACACAGTATCCATCTGCTTACTTTGAAAACACTTCGTTGGATTCCGAAGTATATCCAGGTTCGTGGTCAATCGGTCACGCAATGGAATACGCAATCCTTGGAGAATGGAGATTCGCCGGACAGTGGATGAACGAAGTAAAACCGCATCTTGGATTGTACTTCGCAAAAATGCGTTTGATCGACAATTACGTAAACATCGTAAAGGGGGAGATGGGCATTGATTGATATCGAGAGCAAGGTGGTTGATACCATCTTTAATGCCGTCACTGCCGTCTACCCGAATGCGGATGTTACCACGGGTTACGATGAGAAAACTGCCGTCTTTCCAACTGTCGTGGTTGAGGAAGTTAACAATTCCCCGTACAGGCAATCTGCAACGGACGATTGTTCTGAAAACCACGCAAGAATCACTTATGAAGTGAATGTTTACACTGACAACACTGGAACTGCCAAATCCGTAGGGAAGGATATCCTCAACATAGTGGATCTTGCTCTTCAAGGATTGAAATTCCGTAGGATTCACAGGAACAAACCACTGAACCTAAACCGGACAGTGTTTCGGCAGTATGGTCGGTGGGAAGTGATTGTCGGTAAACCTGTAACTGACGGGGACAACACAATCTACCAAATGTATCGGAGGTAAGAACATGAAAAAGTGTCCTTACTGTGGACGGGAAAGCAGTGATGACAATCGTTGTGAATACTGCTTTGCCGGATTTCCTGTTGAAAAGCAGGAAGAAAAGCCTGTAAAGGCTGAAAAGAAAATTACAAGGAGTGAAAAACATGGCACTTGAGTTCAATACTATCGGAGTGAAACTTGGATATGCCGTGGAAAGTACTGCCGGATCTCGTCCGACCACGGGGTATGCTAACATTCCGGACATCAAGACCATTCCTGGTATCGATCTTACTCCTTCCAAGTTGGAAGTGACAAATCTGATCGATAAGTACCGCAGGTACATTACGGGAGTGCTTGATGCTGGGGACGATATCAACGTTACGGCAAACCTTACTGCTTCTCTGAAGAGTGTATGGGCATCCTTGGTTGCTGCTGCCGGATCTGCCTGGGCGAGTGGTAAGTCCACTTGGTTTGAAATCTCCATTCCTGGATTCGATTCCTTCTTCTTCGCCGGAATCCCCACGGAAATGGGTTTCAATGAGATGGGTGTAGATGCGGTCGCTGAAGCGAGTCTGCACATCATCCCCAATCAGATTGCCGGATGGGCAACTGCAACTACCTAATTTCTTAACTGTTGTTAAGTGGTAGGACAGAGGAACGTTCCTTTTCCGTTGCCCGTATCTTCGGATTACTGCCCTTAACATATTTATAAAAACCTATACGGGAGGAAAGAAAAATGGCTAGTAAGGAAATTAATGAACAGGTTAAACCGATTATCCTGCACGATGCAGAAAATGGGATTGATTACACTCTTGAGTTCAACAGGGAAAGCATCCGTTTTGCTGAAGCAAGGGGATTCGACATTGATGATGTCGGCAAGTATCCAATGAGCAAACTTCCGGAACTGTTCTACTACTCCTTTAGGATGCATCACAAGAATGTATCCCGTGAAAAGACAGATCGCATTCTGTTTGACGATCTGGGCGGTATGCCGAGTGGGATGGCAGAACGACTTGGTGCTTTGTACGCTGCTCCGTTTGAAGCACTGACAAATTCTGACGGAACTAAAGGAAAAAACTCGAAAATGACAGTGGAGTTCTGACAGAAGAGGACACACTGTCGCAACGAATTACATATACCCAGGTTTTCAACGAACTATGCCCCATCTATATGCTATACGGGATGTCATATGATGAGTTCTGGTTCGGAGATCCGTGGATGGCAAGGGCATATGCTCAATATTACTTGCTGAAGCGTAGGCAGATGAATGAGGAACTGTGGTTGGAGGGAATATACATCGCAAACGCATTCCAGACAGTTCTTGGAAACGCATTCGGCAAACATAAGTTAAAGTATTTGGAGAAACCTCTTGATGTATTCGAGAAGACAGAAGCAGAAAAGCAACAAGAGATTCGCCAAGAAAGACAGAAGCTGATTAACTTCTTGAGTAAGTTAAAACATTCTGCGGACATGAAACAGGGAGTTGATAAGGATGGCAAACCTTGAAACACTTGAATTAACTATAAACGCTAATGCGGATAGTGCTTCACAGGGGTTGAAACGACTTATCGACTCCCTTTCTTCGTTGTCTTCAAAAGTAGGGAAGTGTGTCGGTAGTCTGAAACTGCTGAACACGGAACTGTCTAATCTGAAGAACAATGCGAATGTTAAGTTCTCCGGAATCGATAATGCGACAAAGAATGTAGCATCGAATGCGAAAAAGGTAAAGAAAAGTTTTGAAGACATATCAAAACTCGATGTCGGGAACAGAAGGGCAGTAAATCGTGGTGCTGCGAATGCCAAGCCTTATGAGCAGTGGAAAAGAGAATACGATCAGATCGGCGAACAAATGAAAGCGGAACGTGCAAGGATGGATTCAATCTATGCACAGAAAAGATCTCAGAGGAATGTTGATAATAGTCCGATTGTTCAGCAGATCAAAGCATATGAAGAAGGAAACCAAGCATCCAGACACGTTCAAGAATATATCAATCAGAGTCTTGGAATCGGTTCTACTCCAAAGAGTGCAAAAGACAGTGCTTCTGTGTTCCTGGCACAGATGAAAGAAACTCCGTCCTTTGCAGAAAAAGCGAAAAGCGGACTTGCAAAGTTTAAAAACGGGTTTGTCAGTTTGAAAAACGAAATCGGGAAAATGCTCCCGAAATTCCAACTGCTTAATCGTGTAATGCGGATTGCATCCACAATGCTTATCCGTATGGGTGTTAAGGCATTGTTCAAAGGAGCAAAAGAAGGTTTCAATAACTTCTACGAATATTCCAAGGCAACAGGTGGAGCATTCGCCCAGGAGATGGACGGGATCTATTCCTCATGGAATCAGATCAAGAATCAGCTTGGTGCATCGATTGCAACGGCATTCTCCGCTGCGATTCCTGTTATCAATAGTCTTGCAAACGCTGCCATTACTGCTTTCAACTACTTGAGTCAGCTGATTGCACTGCTCACAGGAAAGAGCAGTTGGTCAAAGGCTACCGCACAGGTTTCTGACTATGGTGATGCGATCAACAAGGCATCCGGTAAAAGCGGTGGGGGAGGAATGAAAGAACTCCTCGCACAGTTTGACGAACTGAATGTCATTGCTTCTGAATCCGGTGGTGGAGGTGGTGGTGGAGCAGCAGCTGCTGCCGAAGCATATGAGAATATGTTTGAGGAAATCACTGAATTCGACCAGAGGATTCGGGATATTGCAAACTTCGTCAAGGATGTAATCGGGTGGATTAAGGACAACATCGAAATCGTCCTGGCAACAGTTGGAGCAATCGGACTTGCGATTCTTGGATGGAAAATTAGTCAAGCCTTTGATGGTGCGTTGGCAACGCTTGGAAAGATTCTTGCCGGAGCAGCGTTGGTTACGCTTGGTGTTGTCCTTGATTTCGACTTTGGCACAAAACTTGGAAGACAACTTGCCGGAGGTAAAGCAGTTAATTGGGGTGATATCGTTGAAGGTATCGCAGGAATTGTTGCAGCCGGAATCGGTGGGTATCTCATCGGTGGTGGAGTTGGTGCTGCGATTGGTATTGCATTTGCCGTAACTGCGACAATTGCCGGAATCATGGTCGGATGGAAGAATGAGAAAGATAAGCAGAAATGGGGGCAGAGATCCCTTACTCCGGAAGATATTCACAGGTATGTTATTAGTCAGTTTACTTTTGATGTAGATGTAGAAGTTGATCTGATTAATGCAAAAATCAAAGATGCAAAACAGGCGAAAGCAAAACTTGATCTTGCCGTTAAAGTATTTAGTCTTTTTCTCGATAAAATCAAACTAGGTGTTGATATTTCTCCGGAAGCGTATGAAACTGCAAAAACAAACCTTGATACAGTTATTTCTGATTTAAAATCATATACAGAAGCATCAGAAAACCTTATTAGTGCATATGTACAGGTAATGCCATATGAAAATAGTGAAAAAGCCGGAATTCAGAAAGATATCTTTTCTGCCAATGAACAATTGAACGAGTATTTTAGATTGCAAGGTGAAAAAGTTGCTAATTTGTATGACCAAGGCATGAAAGACGGATGGTCAAAGAATGAACAACAGATGATCCTTGAATTGATGGAACACGTAAATAATATCTTCACGGGTGCAGACATGAATCGTGCAACGAATGAAGCAATCACTGCATCTACGCTGAATTTAAGTGGTTTTACAAAAGAAACGGCAGAAGGTATTCTTGCAGAGCAGAAAAAGATTCTTGAAGAACACAAAAATACGCTAAAAGAAGCATCGGCAGAAATTGCTAACGAATTAAAGTATTATGCAGATCTTTCTGATGCAGCCGGATTGATTGATGAAGCATCCGGAAGACCTCTTGGAGATATTTATCGTGAACGTGCTGATCAAATTCTTGACGGGTTTGAAAAAGAGTATGAAAAGAAACTTGCTCAAACCAAGAAAGTAATGAAAACAACATGGCTAAATACTCTTCGTGATGTATATGGGAAAGATGCATTTAATATTGTAACAGATTGGGCAGGAGATCAGTATTCACGCTTTGAAAAAGCCTTAAAGGATTCGTATAAGAAAGGTGAAACTGCTGCGAAAGATACAATTAAAGAGTACCTTGGATATATGGAACAGGCATTCCTTGATACAGACCCAATCATGAAAGAAGCATCAGAGATGTTCGGGATTAAAGGTTGGGACATCTTCAGCAACGAAGCAAAAACAGTGTTTGTGCATTCTATTTATGAAAGCATTGGAGTCCAAGGTGTTGCACTACTGAAAGATTCTCTTAACCTTTCTGCTTCTGAAATAATGCAGATTACAAATTGGGATTCGTTTTCTGCAGATCAGAAGGTTCAGTTCATTGATGCTCTCGTAAAAGCATATGGTGCAGGAGAAGCATTAAAAGTTGCCAAAGAAGCAGGAATTAATGTAAAGGAAAGCATCAATGCAGGACTCAATTCAAACAATTCGGAAACAAGAGCAGCAGCACAGAGCATTGTAAAGACAATAGATGATGAACTGTCTAAAGTTAAGAATGTTCAGATTGATGCAGAAGCAGATCTTGAAGTTAAGGTCGATGCTCTTGTGAATGTAGTTCCGCAAGTACATGGTGGAGTTGTTGAAACTGCAAAAGCAGTTGTTAACACTGTAAAATCCAACCTAAATACTGTAAAGAATCTGTTCAGTGTGTTGACGGGTGGCAAGAAGACAAACGGAGCAAAGAAAGCAACAGGTGCAATCGGAATTCCGTCCGGTGAAGTTTTCATTGCTAATGAACAAGGGGCAGAACTTGTCGGTAGCATCAACGGCAAAACCTCCGTTGCCAATCAGCAGCAGATCATTGAAGGTATCGCATCCGGTGTCGAACGGGCGAACAGTGAACAGAACACACTGCTCCGTCAGCAGAACGAACTGCTTCGTGGAATCCTGGAGAAGGATGCAAGCGTGAGGATTGGTGCATCAGCTGCTTTGGGACGGGTTGCAAGGCAGAGTCTTGATATGTACGGCAGTATGATTGGGGGTTGATAGATATGTCGTATAACGGATATCTCATCAAGATCGGTGGCAGTAGTGGAACTGCCCTTCCGATGAAGTACATTAAGGTAACGGGATATGACATAACCCCTAATCAGCGGATGGAGTCTGAAGCAAAGCGTGATGTTACGGGCGTACTGCACAGGACTACAGTTGCTCACACTGCCACAAAGATTGAGTTCAACACGCCTGTGCTTACGAACAGTGATGTGGATGCCATGATGACACTGTTCCGGAATGCGTGGAGCAGTACTGCGGAGAGGAAACTGACACTGTATTACTATGACATGGAAACCGATTCCTACAAGACCGGAACGTTCTATATGCCCGACATTAAATTCGCAATTGACCATGTAGATAATAACAACAACATTGTCTACTACGCAGAAACACGGATCGCATTTATCGAGTATTAAGGTGGTGGGATAATGCTTACGCCGACAGGGGTAACATACGCAGATTATTGGGATGCAATCAAAGCAGGAAATCCTACCCATGTGCGATTCACGTTTCTTGGACAGAATATCGTCCTTGAGGATGAGGATGTACTGCTTTCGTCCGGAGTGAATCTGACGGATATGTTCAACGGGGACACGGATCTTGTGTTCGGGAGGACATTGAGCAAGCAGATCACTGTTACGTTCATCAATAGCAACAGGCTGAACGGATTACAGTGGACGGGCGAATTTACGCTTGAGTTCGGAGTAGAAATCAACGGAACAACCAATTGGGTGACAATGGGTTATTTCTCCGGAGAGAAACCGAATAACGTTACATCTGCTCAAACAATACAGTTTACTGCCTATGACCGAATGAGATTGTTTAATGGACTAGCAGACGAGTTTGTCAAATCAATTTCTTACCCGAAAACTGTAAAGCAGATTTATGATGCCCTGTGTTCATATGTTGGACTTCAGAACGTTTCCGGTGATGAACTTGCAAGCATTATGAGCAGATCTTTTGCTTCTGCTCCTGCGGAAATGGAAGGGTATACTTGTCGAGATCTGCTTGCAATGATTGCGGAATCCTGTGGATGCTATGCCAAGATCACTTCTGAAGGAAAAGTTAAACTTGTATGGTTTACGGATAACACTGCCCATGCCGTAACGGGAACAGAGGAGTTTTCTGTTGAGTCCGGAGATGTAAATGACGGCATGACATGGGATGAAGCAGATACATTCACATGGGACGAGTTCGATAACTTCACTTGGAACGATGTCTGCGGATACCAAGAAGCACTGCGGATTGACAGGCTTTACGTGAAGCAGTTAAGCAGTGACATGGATATCAATTACCCGTATGATTACGGGGACATGGTATATTCCATTGTGGATAATCCTTTCCTGTCTGTTGCTTCATATGCTGATGTTACAAGTTATCTTAAACCGATCTATGACAGGTTGTATAATTTTGGTGGATATCTGCCCGTTAGCCTTGAATGCGTAGGCAATTGGTGTGTTGAAGCAGGAGATATCATTACTATTGATGTCAATACTCTGACTATTACCTTCCCAGTGTTTGTGAAAACCATGCGGTGGAGTGGTGCTATTAATGATGCCTATGAAACCACAGGGACTACTAATAGGCAAGTTTATAGCAGCGAAGCAAACAAGCAGAGAGTCCTTACATCTAAAGAGATTAAGATGTATGTGGATGATAACTACTATAAGATCCGCAGTGGCATTACTATTGCTCCGGAAGGTGTCACTGTTACAGGTGGCAAGTTTATCAAGATTGAATCCGGTGGTGTGTTTGATGTTCAATCATCGAACTTTTCTATAAGCAGTGCAACCAAGGAAATGGTATGTGGTGGAAACGCATTTAATGAAACCGGATTTTTAAATACTGATTCAAATGGAAGAAAAGTATTCTTTGGGTCAAGCAGTTTGATTGACTCGACTTGGAAAGGTGGATTTACTGCTTTTGCTGCTAATGACGGAAGCGGAACAGCAGTTATGTTTGCTTCTCCAATTGATAATAACAGTATTACTGCACTAACAGTTGCGTGTCAAAAAAAGAATACATATTATTGGTCATATGTATATGCACAAACAATAAATCTATATTCAAGAAGAGTATTAGGAACTGCATCATTTCCTTTTACTGATGCATATATATCGAGTATATATGGTCAAAAAGAAGAGTATATCGTTGGTGGAGTAAGTTATCAAGGGTATTATCTTTCTTTAAATATGAACATTGGTGATGATACTCCATCTAATTATGGAAACGCATCTATAACCTTCTCTTGTACGGCAGATGCAAGAGATACAATTAGAATGAATTGCGGTTATGTGCAGAATGGGAGTGGACATTGGGCAAAATTGAAGTTTCAAGGAACTCTCATAATGGATACAGGTTTTGATGCATATTTCAATGACGTTTATGTCAACAGAGAATACTACAACTATGCTCCAACATCTAGATCTTCACGGGAAATCAAACATGGCATTGAGGACATGGAATCTGTAGGAGATAGGTTGGATGCGTTAAAGCCTGTTACATATATCTTCGATGATGATTTAGAAGAAAAACGCCGTCCAGGATTAATCTATGAAGACACTGTAGAGGTCATGCCGGAAATCTGCACTGATGATGAAAGCAATAAGGGCATCAGTTATACAGAATTGATCCCTATGCTACTAAAGGAAATCCAAGACTTACGTGCTAGGGTAAAAACCCTTGAAGAAAGAGAGGTATAAACATGGCTTACGTTGCAGTAGAACTAGTCACGAAACAGGATGACACCTTTATTGTTTCCACGTACAAAAAGGAAACACGGGATGAAGCAGAAAAAGCATTTCATAGTATTCTGTCTGTCGCTGCCACATCCACAAACAAGTATCACTCCGCTGCCATTCTGAATCCGGAAGGTAAACTTCTGAAATCAGAATGTTATAAACACGATCCTCTTGCTACAAAACCGGAAGAAGAACCGAAAGAAGGTGAAGAATAATGGCAAGCACAACCCCTAATATCGGACTTACACTGCCTACAGGGGCAGAGAAAGTCAGCAGACAGGTAATCAATGCGAACAATACAATCATCGACAGTAAGATTGGTGCAGTTCCTGCTGGGCAGAATCTCCAGGGCGAGGTAGATGCGTTAAATGGCAATATCGGTCAGAAATGTAATGTTATTGAATTTCAAAAAACAAGTATTGCAATTGGGCAAAAGTCATCGTGGGATGAAGTCTATTCTGAAATAGCAAATGGGTATATTGGGACTATAATTATACATTTCCAAAATGGTGCAAACATTATGGGAATGGTTTATAAAAATAATGCTTCTTATGGTTCCATTTTAGGGACTATTGACGATGACGTAAACCCGTACTTTTATAGCGTCAAAAATGGAACTTCTGCGTTAAGAAGAATTTCATTTGCCAATTGACAACATGATGATTTAACTACGTAATTATACGTAGCGGTAGCAAGATTATGGTATAATGTTTGTGGCATGAGTGGGATATGGGAACTATGGTTTTCATCCACTTTATCAACAGGCACAGCAGACTATTCGGTTTCCGTCTTGAAGAATTGGTCACACTTGCCATGTGAATCCCACAGACGGGTATTGATTCCGAGTGCTTCAGACCATCTCCGAGGTTGACGATAGTAAACGAAGGGCAAAACGTTGAGGTCGGGTTAGCAGGAGAATTACAGGTGATCGTTTTCGTGTTCCTTCAGCCATTGTTCAAGTGCCTTGCGTATGACCCATGAAATGCTTCGCTCGTTCCGTTGGCAGTAGTCAATGACCTGTTCCAACTGTTCCGGTGTAAACGAAACGGACATTTTTTGACAATGAGTTTCCTCCGGTGTTTTCGGACGGGGCATGATATTCACCTCTTCTGCGTTAAATCGAGTAAGAGTAGGATATCACGCAAACCCTTATGTAGCAAGTGGTAGAGGAATCAAGAAAATAGACATGATGATTTAACATAGTAACACTTAAAAAAAATAATAAAAATAAGGGACTCCACATTTTGTGGAATCCCTATTTTCATATCCGTCAACAGAATGCTTTCTGATGCTCCATCTTCATCTGTTCGTCATTCAGTTTAGCATAAATCAGCGT
>Ga0310691_10001101_pt1 | contig 43625 bp, 27 predicted proteins | sample 176DNAGHGlowgp2_FD_203887 | JGI IMG/M metagenome (GOLD analysis project Ga0310691, IMG submission 203887) | Sheep rumen microbial communities from Palmerston North, Manawatu-Wanganui, New Zealand - 1766 DNA GHGlow gp2 (v2) (version 2) | ecosystem: Host-associated > Mammals > Digestive system >... | reverse complement strand
GCGGTGCTGACCCCGTACCTCAGCGGTGCTGAGGCCGGGCCAAACTGGGGCTGAGGCCGGCCCAAACTGCGACGGGTGGCTGACGACGAATAATGAAAGGAAAAATTGGATAGTTGGAAATAAATGCTTACCTTTGCACACGATTGGTAAAAACAAACGACAGCAAACAGAACACCGTAAGACACAATGAAGAAACTATATATCGAGACCTACGGCTGCCAGATGAACGTGGCCGACTCCGAGGTGGTGGCCTCGGTCATGCAGATGGCCGGCTATGAGCCTACCGACCGCCTGGACGATGCCGATGCCGTATTCCTGAACACCTGTTCGGTGCGCGACAATGCCGAGCAGAAAATCTATCACCGCTTAGAGGCGCTCAACGCCGAGCGCAAGCGCCGCCAGGCGGCAGCCAGTGGCTCCGTCCGCCCCGAGGGCGGCGGCCGCCTGCTCATCGGCGTGCTGGGCTGCATGGCCGAGCGTGTGCGCGACGACCTGTTGCAGCACCATCATGCCGACCTCGTGGCCGGTCCTGATGCCTACCTCTCGCTGCCCGACCTCATCGCACAGGCCGAGACGGGCCATAAGGCCATCAACATCGAGCTGTCGACCAGCGAGACCTATAAGGATGTGGTGCCCCAGCGGCTCCACGGGGCCAAGCTCGGCGGCTTTGTCAGCATCATGCGCGGCTGCAACAACTTCTGCCACTACTGCATCGTGCCCTACACCCGTGGCCGCGAGCGCAGCCGCGACGTGGAGAGCATCCTCCGCGAGGTGCGCGACCTGCGCGACCGGGGGTTCAAGGAGGTGACGCTCTTAGGCCAGAACGTCAACTCCTACCGCTGCCAACAGCCCTCGGGCCGTGGCGACATCGCCTTTCCGCAGCTGCTGCGCATGGTGGCCGAGGAGGCCCCGCAGATGCGCGTCCGCTTCACCACCAGCCACCCCAAGGACATGAGCGACGAGACGCTGCACGTCATTGCCGACATGCCCAACGTCTGCCGTCACATCCACCTGCCCGTGCAGAGTGGCAGCGACCGTATACTGAAGCTGATGAACCGCAAGTACACCCGCGAGTGGTACCTGGAGCGCGTAGACGCCATCCGCCGCATCGTGCCCGACTGTGGCCTCTCGACCGACATCTTCGTGGGCTACCACTCCGAGACCGATGCCGACCACCAGCTGTCGCTCTCGCTCATGCGTGAGGTGCAGTACGACTCGGCCTTCATGTTCAAGTATTCCGAGCGCCCCGGCACCTACGCCTCGAAGCACCTGCCCGACGACGTGCCCGAGGCGGTGAAGATAGCCCGCCTGAACGAGCTTATACAGTTGCAGACGGACATCTCCGCCCGGCAGAACAAGAAGGACGAGGGCCGCACGTTCGATGTCCTGGTTGAGGGCTTCTCGAAGCGCAGCCGCGAGCAGCTCTGCGGCCGCACGGAGCAGAACAAGATGGTGGTGTTTGCCAAGAACGGCCACCACATCGGCGAGACCGTACCCGTGCGCATCACCGGCAGCACCAGCGCCACGCTCTTGGGAGACCCCGTCTCTTAGTCTGAGGACTTTATTCTAAGGATTTGGGGATTAAAGGATTTTCTATCGAGTGATTTAAAGTTAGGACATACGGATTTCTCAGCCACGTTATGGATAGAGACTATACATACAATATACTCGGATGCGTCTATGAGGTTTACAATCAGTTAGGGCCGGGATTATTAGAGAGCATCTACGAGAAGGCGATGATGAAGGAGTTGGAGATGAACGGCTTTGATGTGAGAAGCCAAGTGGAAAATCCTTAAATCCCCTAATCCTTAGAGAGACTATAATCCTTTGAATATATGAGAGAATTCCTTAGCATACTTCGGCGGTTCGTGCCGCCCTACAAGAAATACCTGGTGCTGTCGGTGGTGTTCAACATCCTGTCGGCGGTGCTCAACATCTTTTCGTTTGCAGCGCTGATACCCATCCTGCAGATACTCTTCCAGACCAGCGATGCCGCGACGGCCACCGCCCTGATGGCCTGGGACTGGGGCAACGTGCAACAGGTGCTGCTCAACAACATGAACTACTACGTCAACGGCCTCATTGCCGACTACGGTCAGACGACGACGCTGCTGCTCATCGGCGTGTTCCTGGGGGTCATGACGTTCCTCAAGACGGGTGCCTACTTCCTCTCGGCCGCCACCATCATCCCCATCCGCACGGGCGTGGTGCGCGACATCCGCAACCAGCTCTACCAGAAGATTACGTCGCTGCCCCTGGGCTTCTTCAGCGAGGAGCGCAAGGGCGACATCATCGCCCGCATGAGCGGCGACGTGCAGGAGATAGAAAACAGCATCATGTCCAGCCTGGAGATGCTGTTCAAGAACCCCATACTCATCGTCAGCTACTTTGCCGCCCTGCTCTTCATCTCGTGGCAGCTGACGGTCTTCACACTGGTCATCGTGCCCATCATGGGCTGGTTTATGGGCTATGTGGGCCGCAAGCTCAAGTCGCAGAGCATCAAGGCACAGGCGCTGTGGAGCGACACCATGAGCCAGGTCGAGGAGACGCTCGGCGGCCTGCGCATCATCAAGGCCTTCTGTGCCGAGGGCAAGATGAACCGCCGCTTCGACCGCATCAACTCGGCCTACCGCGACGACATCATGCGCGTCAACATCCGCCAGTCGTCGGCCCACCCCATGAGCGAGTTCCTCGGCACCGTCATGATAGTCGTCGTGCTGTGGTTCGGCGGCCTGCTGGTGCTCAACTACCAGGTGCTGTCGGGCCCCATCTTCATCTACTACATGGTCATGCTCTACTCCATCATCAATCCCCTGAAGGACTTCTCCAAGGCGGGCTACAACATCCCCAAGGGCCTGGCCTCGATGGAGCGCGTAGACAAGATACTCATGGCCGAGAACACCATCCGCGAGCCTGAGCGTCCTCGGCACATAGCCGCCTTCGAACACCAGATAGAGTTCCGCCACGTCAGTTTCGCGTATAGAGAGGAAAGAGGAGAGAGGAGAGAGGAGAGAGGAATGCACTATGTCTTGAAGGACATCAACCTCGTCATCCCCAAGGGCAAGACCATCGCCATCGTGGGACAGTCGGGCTCCGGCAAGTCGACGCTCGTCGACCTCATCCCCCGCTACTACGACGTGCAGGAGGGCGAGGTGCTCATCGACGGCATCAACGTCAAGGACCTGGGCATCTACGACCTGCGCCAGCTCATCGGCAACGTCAACCAGGAAGCCATCCTGTTCAACGATACCTTCCGGGCGAATATCTCGTTCGGCGTAGACAACGCCACCGACGAGCAGATAGCCGAGGCCGCCAAGATAGCCAATGCCTACGACTTCATCATGCAGTCGGAGCACCAGTTCGACACCAACATCGGCGACCGGGGCGGACGGCTCTCCGGCGGACAGCGCCAGCGCGTCTCGATAGCCCGCGCCATACTGAAGAACCCGCCCATCCTGATACTCGACGAGGCCACCTCGGCCCTCGACACCGAGAGCGAGCGACTGGTGCAGGATGCCCTGGAGCGGCTGATGAAGACACGCACCACCGTGGCCATCGCCCACCGCCTGTCGACTATCAAGAACGCCGACGAAATCTGTGTGCTCCACGAGGGGCAGATAGTGGAGCGCGGCACCCACGAGAGCCTGCTGGCCATCGACGGCTACTACAAGAAACTCAACGACATGCAAAGCCTCTGACCCGCCTATGGTGCAACGTGCGTTATACCTCCTGAAGACCTACCTGCTGACGGTGCTCTGGTTCATAGCCGCCAAGGTGGTGTTCATGCTTGCCAACCGGCAAGCCCACCCCTTCACGGTGGGCGACGTTTCCGACGTCGTCACCCACGGCCTCACCCTCGACCTCTCGACAGCCCTCTATATACTGATAGTGCCCTTCCTGCTGACCGTCGCCTCCGTATTCACCATGCGCAACGATGTGCTGCGACGCATCCTTAGGGCCTACTATGCGCTGGTGGCCGTAGCCTTCGCACTGGCCTTCGTGGCCGACACGAGCCTCTACCCCTTCTGGGGCTTCAAGCTCGATGCCCTGTGCCTGCAATACCTCGCTACGCCTACCGAGGCCATGGCCAGCGTCTCGGCGGGCTATCTCGTGGTGCGTGGCCTGTTGCTTGTAGCACTGGCGGCAGCGGCCTATATGTCGTTCACCCTTCCCCGCTGGCATATTCCCGTCAGCACGCATCGGGTCGTCGCGTGTCTGGCAGCCCTGCTCATGGTGCCCGTATTCGTTATCGGCATCCGGGGCGGACTCTCGGAATCGACCACCAACATCGGACAGGTGTACTACTCGCCCAACCAGTTTCTCAACCATGCCGCCATCAATCCCGTGTTCAGCTTCGTGTCGTCCTTCGAGAAGACGGCCAGCGACATCGTCGACTACGACTTCTACACCGATGGCGAGTGCAAGGGGCTGATGCAGGGTCTTTACTTCCAGACATCGGACAGCACCGACACGCTGCTCACCACCACACGGCCCAACATCGTCATCATTCTCATGGAGAGTGCCGGCGAGCAGTTTGCCCATGTCATGCCCAACCTTCAACGGCTGAAGCAAGAAGGCATCAGTTTCGACCGCTGCTACGGCAACACGTGGCGCACCGACCGCGGCACCGTGTGTACGCTCAGCGGCTATCCGTCGTTTCCCACCTCTTCGGTGATGAAGATGCCCAGCAAGGTACGCTCGCTGCCCGGCATAGCACAGTCGTTGGTGGCACGCGGCTACCAGACCTACTATCTCTATGGCGGCGACATCAACTTCACCAACATGCGCAGCTATCTTGTCACCACGGGCTTCAACCGCCTCCAGTGGATGAAGGACTTCACCCTCGAACAGCAGCAGTCGGCAGAGTGGGGCGTCCGCGATGACATCACCTTCCAGACGCTGCTCGAACAGCTACAGCGCCATGCACCGGCATCGCATGCCGACAAACGGTCGCCCTGTCTGTTCGGATTTTCTACGCTCTCCAGTCATGAACCGTGGGATGTCCCCCTGAAACGCTATCCTGACGAGGTGGCCAATGCCTTCTACTACCTCGACTACTGCATCGGCCAGTTCATCAGCCAACTGCGCCAGCTGCCCCTGTGGCAGAACACGCTGGTGGTCCTGCTGCCCGACCATAGCATCGACTACAACGGCATCACTGAGACATCGCCGGTGCGCAACCGCATACCCATGGTGTGGGTCGGCGGCGCCGTCAAGGAGCCACGGCGCATAGATGTGCTCTGCAACCAGACCGACCTGGCAGCCACCCTGCTGGGCCAGTTGCACGTGCCGCACCGCCAGTTTCGCTGGAGTCGTGACGTGCTGAGCCGTGACTATCGCTATCCTTTTGCCGTACACAATTTCAACCACGGCTTTTCGCTCGTGGACTCCACAGGATACATCGTCTACGACCTCAATGCCCACCGCCTCACTGCCGACAGCTGCAGCGACAGCCAACGGCTGGAGCGCATCGGCAAGGCCATCCTGCAGGCCACCACCCACGACCTGAAAGCACTGTAACGAAGAATTTCCTGGACCTAAAGGTACAAAGCGCGCAAGCTCGTAGGCTGCCGCCGATAGAATGAAGAATGAAATATAAACTGTTTGCCCCCCTGGTGGCCACCCTCAGCAACCTGCTGCTGGCTTACGTGGTCTACTTCGTGGCCCGTGTGGCCTACCTGCTGGTCAACCTCGGCTACTTCTCGCCGTCGCTGACTGGCTCTAACCTTTTGGAGATGCTGCGTGGCGCCGTGGTGTTCGACACCAGTGCCATATTGGTGACCAATATCCCCTACATAGTGCTCATGCTCTTTCCCCTGCATCTGAAGGAGACACCTGTCTATCAGCAGGTGTGCAAGGCGACCTACCTGCTCATCAACGGACTGGCCCTGGCAGTCAACCTCTGCGATGCCGTCTATTTCCGCTTTACCATGCGCCGCACCACCACCACCGTGTTCAGCGAGTTTGCTAACGAGAGCAACCTCGGCGGCGTGTTCCTCACTGAAGCCCTCCACCACTGGTATCTGGTGCTGGCGTTCATAGGCATGCTGTGGGTGATGTTTCGCCTCTACCGTTCCACGGGGCTTGACAGCCGCAAGCTCTGCTGGTGGCACTATGACGGGCTGACACTACTATCGCTGGCGGCCCTGGCACCCTTTGTCGTGGCCGGCATCCGCGGGGGCTTTGCCACGGCCGTCAGACCCATCACCATCAGCAATGCCAACCAGTATGTCAACCGACCCATCGATGCCGCACTGGTGCTCAACACGCCCTTTGCGCTCTATCGCACCATCGGAAAGAATGTCTTCGAGGTGCCTGCCTATTATACTGACCAGCAGAGCGTGGAAGCCGTCTACAGTCCGATACATGTGCCCTCCGACAGCCTCCCGTTCACTAAGAAGAACGTCGTCGTGCTCATCGTCGAAAGCTTTGGCCGCGAGTATATCGGGGCGCTCAACAAGAATCTGGAGAACGGGCAGTATAAGGGCTACACGCCATGCATTGACTCACTCATTGCCAAGAGCACGACCTTCAACCGGACGTTCTGCAACGGCAGGAAGTCGATAGACGGCATGCCCAGCATTCTGTCGTCTATTCCCATGTTCGTGGAACCCTTCTTCCTGACTCCGGCCTCGATGAACCATGTCAGCGGAATGGCAGCGCTGCTTGGCGACGAGGGCTATCAGACGGCTTTCTTCCACGGAGCACAGCGCGGCTCCATGGGATTCATGGCTTTTGCCCGTAGCACGGGCTTCCAGCACTATTACGGTCGGGAGGACTACGAGGCTGATGAGCGCTTCGGGGGCGACGATGACTTCGACGGCATGTGGGCTATCTGGGACGAGCCCTTCCTGCAGTACTACTGCACCAAGATGAACGAGATGCAGCAGCCCTTCATGACGGCCGTCTTCACTGCCTCAAGCCATCATCCTTACGAAATCCCCGAAAAGTATAGGGAGGTCTACCCCGAAGAGGGCATCATTATGCACAAGTGTATCCGCTATACGGACATGGCGCTGGGCAAGTTCTTCCGTGAGGCCAGCCGCCAGCCCTGGTTCCAGAACACCATCTTCGTGCTGACCAGCGACCACACCAACATGAGCGACCACGATTATTACCAGACCGACCTGGGCGGCTTCTGCTCACCTATTATTATATATGAACCTGGCAACGCCGACCGTCAGCCGGAGATGCTGGACAAGATAGCCCAGCAGATAGACATACTGCCCACGGTCTTAGGCATGCTCCACTATCAGAAGCCTTACTTTGCCTTTGGCATTGACGTGCTGAACACGCCAGCCGACGACACGTGGGCCGTCAACTACCTGAACGGCATTTACCAGTATGTCAAGCACGGCCACGTGCTGCAGTTCGACGGACAGCGCACTAAAGCGGTCTATAGCCTTGAGGACTCGCTGATGCAGCATAACCTCATCCATCACTCATCACCCATCACTCATCAGCAGCAGATGGAGCGCGAACTGAAAGCCATCATCCAGCAGTATATGACGCGCATGACTACTGACCAGCTGCACCCCTGACACCAAGGTCAGGGAACTGACAGGCATAAACGAAAGCGGGATATAATACGTTCGGCTCTAGAGATACCGTGCATCGCGGTCTGGAAACCACTTGTCAACCAGACCGTGTAGGCGGCGGGCCGTACTGGAGCGGTGGACGTAGACGGGAGTGGAGTGTAGCAGCTCATCGGTGATGAGGTGCAGTTCGTCGTCAATGCTGCCGTTCTTCATATACGAGCGCAGCAGCAGGTCGGCCGAAAGTTGCTCCCACTCAGGCTTGTTGCCCCAGAAATGGCCGATATGGTCGGCAGCGGCACAGAGCTGGGTGTGCTCAGCCATCGACACCGACGAGGCATACTGCTCCAGGATAAAGGCATTGGCACCGTCGTCGAGCATGCCGTCGCAAAGGGCCAGCGACGTGTCGATGACCTGTCGAGTTTTCATGGCGGGAATACCCACCACGCCGGCATTCCACATGTCGTGATGCTCGTCAAGGGTGACTCCGCCGTAGCAGCGCCCTCCCACCAGTTTCCACATGCGTAGTGACGCACCTCTCATGGCTGACGGATGACCCTCATGGATGTGCATCAGTCCCTGCCCCTGTTCCAGTCGCTGGCGTAGGGCATCAAGACTGCCATATAAGAAGGTGTCGCTGTCGAGGTAGAGCAGATGTTCCTGGGGATAACGCTGGCAAAGGTAGTCGAGCGCCATAATCTTCACGCGGAAGAAGAAGTGGTGGCTGCCCTTCCAAGCCTCTATCTGCTCCTGGCTGATGGGCAGGATTTCCACCTGGGCACGGCGGTAGTATTCGGGGTTGGTGGTGAGCACGAAGATGCGGTCTTGGGCCGTCAGTTGCTTCTGAAACGTGCGGATGCTGAGGTAGGCTTCGAGGTGGTAGCTCAGCTTCTCGCCGAAAACGATGTAAAGGATGTTCATGTCTGGTAGGATGGGTTATTTGATATGGCGGAACAGCTCGTTGAACTGTCCGAAGTCGGTGTCAGCAGGTGACTTGCCGGGGTCTTCTATCCAGTAGAGGGGCACGTCGTGGTACATAGAGGCCACGAGGGTGAACGTGCTGGGTGCGCCAATGAGGCGGTGGCACTGCGACAGCAGATAGAGGTCTTCGCCGGGGTTTCCTTGGGGGAAGATGACCATGCTCTGGGGAAAGGCGCGGCGGAACGCGTCTTGGTCTAAGTCTGGGTCGTTGCCACAGACAAAGAGTTGCACACGGGTGCCGGCTGGCAGTGTGGCCAAATAGCGATGGACAATGGTAATATACTGCTCGTCACTGTAGCAGTAGCGTCCGTCGTACCATGTGCGGTAGTCGCCCCGCCGGATATGTAGTCCTATGCGTAGGTTGCCAGCGGGCAGACCCTGCAGCAGGCGGTCGGGGGCGCGGCGCACCTTCTCGTCAAAGGCGAACAGGGCCAGGATGTCTGGTTTGTATTTCAGGAACAGGTCGTACCACCGGGCATACCAGCCCTGGGCCACTACATAGCGGCGATTGAGCATTAGTGACTCCTCGCGGCTGTAGTCGCCGTTGGGGTCGTCGAAGCTCACCACGGGCACCAGCCCCCACTTGGCGGCATACTTGGCCAGCACATAGCAGAGGAAATGGTGATGGCGGGTGTGGCAGAGGTGGAAATACTGGTATTTGTAGGCAAAGCGCATCGACACGGTCTGCCGACCATGCTCGCGCCCCCAGGCATAGAGGTGGCCGTACTGGAGGATGTTGTTGCAGAGACGGCCCTTGTCGCGTACGAAAATCATGTGAACCCCCTTTCGCGCTTTAGCTTCTCCAGGTCGGGGTCCAGGCTTACGCGCCCTGTGGCAGGGTCGTAGCGTACGTTGAATTCCTCATGGGTGCGCTTCCAGCGGTTGTGCGTCCACAGCCAGTAAGCCGGGTTGCGGTCAATGGTGGCTTCCAGCAGGCGGAAATAGGCATCGGTGATGGCAAACTCCTCCATCTTCTTGGGCTCGCGGGTGATGAGCTTGAACTCGGCCTCGTAATAGCCGCGCCGCAGTCGCCGTACGTCCATGTAGAATACGGCATGGCCCGTCTGGGTAGCTATGCGCTCGGTGCCGGTCAGTACGGGTGTGTCCTGACGGAGAAAGGTGAGCCAGTGGTGTATGTTGTTCCAGAAGGGTGTCTGGTCGCTGATGTAGCCGATGACCACGGGCCGCTGCTGCCGCTTGTACATGACCAGCCGACGCAGCGTTTCGGCCATGGGTATGCAGACGGCCCCGAACCGTTGGCGCAAGCGCAGGAACAGTCGGTCGAACTCGGGGTTCTCTAAGGCATGGTAGATTTGCCCGCACTGTGCCTTTGGCGATACCCACAGCGGCAGCGACGTAATCCATTCCCAGTTGCAGTAGTGGCCCAGGTAGACGGCACACGACTGCCCGTCGGCCACGCACTGCTCTATCAGGTCTGTGCCATTGAACACCATGCGGCGCTGCAGCTGTTCTTGGCTGATGGTCAGGAGCTTGACGGTTTCCACGATGTAGTCGCAGAACCAGTGGTAGAAGCGGCGCTCTATCTGTTGGCGCTCTGCCTCGGTGCGGTCGGGAAACGACCGTTCGAGATTCTGCCTGACAATGCGCACACGGTAATGCAGCAGGCGGTAGACCAGCAGGTAGAGGCCGTCGGCCATGAAGTAGTGGACCCTCAGTGGCAGCAGCGACAGGGGCCACCACACGGCATAGAGCAGATAGTAGAGCAGTTTCTTCATGGGCAGGTCAGTCGGGCCAGATATGGCTGGCTTTGGTGTCTTTGAATATAGTGAATAGTGCCTTCAGGCGGCTGCGTAGCAGGTCAGCCTTGAGGCGGTTGCCATCGGAGGACTGTCCGTAGGGCTCGCCACGATGCAGCACGTCGCGCATGAACGAGGCCGATGTGATGCCCCACTTGCGCAGGAACTGCAGGCTGCCGTCGTTCTTGACGATGCGGTGGGTGGAACGGGCCTCGAAGTGGTAAATGCGACTGCGGTCAACGCCCTTGAACACGCGGACACCCGCCAGCCACAGCTTGGCCGAGAAGTCGGGGTCGCTGTACATGCCGGGACTCAGCTCGATGCTGTAGCCGCCCACGAGGTCCCAGAGGTCGCGGTGGACGATGTTGGGTGGCCAGGTGGCTCCCTGCCAGTCGCCGTGCTTCAGGGTCATGTATTCCTTGAGCAGCCGTTGCTCGTCGAAGGTGTCCACGGTCTCACCGTAGTTGGCCGGAGCAATGACGCTCTTGCAGAAGAAAGGACGGGGCTGGATGAGCGTGGACGAGAGGAAGAACAGCTTCGGGTCGGCAAGGGCCAGGATTTCGTCATAGAGTGCCTTGTCCCAGTCAGGGCAGACATACATGTCGTCGTTCATGAACACGATGTATTGCGTGCTGCACAATGGACGCAAGCCGTTCAGCGCAAAGCATACACCCACGTTCTGGGGCGAGTGGGTGTGCTTCAGGCCCTGCTCCTTGACCCATTGCAGGGTGCCGTCGCTGCCGTCGTTGACATGAATAAGTATTTCATGGCTGAAGTGCGAGTTCTTGCGGATGCTTTCCACGCAAAGCCGCAGAAAGTCGAGGTTGTTCCACGTGGGTATGAGGATGGAGAACAGGGGTTCGTTGGTCATGCTATTCTTGGCTTCGTAGTTGCTATTCTTGGCTTCGTAGTTGCTTTTCGATGTTCTTGGCAACCAGTACAAACTGGTAGAGGGCATCCATGCCGGCCCTGACGAGACCAGCCTTGCCGTCTAAGAGGCCCAGTTTGAGGAAGTAGGTGCGGAAGAAGCGCCAGGCCGGTCGCCAGAACAGTCCCCACACGCCGTAGTGCAGGTGGGGTCGCTTCTCCAGCTCGCCGTCGGTGTATTTGTCGGTTTTGCGCAGCAGGTCGCTGATGCGCTCGTCGGCCAGATGTATCAGGCGCACGTTCTTCTCGGAGGATGGGATGCGCTCGGTGCGGCCATCGACGGAGGGAAAGGTATGGACGTGGGGAGGCCAGACGGTGCCTTCACGCTTGAAGAAGCGCAGCTGGTGGTCGTAGGCGATGCTGCGGGTGTAGCGCCCCATGAACTGGTTGAGGCGTGGAATGAACAGCCCTGCCGGACAATCCGACTGGATGCGGCGATAGAGATATTGGCGCAGTTCGGGGGTCACCACTTCATCGGCATCGACCACGAGCACCCAGTAGTTGGTAGCCGACTGGATGGCAAAGGTGCGGGCGGGTTCGGCACTCACGGCACCGGCTCTGGGGAACACCACCACCCGGCAGCCATACTCCTGAGCTATGGGCACAGTCTGGTCGGTCGACTCCATATCGCAGATGAGGACTTCGTCGAAACCCCTGACAGCATCGAGCACCTGCCGCAAATGCCGTTCGGCGTTATAGGTGTTGATGACCACCGATATCTTGTTTTCCACGTTCATTGGTGCAAAGGTAGGAAAAAAAAAGCATTAAGGCTTACAATTTATGTTTTTTTTAGTACCTTTGCCGGCGAATAGAGTAAAAGCCATGCGTTTGAAGAGTAAAATCAGTGTTATGCTGGCCCACCCCGTGCTGCGCGACTACCGCCTGCTGTTGGGGCTGTGGATGCTGCTGGCCGTGGTGGCCGCCCTGACGAAGCTGCACAGCTGCAACAACTTCCTTATCTTCCGGGGTGTGTTCTGGCACGCCTGGCAGGGGCAGTCGCTCTACGCCTGCTATCCGGCCGAGTATAACGACATGAACCACTACGGGCCGTTCTTCTCGCTGGTCATTGCGCCCTTTGCTGTGCCGCCCCTGTGGTTGGGCCTGCTCCTGTGGTGTGTGGCCCTGACCATGATGCTCTACGTAGCCGTCCGCTGGTCACAGTTCACACAGCGTCAGCAGCTGTTCCTGCTGTGGTTCTGTGCCCACGAGTTGCTCACGGCGCTGTTCATGCAGCAGTTCAACATCGCCATAGCGGCAGGTATCCTGCTCACCTACTATTGCATAGAGCGTGAGAAGGACTTCTGGGCCGCCTTCTTCATCATGCTGGGCACCTTCGTCAAGCTCTACGGCATCGTCGGTCTCGCCTTTTTCTTCTTTTCCCGGCATAAGGGTCGCTTTGTCGTCTCGCTGCTCTTTTGGGCAGCGGTCATGTTTGTCGCTCCCATGGTGTTCCATGGGCCGGACTATGTTATCGGCCAGTATCAGGAGTGGATGGAGAGTCTGACGGCCAAGAACGCAGACAATATGTTTGGCGGCGGCACCAACATCTCGCTCTTAGGCATGGTGCGCAAGATTTCGGGTTGTGCCACCTATAGCGACCTGTGCCTCATCATCCCCGGACTGTTGCTCTTTGCCCTTCCATACCTTCGTCTGGCGCAATACCGCCATGTGGCCTTCCGCCAGACGCTGTTAGCCTCGACGCTCATGTTCACCGTGCTCTTTTCCACGGGCAGCGAGTCGAGCGGCTACATCATCGCCTTTGTAGGCATAGTCATCTGGTACACGGCAGTGCCATGGCAGCGCACGTCGTGGGACGTTGCCCTGCTCGTATTTGCCTTTGTGCTGAGCAGCTTGTCGCCCAGCGACCTCTTTCCGGCTTATCTCCGTAAGGAGTGGGTGCAGCCTTACGCGCTGAAGGCGCTTCCCGTCACGTTGGTATGGCTGAAGCTATGTTACGAAATGATAGTGAAGGACTATGCGGCAGTGTCTCGTCAAGGCTAAGTCTTTCTTTCAGCTTCCTTTCTGGAGCGACTGGCGCACCATTACCGTGGTCTATGCGCTGATACCTGTTATTGTCGGTTTGCTCAAGTGGCACAAGTCCAACGACACCTATCAGATATACAAGTCGGTCTTTTGGAACACCATCAACCAGCAGTCCCTCTATGAGTTCTACCCCTATCTGAAGGGCGACTGCAACCACTACGGGCCCATCTTCTCCTACGTCATTGCCCCCTTTGCCCTGTTGCCCGACACGTGGGGCATGCTGCTCTGGGAGTGCTTCCTTGTGGCTTTGTTCTATGTGGCCGTGCGCTACATGCCCTTGCAGCGCTGGCAGAAGGTGTTCATGTTCTGGTTCTGCGCCCACGAGGTGCTCACGCCGCTGTTCGTCGAGCAGTACGACCTGGCCATGGCCGCCGGCTATCTGTTCATGTTTGCCTGCATAGAAAAGAAGCAGCCCGTGTGGGCCGCTTTCTTCATCGTGCTCAACATCTTCATCAAGCTGTATGGTGTCATGGGCCTGGCGTTCTTCTTCTTCGTCCACGACAAGCGGCGCTTCCTGCTGGCCTGCTTGGGGTGGGCCGCCCTGTTCTTTGTGGCGCCGATGCTCATCAGCAGTCCGGAGTATGTCGTCCAGCAGTATGTCGGCTGGTACGAGTCGCTGGTGGCCAAGAATGCGCAGAACCTCGCCGAGGCTTTCAACACCACCAACACGTCGCTCCTGGGCATTCCCCGCAAGATTTCCGGCAACACCGAGTATAGCGACCTGTGGCTGATAGTTCCCGGCATCCTGGTATTTCTCTCGCCCTTCCGCCGCATCGACCAGTATCGGCACGTGGCTTTCCGCTATGCTATGCTGGCCTCCGTCACCATGTTTGTCACGCTGTTCTCCACGGGCACCGAGAGCTATGGCTACATTGCGCCCATGACGGGTTTCGTCGTGTGGTACACCACGTCGCCGTGGCAGCGTGGCCGTCGTGACCTGATACTCCTCATTTATGCCTTTGTCTTCACGTCGCTGTGTACGTCCGATGTCTTCTTCCCCCGCTTCATCTGGAAGCAGCTCATAGAGCCCTACGCGCTGAAGGCCTTGCCGACCACCATCGTCTGGTTCTACTTGATATGGGAGATGAATACCCGCGACTATAGTAATAAGGTATGCGCGGAGGACGGCAGCGTCAGATGATGTCCTGGATGTGATACAGCGGACGGCGCTTCACCTCGGTGTATATCTTGCCGATATACACGCCGGTGACCCCTAACGAAATCAGCACGAAGCCACCCACCAGCCAAATGGAGAGGATGAGTGACGACCATCCCGGTACGGCCGTGCCCGCTATCAGTGCGTGTGCCACATAGATGGCAATGCCGAAGGCAATGAGCAGGAACAGCATTCCCAGGTAGAAGATAAGGTACATGGGCTTGACGCTGAACGCCGTAATGCCGTCCAGTGCCAGGTTGAGCATCTTCTTCAGCGTATATTTAGAGGTGCCAGCGTAGCGCTCGCCGATGACGTCGTCGACCGTTGCCGACGGCAGTCCTATCTGTGGGATGAGGCCGCGCAGGTATAGGTTGTGCTCCTTATAGGTGGCCAGCATGTCCAGTGCGCGGCGGCTCATCAGCCGGAAGTCGGCATGGTTGAACACGCTCTCCACCCCCATGCTTGCTTGCAGCTTGTAGAACGCCTGTGCCGACATGCGCTTCAGCAGGGGGTCGGCCTTCCTTGACACCTTTACGCCGTAGACGATGTCGCTGCCCTCCTCGAAGTGGCGCACCATCTGGGGTATGCACTCAATGTCGTCCTGCAGGTCGGCATCGATGGTCACAACGGCATCGGCCCACTCCTTGGCAGTCATCATGCCGGCCATGATGGCGTTCTGGTGTCCCACGTTACGTGCCAGGTTGATGCCCCTGACGCACGCGTTCTCCGCCCGCAGCTCCTGAATGATTGGCCATGTGCGGTCGCGGCTGCCATCGTTGACGAACACCATCAGGCTGTCCGGGCTGATGAGCCCTTCCTGCTGCATGCGCCTAAACAGGTCCTTCAGGCGCTCGACAGAGTGGCGCAGCACTTCTTCCTCGTTGTAGCAGGGCGATACGGTGGCAAGTTTAATCATGGGGTGATGGGTGTAGGGTGGGGGGTGATGGTAGTTAGTTGGTGGGTGCTGGCTGGCGGCTGTTCACGAAGTCCATAAAGGTGGCAAACGTCTGTCCGTCAGCCTTCAGCATCTGGATGAGGTTGTCCAGGCGGCTCATCATCTGTCGGCCGCTGTGGTTGTGGATGATGAAGGGCATCTTAAACTCCGGGTGCTCCTTCAGGTCGTAGAACTCCCACGGGTGGAAGTAGGTCACGAAGTAGCCGTCGTGCTTCAGCGTGCGGCGCACCAGTGCATGGTAGAGCCCTTCGGGCAGGTTGTGCAGCGCCAGCCAGAACAGGGGGAATCGCACCCACGGAGTCACCGAGGCGGGTATCTGCATCACGCCGTCCTTCATGAACCACGTCCTCGGACTCGTCAGGTGCATGTATCTGCCGGGAATGAATGCCGGGTTGAGCGACGAGTTATAGCGGTATCCGGCACGCCGTATCTCGCTGTCGCTCACGGGGAACATGCGTGGCTGGCGGTAGCCGTAGACCGTGCGCCCCGTCACGCGCTCCACTATCTGTTTCGACACGGCGAAGTCTGTCTCCTTCGGTTGCCAGTGGTCTACGCCGTGGCAGGCCACCTCATGGCCCTCGTCCATGATGCGCTGCATCACCTCGGGGGCATGCTCGGCAAAGTTTCCCGTGCAGAAGAAGGTGGCTTTGACGTCGTTCTTCTTCAGCACGTCGAGTATTCGGTTAGTGCCTTCTATGGACACCTTCATGCCATCCTCGAGCGAGAAGTCCACCCCGTGTTCGCGGGGCACGTCAAACTCCTCCGTGTCAAAGCTCAGTAGTATCATGCGTCTCTACGGTTTAACGATAGTCTGTTTACGCGAAGGCAGCCTGAATCTTGGCGGCTATCTCCTTGAACTCCTCCTCCGTGAGCTTCAGTTTCTCGCGGCGGAAGTCGGCGTCGGCCTCCGTCTGCATGGGGATGAGGTGAATGTGGGCATGTGCCACCTCCAGGCCGAGCACCACCTGCGCCACCTTGCGGCAGGGGAATGCCTTCTTGATGGCTACGGCCACGCGCTTGGCAAACTGCTGGTAGCGTGCCAGTTCGTCGTCGTCCATGTCGAAGAAATAGTCTACTTCCCGGCGGGGAATGACCAGCGTGTGGCCCTTCACCAGTGGGTTGATGTCGAGGAAGGCATAGAACTCGTCGTCTGCTGCCACCTTGTAGCTGGGTATCTCGCCAGCGGCAATCTTACTGAAAATGTCCATCTTATCGGTGTTTTACGGTTTGCGGATTAACGTTCTGCATCGGTTGTGGCCTGCCGCCGTGGCGGTTCAGGCTATCGAGATGTTGTCGATGCGCAGCTTGATGGTGCCACGGGGAATCTTGATTTCAGCCTCCTCGCCCACCTTCTTGCCCAGCAGGCCCTGGGCGATGGGGGTCTTGATGGAAATCTTGCCGGCACGCAGGTCGGCTTCGTTCTCGCTGACGATGGTGTATGTCATCTTGGCTTTCGTCGTCAGGTTGGTCATCTCCACCTTCGTCAGTATCTGTACCGAGTCCGTGCTCAGGCGCGACGTGTCCACCACCTTGGCCTCGCTGATGGTCGTCTTCAGGCGGTTAATCTTGTCTTCCAGGTGTGCCTGTGCCTCCTTGGCGGCGTCGTACTCGCTGTTTTCACTCAGGTCGCCCTTCTCCCTGGCCTCGGCGATGGCTGCCGATGCCTTGGGGCGCTCTACCGCTTCCAGGCGGTGCAGTTCGGCTATGAGCTTGTCATAGCCTTCTTGTGACATATATGCCATAGTTATTTGCTATTTAAGGATTTACTATTTACTATTTGTCTGCTCGCTATTTACGATTTAGGTATGGACACAGAAAAACAAAGAATCCCGACCCTCTTTCACGTCGGAATCCAGTCTTTCTACCTATGTACTTACCGCCTGCAAAGGTAGCGATTATTTCTTAAACGGCCAAATATTCCGTCAAAAACTTTCGTTTTCGGTTGATTTATGTCAAGAAAGTGTATCCTTTACACTGTTTTTTCCTGCTTTTCTTGCCTTTTTGGTCTGAATCCGTTACCTTTGCAACGTGTTTTTCATAGTATTAGATTTAAGGTTAACAAAGGTTCGGGGCTCAGCGGAGTCCCTTTTTTTGTGCGTATAACGTGCTGAGAGCCCAGTAGAACAGGGTGCCTGTGAGCAGGCCGGCCAGCACGTCGATGGCATAGTGAGCCAGTGTGTAAACCGTTGAAAAACACATGCAGAGATAGAACGGTAGTACGACCAGCGGCAGCCAGCGGCTCTTGGTGTGCAGTGCCAGCAGCATGATGACCGTGGTGATGCCCACATGACTGCTGGGGAACGCGGCGGTAGGCCGTTCGCCGGCATCGTGTGTCAGTTCGAGCATGTGATACCAGAAGCCGTCGCTCCATCCCGGTGCCGTCATGCGTTCGCTGTGCGTCAGAAACCAGTCGCCCAGGTTGGGAAACACGCCCTGTGCGATGTTGTCGGTGCCGGCGGCCAGGTAGTAGAACTGCGGTCCTGTGACGGGCACGAGCAGAAACACGACATAGTAGGCGTAGAACGCTGCCAGGACGACGAAGGCCGCCTTGGGCAGCTCGTCGAAACGGCACAGAAAGTAGTAGACCATGACGAGCACGATGAGCGAGAAATAGCTCACGTAGCTGAGACACATCACCTCCGAGAGCCACGGCCACGGCATGCGGTCGGCAAACAGCAGGGCCGGCTGGCAGCCGAAGATGGTCTGCTCGGCGGTGGCAAACATGTGGTCGAGGTTGGGTAGCGTACGGTTCAGCTCGTAGGTGTCGGGATACCACCAGCCCAGGAACAGCATCTGCACCACCACGCGGGCAAACACCATCAGCCGGCAGGGCCAGCGGCGGTATGCCAGCCATGCCACGAGCGTTGCCGCCACGAACTGTAGTCGTCCCCACAGCATGCTTTCCGCGTTGACCAGTTGGGGCCACACCACAGCCATCATCACCAGCGTTATTGCCAGATAGCCTATGCCGGCCCACTCCATGGCCAGCAGTCCACGGAGCGGCCTATGCTCCCTGCTCACCATTTCCCTTATGCTCGCTTTCAATCTTTCTGCCTTCAAAGCCTATGTTCCTTTTACCTTATATATTATATAGCGTATCCTTTCTCTCGTCTCACAGCCATCCGTGGTCGCGATACCACCTGATGGTGCGCCTGACGCCCTCGTCCAGCGTCACCTGTGGCGTGTAGCCCAGCTCCTCTTGGGCCGGTCGGATGTCGCAGCGCCAGTTGCGCTGTCGCATGATGTAGTATTTGTCGTTGTTCAGCGCGATGGGCCGTCCCGTCCAGCGTCCGATGAGCTCGCCGCACAGCGAGATGATGCGCAGCAGCCACATCGGTGCCGTGATGCGCACCCACCAGGGGTTGCCCAGCTCGCGGCGGATGAGGTCGCTGAACGTCGACGACTGGTAGACCTCGCCGTCGCTCAGGAAGTAGCGGCGGCCCGTCGCGCCCTTGTCCAGTGCCAGGAAGACGGCCTGCACCACGTCGGTGACGTAGACGAAGGTGATGTCCTGCTGCTGGTAGCCGACGGCAAAGTCGGTGTGTGCCTTGATGCTCTTGGCCATCATGTAGTAGTCGCGCTCCCGTGGGCCGTAGACTCCCGTAGGTCGCAGGATGACGTAGGGCAGCAGGGGCGTGTCGTCGCCGCCGTCGTGGCTGCGGCGTTGTTCGGCGTGCAGCTGGTCGAGCCATTGCTCGGCCTCCAGCTTGCTGCGGCCGTAGGCGGTGTTCGGCCGCGGCGTGTCGTGCTCGGTAATCTCCTGATAGGGCTGCTGCTCGCGGATGGCACCCATGACGCTCAGCGAGCTGATGTAGACAAAGCGCCTCAGCGGCATGCCTACGGCCAGCAGGGCGCGCACCAGATGCTTCGTGCCTTCGGTATTGATGCGGGCGAAGTCGTCCTTGTTGATGCACTTGGTCACGCCGGCGGCATGCACCACGTAGTCGAACTGCACGCCCTTCAGCTGCTCCTTGAGGCGTTCTTCTGACGAGAGGTCGAGCTCGATGAACCTGATGTCCTTGTCCTGCAGAAACTGCCGCGAGCTGCTTTTCCTGACGGCCGCCCACGTCTCCAGGCCCCGCTTGAGGGCCTCCTCCACCAGGAAGGAACCGATGAATCCGCTGGCTCCCGTAATGAGTATCCGTTCTTTCATGGCTGCAAAGGTACGAATAAGCGAGCAAAGAACAAAATAAAGCTTGCTTTAAATTTAGTTCTTTCGAGCGGCAGTACCTAAGAGGCAAAGCCTCAAAGGTACGAATAAATTAAGAATTAAGAATTAAGAATTAAGAATTTCTTTGTACCTTTGCAGCCGCAAAAGAAACCCAAACGCAATGAAAACACTGATTAAAGACAGGGAATACGGCGGCGAGCGGCCGCTGTTTGGTATTGAGGACACCCGTTTAGAGAACATCACCATCACTGACGGCGAGAGCGGCATCAAGCAGTGTCGCAACCTCGAAGCCGCCCATTGTCGGTTCTATGGCAAGTATCCCTGGTGGCACGTCGACGGTGCCCTCATCGAGGACTGCTACTTTGCCGAGGGCTCGCGGTCGGCCATCTGGTACACCAACGACCTCACGATGCGCCGTTGCCGCATCGACGGTCCGAAGTTTTTCCGCGAGATGCGCAACGTCACCCTTGAGGACGTCCAGATATGCGATGCCGACGAGACCTTCTGGCGCGTTGACGGCCTGCGGCTGAAGAACGTGCGCCTCCATGGCGGCACCTATCCGTTCATGTTCTCCCGCCACATCTACGTCGACGGTCTCGACAGCGATGCCAAGTATGTGTTCCAGTATTGCAAGGATGTCGAGATACACCACGCCAACATCCTGACCAAGGACAGCTTCTGGGAGTGCGAGAACGTCACCATCTATGACTCCGAGCTCGACGGCGAATACCTGGCGTGGCACTCGAAGAACGTGCGCCTGGTCAACTGCCACCTCAACGGCGAGCAGCTGCTGTGCTATGCCGACGGCTTGGTGTTGGAGAACTGCACCTTCGACCCCTCGTGCGACCGCGTCTTTGAATACGCCACCGTCAATGCCGACATCCGTGGACACATCGAGAACATCAAGAACCCCACCTCCGGCCATATCGTGGCCGACAGCATCGGCTCCGTCACCCTCGACCAGTATGTGCGCCAGCCTGCCGACTGCCTCATCGAGACCCGCCAGGCGTAGCTGCTGCCGCCAGTGTTCCGACTTCATGACAACTTACCCCTATCAACTAATACGCTATGAACTACAACTTCGATGAACCGATTCGCCGGCGAGGCACGGGCTGCGTCAAGTGGGACGAGGCAGCCGCCGACGACATCATCCCCCTCTGGGTGGCCGACATGGACTTTCCGGTGGCTCCGGCCATCCAGCAGGCCATCCGCGAGCGTGCCCAGCACCCCGTCTTTGGCTACACCTACGTGCAGGACGACTACTATGCTGCCGTCATCTCTTGGTTTCGTCGCCGTCACGACTGGCACATCAAGCGCCAGTGGCTTCTCTACACCATCGGTGTGGTGCCCGCCATGTCGGTGGCCCTCAAGGCGCTGACCATGCCCGGCGAGCGTGTGCTCATCCTCTCGCCTGACTACAACTGCTTCTTCTCCAGCATCCGCAACAACGGCTGCGAGGTGGCCGAGAGCGTGCTGCGCTTCGTGGCCGCCAGCCCCGTCGCCGCCGTCGCCGCTCCTGCTGCCGCTCCCGCCGCCGCTGCCGGCACCGCCGCCGCCGCTGCTGAACAGCGGCGCACAGTGGCCGCCGCCGCCCCCGCCGTCGCGGGCGCCGCGGCCCCCGCTGCCGCCGTCCGTGCGTCGGGGTTTCCCCCCGACGGCCGCTTCCAGGTCGACTGGGCTGACTTCGAGCGCCAGTGCGCCGACGACAAATGCACCGTCTTCCTGCTCTGCAACCCCCACAACCCCACCGGCCGCGTATGGAGCCGCGACGAGCTGCAGCGCATGGCCGACATCTGCCACCGCCACCACGTGCGCATCGTCAGCGACGAGATACACTGCGAGCTCGTCATGCCCGGCCACCGCTACTGCCCCATGGGCACCGTCGACCCCGAGGCCGTCATCCTGACGTCGCCCTCGAAGTCGTTCAACATTGCCGGCCTGATGATGGCCACCATCGTCTGCACCGACGACGACACGCGCCGCCGCCTGGACCGCGCCATCAACATCAACGAGGTCTGCGACGTCAACCCCTTCGCCCCCGTTGCGGGCATGGCCGCCTATAACCACGGTGCCGACTGGCTCGACCAGTTGAACGCCTACATCCATGCCAACTACACTGTGCTGTGCGATTTCGTCGCACAGCACCTGCCCCGCTGGCGCGTCATGCCCATGGAGGGCACCTACCTGGCGTGGGTCGATGTCAGCGCCTGCTGCACGTCCGTGGCCGACTACTGCGACGCGCTGCTCCGCGATGCCCGTGTGTGGCTCAATGCCGGCACCATGTATGGCCCCCAGTCGGGCGAGGGCTACCTGCGCATCAACCTCGCCTGTCCGCGCTCGCTGCTCATGGAGGCCCTGGAGCGCATCGCCCGCTGTCCACAGTGAGAAAAAACTCCGTTTTTTCTTCTCCATGTGCCGTTTTTTTCGTACCTTTGTAGGCAGCAGCATGCAGCCCGTTTCCCCTTGACGCTGCGCCTCTACGCACAGCCCAACGGGTCGTCACCGCCCGCTACGCATATCAGCAGCGCCCGCTACCAATATCGGCAGCGGGCGCTGCTCATATTAGCAGCGGCCGCTGCTAATCAGTTTGAGCCGGGGTAAGCCCCGGTCTCCCCGGCCCAAAGCCCCGCTTTTCCCGGCCCTCCGCCTGCCTTTGCCCAGCCCAAAGCCTCGCCGCCGTCCGCCCCGCTGCCCTTGTTGCCGCCGCTCCCGCCGCTGCTGAACAGCGGCGCACCGTGCGGGCCGTCGGCCCCGCCGCCCTCGTTGCCGCCGCTCCCGCCGCTGCTGAACAGCGGCGCACGGTGGGGGCCGTCCGCCCGGCTGCCCTTGTTGCCGCCGCTCCCGCCGCTGCTGAACAGCGGCGCACGGTGGGGGCCATCGGCCCTCGCCCACGGCCTGGCTGCTTGCTTGCCCGTTTTACACTTATTTTTACACGCACACCTGTATAAGGTCTTAGAAGTTTAGAGCGCATTTCACGGCCTGCGTGGGTTAAACTTTGTTAAATAATGGTTAAAAATTGGTACAAAACGCCCCTGCTGTGCAAATAATTGTACAGTTTATAAAATTATTTTGTATATTTGCAGGACAATATGTATGGTTATCAAATGATTACGCTTATGCGCCAAAGTAAATTTAGTAGAAGCGTGCGTTGTTTGCTGACTCTGACGGTGTGCTGCATGTTTAGCGCAACCATAAACGCACAGCATGTTGCCCTGCGCAACAACTTGTTGTACGATGCCACGCTGACACCCAACCTCGGCATTGAGGTCAGGGTGGACTCGCTGTGGAGCATCGGCGCCGACATCGGCTACAACGCATGGGACATCAATAAGGACAAGAACAAGAAGTGGCGCCACCTGCTCGTGGCTCCCCACTTCCGCCGCTACCTCTGCTTCGGCGACTCAGTGCGCCTGCGCAGGGCCCGCTACATCGAGGGCGACCTGCTCTACAGCCACTTCAACGTCGGCAACACGTCCATTCCCTTCGGACTCTACAGTGGCGCCAAGGACCGCCGCCTGCAGGGCGACCTCGTGGCCGTCGGTGCCAAGTACGGCTTCGCATGGCTCCTGGGCCACCGCTGGTGGCTGGAGGCCGAGGCCGGTCTGGCCGTCGGCGTGGCGTGGTACAAGGAGTACGACTGCGACCACTGCGGCACCTATCACGGTCGCAGCAGCCGCTTCTTCCTCATGCCCCTGCTGGGCGTCAACATCGTCTACACCATTCCTTAGCCGTGCCGCCCAAGGGTGCGGGCCACCCCGCCTGCCGGCACGACCAAACCTACCGACCGTCAACCCCCTTATCTCAAGGAAACAGAATATTAACAATAAACACTTTCGAAAGTTATGAAAAAGCAATTCAGATTAGCCCTCCTGGGTGCCATCGCACTCACGGGCACCGTTGGATTCACCGCCTGCTCGTCGAGCGACGAGGCTACCGCCGACCTGAATCCCACCTACAATGCCGACGACAACACCGTCAAGGCACAGTTGGCCATCTCGCTGGCCTCTAATGCCGGCAATGCCGCTACACAGGCCCCCAGCTTAGACCTCACCCGTCAGAGCGATGCCATCGTGCAGGGCCAGACCCTGCCCGTATTCCGTGGCATGCAGGACATGCGCCTCATCGCCATGCAGAACTGGGTGGCCCTCTCTGAGGTCAAGGCCGATGCCTCTGGCAACATCAAGCCCTACAACGACAAGGTCATCAACCTCGGCACGATGAGTGCCTTCGACAATGCCAACTCGAATGCCAAGATTTACAACGACCTGTCCATCCCCGTAGGCACCAAGGCTTTCCTTTTCTACGGACGTGCCACCAAGGAGGCAGCCAGCTATCCTGCCGGTGCCACCGATGCCGACAAGACCCACTACGACCGTTTCCACACCGGCATCATCAATGCACCCACCAACTACACCGTGCCCGTCAAGGACTATGTGTTTGCGCTGCAGCCCATCCAGCCTGACATCTATGAGTCTACCGAAAGCAGTGTCACCACGCAGCATGGTGTCAACGAGCGGGCCAACCACCTGGTCACCTATGTCAAGGGCATCCGTGCCGTGTCGGTCACCAACGTCACGCTCCACTCCTATCTGAACGCCTTCCAGCCTACGGCAGGCTCGTCGGCCAGCATCGCACTGGCCGTCCAGGACCTGTGGGACAAGGTGCGTGCCGTGCCTACGTCCACCGCTGCCGAGGCTGCCGACGTGGCCGCCATCAAGGCCGCCATTCTTTCGCAGACCGCACTGGGCGCCTGTGCCACCATCGACGATGTCACCAACAAGGTCACCATCACACGCTCCACGCTGCTGGGCTATCCAGCTAACATCTTCCTGCCCGACGGTGCTGCCGCCATCGACTGGGAAGACCCTGCCAACCCCAAGCCCATCGTGGCCGGCCACAACGGCACCGTCTATGTGGCCCCGCTCAACAGCTATGTCTATCCTGCCGAGCTGCTCTATCGCGCCAACACTGCAATCGGCGTGTCGAATACCGACAATGTCTCGCAGACCTATGGCTCGTCTTCTTGGAACGATATATCTACCAGCACGGCCTACTACACCTGGGACGGTGAGGTAGCCGGCAGCACACGCTCCATCGCCCTGAAGGAGCAGATACAGTATGCCGTGGCCCGCCTCGACCTTCAGGTGAAGTGTGCCGCCGCCACGCTCTACGACTATACCGGTGCTGCCGTCAATGTGCCTACAGGAGGCTTCCCCATCAGCGCCGTGCTCATCGGCAACCAGCGCAATGTCAACTTCCAGTTCGGTCCGGTGGCCGGTGCCACAGCCTACACCATCTACGACCGCGAGATGACAGAGACGATGGCTGCCCTGGCCAATGCCGCCCAGGGCACCAACAAGACGCTGGTGCTGCAGAGCGGACAGATGGACAACACCGAGAACCTGCAGCAGGTCAACGTCTGCGTGGAGTTCACCAACACCTCCGGCCAGTCGTTCGTCAGCAAGAACGGCATCGTGCCCGCCGGCGGCAAGTTCTACCTGGTTGGCCAGCTCGACCTCACCAAGTCCTCAGAGTATAGCGGCGACAACGGCACGCCGGCCATGATATTCAAGCAGGACTACATCACCAACGTGCTGTTCACCATCGCCGAGGGCACGCTTGGCAGCACCAACGACACCGGCCTGGGTGTGGCCTACAACGTCATCCCCGACCTGAAGACCCCGCAGCTGGAGGTCGCCTTCTCGGTGAACCTCGACTGGAAGCCCGGCCTGACATTTAACAAGCAATTCTAACCCCCATAGGCAATCCCCCCTCAGCGGGGGGTGCCCCACGCTCTTTGACTTATTGACTCACCCCCTCCCCCTTATATATATAATAAGGTATAGCGATGGCAGACAAGAGGCAGCCCACCCGGCACCGCATGGACCGGCGCAGCCATGACAACGACTACGCCATGCCCGGCATGTATCACGTCACGCTGCACGTGGCCGACGGCCTGGGACAGCCATTAGGGCGCGTGGTGGGCGATGCCCGCCAGCCCGACGGCAGTCCCGACGGCCCCCGCGTGGCGCTCACGGCCATAGGCCGTATGGTGGAGCATGAGCTGACGCACACCATCCGCAGCTACTACCCCATGGTAGAGATTCAGGACCATGTCGTCATGCCTGAGCACCTGCACGTCATCATCGAGGTGCATGCGCCCATCGTCAGCAGGCAGGGCCGCCAGGCGCACTTAGGGCAGGTCATCGCCGGCTTCAAGAAAGGCTGCAACCGCGCCTACTGGGCCCTCACAGGCCAGTCCGCCGCCGCGCCCAGTGCCGAAGACGGCACCCGGCGGGGAAAACCCGCCGGCACGGAACCTATTACGGAAGGCAGCACGGATGGCCGCGATGGTTCGTGCCCTGCGGTTTTCCCGCAGGGCCACACGCAATCGGGCTCCACGCCGCCGGCCCCCACGCCGCTGGCCTACAAGGTGCCGTCGCGGGCGGCTACGGAGCGGGCGCCGCTCTTTGCGCCCGGCTACGTCGATGTGATGCCGCTGCGTAGCGGACAGCTACAGCAGCAGCGCCGCTATATCCACGACAACCCGCGCAGCCGCCTGCTGCGCATGACCCACCGCGACCTGCTGCAGCCCCTGCGTGGCGGCATCGATACCGCGCTGTCGCTGCGTGCCCTCTATGGCTACCTGTCGCGCGAATGTATGCCCCAGCAGCTGACCGCCGCCGGCTGGTCGCTGCTCTCAAGCCGCCTGCTGACCGCCGACGGCATCGTGGCCTGCGACAGCTATGGCGACCGCCGCCTGCTCACCAGGTGTCTGCTGCCCGTCGTCTGTCACCGCCGCGACCGCTGGCGGCTGGCCCGGCAGAAGGCGCAATGCCTGATGGCCGCCCGTCAGGGTGCTGTGCTTGTGTCGGCACGTATCGCCACCGGCGAACAGGACATCATGGATGAGGCCCTCGCCCAGGGCTACCCCGTGCTGCTGGTCATCGACAACGGCATGCCGGAGCGCTATCACCCCTCGGCGGTGCGCATGGCACAATGCCTGCACAGCCAGCTGTTGCTCGTCACGCCGTGGCACTATCACTACCGCAGCGAGCAGACGGCCATCAGCGTCGCCGAGTGTAAGACGATGAATGCCGTGGTGCAGGCGCTGTGCCGCCAGCGCGATGACTGGTGGATGCAGTCCAGCGGCACCTAGAGCGGGGACGAGTGAGTCATAGGTCAGACGTATAAATGGAACGAAAGGACAAAGAGAGAGACATGAACAGAAGGCTCGATATCAAGGACAGGCTCGTGGCGGCGGTCATGCTGCTGCCGCTTATGCTGGCCACCAGTTGCTCGCCCATCGACGAGGACCTGAGCGACTGTGTGACGACGGAAGACTACAAGGTGGACTATGAGTTGCGGCTGGTGACCAACATGACCACCGAGCTGCAGACCGTGCTGTCGCTGCAGGCCGATGTCAACATGGTGGCGGCACTAACCAAGTACCTGAGCACCATCTTCACCGACCATGCCAAAGATGTCGACCTCTCGTTCTACGACACCACCGGCGACTCGCTGCGCATGCACCACAAGGAGGACATCATCAATGCCAACCAGTCGACCTACACGCTCAACCTGCCCCGCCAGAAGTACATGCACGCCGCCATCGCCAACAAGCTCGACAACCCCGTGGTCGATGTCACGGGCGACGACCGCTGCCACCGCAGCCGTCTGCTGCAGCTGAAGGGCGACACCATCGACGCACACACCACCGGCGTGTTCACCGCCCGCCAGCCCATGGAGATGGTGGAGGGTGTCGACCAGACCTTCAACGTCCACCTCTACATGGCCAACTGTGCCGCCGCCCTGGTCGTCGATACCACCGCCGTACCCATCGCCCGGATGCGCGTCTATGCCACGGGCTTTGCCTCGGCGTTTAACATCGTCGACAGCACCTACGTCTACGACCCCCAGCCGTCCATCGTCCGTACCCAGCGCATCACCGATGCCGCCGACGGCCTGGTGAGCTTCTGCACGGTCAACTTCCCGTCGCAGGACCCTGAGGCCACTCGCTCCATCATAGAGACCGAGGAGCCCTTCATCGCCGACGATGCCAGCCAGGCCCTCTGGCAGTTCCTGGTCTACGTCACCCTGCCCGACGGCAGCATCACCGAGACGCGCCTCGGACTGACCAAGCCCCTGCGTGCCGGACAGCTGAAGATTCTCCGCGTGTGGCTCAACCCAGACGGCAGTGTGGAGTCCAACCAGCAGGAGGTGGTGGCCAGCGTGACGCTCGACTGGAAGGAGGGCACCCACTATGAACCCATCTTCTGAACTGTTATCAACTGAACCCACTGCAATGAACCGCGTGCTATACATCCTTCTTGCCATTTTGCTGAGTGCGACGCTGACAGCGTGCTCCGCCGAGGAGGGTGCGCCCGCAGAAACCGGCATGACCCACTATCCGCTGGTGCTGAGCATCGGCCAGCTCGACGGCACCACCCGCCAGGGCACGGACATCGTGCAGGACGAGGGGCAGCCCTTCCGGGGCTTGCAGGATGTGACGGTCCTTCCCTTCAATACCAGTGGCCCGGTGACGGCCACCGACATCCCCATGCTTTCGGGCGACGACATGGCCGACTACAATGGTGGCCGCCTGCAGGCGGTGACCGGCAGAAACTACTATTACGTCGAGGACTGCCCGATGCTCTGGGACACCAACCACGTGCTCATCTATGGCCGTGCCCAGCCCAAGAGCGGGGCCTCGCTGGCCGAGAACGGCACCCTGACGGCCACCGTGCCCACCCAGTTGCGGCCCGCCGACATCACGTTCAGCCTGCCGTCCATCCGCGACAGCTACGACATCCACGACGATGCCCAGGCGCTGGCCGACTACCTGACGGCCATTGCCAACACTACGGGGTGGAGCACCACGGCGGAGTCGACGCTGAAGGTGCTCTATGAGAACTTCATCAACCTGCACGACGGCCAGAACGGCCAGATGCCTGCCTCCGCCCGCCATGTCAGGGCGTATGTCGCCGCCCTCAGGGAACAGGTAGAGAAGGTGACGGGCACGCTGTCCACAGCCATCATCACCACCATAGACGATGCGACGCTCGGTGCCTGTCTCGCCAATGGCTATCCGTCCGGCGACGGCTCGCTGGGCCTGCCCGACGGTGCTGCCGCCATCCGCTGGACGGGCAGCCGCTTCGAGGTGAAGACGCAGACGACGACCCTTGACAATATTAACGGAATCATCCGCTATGTGCGGCCTGCCGAGCTGTGGTACTATGTCAACAGCACCATACACACCTCTGACCAGAGCGTCGGACGGGCGAAGTACGAAGCCGCCGAGGTCTGGGACGACCTTGTGGCCGACAGCTACCAGAGTGGTACGACGGTGACCAAGCAGACCAGGGCAGTGGCTGTCGACGATGCCTTGCAGTACGGCGTTGGCCGCCTGCAACTGACCCTGTCCACCATCACGGGCACGCTGAAGGATGCCCGTGAGGATGTCATTGACTATGGCAACGACCCTGCCAATCTGCCACTGACGGCTGTCGTCGTCGGTGGCCAGCACACGGTGGGCTTCGACTTCAAGCCGCGACTGCCACAGAGCGACGTCGATGTCCGCTTCATCTATGACCCCATCGTCGGTACGACCGGCACGGTAAACACACTGGTGCTGCAGTCGTATGACAACGAGAAAGTGCCTGTGGCCATCGAGCTGCAGAACAATACCGGTCGGCAGTTTGCCGGACGTGACGGCATCGTCTACCCCGGCACCCGCTTCTACCTCATCGGCGAGATAGACCCCGCCGGACAGGGCACGGGCGACTTTGCCAACCGGGTATTCACCCAAGACTACACCACGAAAATCACCATGCGGGTGACCTCGCTGGCCAATGCCTACTGCTGCCTGCCCGACCTGCTGTCGGCTCGTCTGGAGGTGGGCGTGGAGCTGACCTCCGACTGGGTGCAGGCCACCACCACGGTGGTGCCGTTGTAGGCGTAGTGATAAAGAAGAAAGAATGTGTAAGGCATTAACATATATATGGTTGCTGGCGGTGCTGGCGTTGACGGCGGGCTGTTCGTTCTCCGAGGGTGACGAGTGTACACTCACCGAGGAGCAGCAGCCCATGCTCAGTATCTATGTCTACGCGCCGGCCCAACCGCTGCTGACGCGGGCCGACGTGGGCAACACGGCGGCCACCGCCGCCGAGGCCCGTGTACACACGTTGCAGCTGTGGGTCTTCGAGCATGCCACCAACACGCTCGTGGCCTACCACCAGCCGGCATCCACCGACGCGCTCAACAGCGAGGGCGTGGTCTATCAGGTGCCCGTCAGCGACGACTTCGTCCGTCGCCGTCCCAACGTCGATGTCTATGTGGTGGCCAACGTCACGGCGGCCAACAGCGGCCATGCCTTCGACGGTAATACCACCCGCGACGACCTGGAGGCAGCCATGCTGACCGCCACGGGCCTGTTCGGGGCCACCATGCTGACCAAGACCGTGCCTGCCGACGGCCTGCCGATGACGGCGACGCTGAAGAACCAGCCCATTGTGGGCGATGCTCCCGTGTTCCGCATCGGCGACAGCTACAGCAGCATGGCTACGCTGCGGCTGGTCAGGAGCGTCTCGAAGGTGCGTTTCGTGTTCTGCCAGGCCACAAGCAGTGCGGAGAGCCCGAAGTTAGACATCAACGGCATCACCCTGGCGGCTAACGTGCTGCCACAGGAGGAGTACATCTTCTTAGAGGGTGCCTATACCGGGCGCAACAGCCATGTGGGCACGACCTATATCGACACCACGACGCCGCTGCTGTCGGCATCGCTGGGCACCATCTGCGAAACCACCGACCCTACGGACTTCATCTTCAAGCAGGGCATGGAGAATGCCCAGGAGTATGAGGAGCGTATCAATACGGCTGTCAGCGACGGCCACCTGTCAGAGGTCGGTGCCTACTACCTCATGGAGAGCGACCGCCAGCTGACAGGCTCTATCGGCTATAAGGTGGGCGACACCGAGATGACACCGGCGGTGTTCACGATGTCAGAGGCTGGCGACTTCTCACGCAATCACACGTGGCTGGTCTATGCCTTCTATGGCGGCTCCAAACTGGAGCTGAACGTGGTGAGTACCAACGGCTGGAACGACCGCTCGGAGGAGAACCACGAGACGCACAACTGGTAATAAGAGCGGCCTTCGGCCTAATGAATAGTGAAGAGTGAAGAATGAAGAATGAAGAATGAAGAATTTGCTACCGCTGCGGAAGCCAATGGTCAACGTTCAATGGTCAATGGTCAATGGTCAATGGCCTTACGGCTGAGGCTGCTGCTGTGTGTGGTGGTCAGCCTGCTGGCTGTGGGCTGCTCTAAGGAGTCTGGCCAGGACCGTACGCAGGAGCCGCCAACGGAGACCCCCACGCCCGATAACCCTAAGCCTGACGAGCCCAAGCCCGACGACGGTGATGACGACGGCGACGGCAATGACAACGGCGACAATGAAGGCGGCGACACCACCGACGGCGATGAGCTGCACCTGTTGGCCTTTGGCAGTCCGTATAATGACATTACTAGGGCCGTGCCTGCGGGCTATAGTGCCTATGAGCCTTCCGATGTGACGAACATAGGACTCTTTATGACCCCTGAGAATACGGCGACACTGGGCTATTTCCTCTGGAACGGCACCGAGTGGCGTTCTACCATCAGCGTCAAGCAGAAGGACTACTATGTCTATGGCTTCTCGCCAGGCGATGCCGCTAAGTCGGCTACTATCAGTCCGTTGGACGGCGAGACTACCTATGCCGCCGGTGCCAAGCTGACCCTCAGCGAACTGGTGCCGGGTGGTGTCACCGACTTCTGCATCATTACCGGCGTGCAGGGTGTCACCAGCAGTTCGGCTCCGGCGGATGTCCGCCTGGGCCAGTTCACCTATAGCGGGCAGCCCAGCGGTTCGAACTATATCTACCTGCTCATGGACCACTTCTATGCCTGCCTGCAGGTGCGCATGAGCGTCAATGCCACCTACGGTGAGCTGCGCACCATCAAGCTGAAGCGCATGGAGCTGCACACCACCGCCAGCACGCAGAATGCCGTGGTCACCCTGTTGGCTAACGACACGGGGGCCAACCCCATCAGCAACATCGCGTGGACACGCAACAGCGGTACGGTGGCCACCACCGTCACCCTCTTCGAGCGCACCGACGGCGAGGCACTGCCGGAGGGTGGCAGCGCAAAGGTCATCGAGGGTCAGCTGCTGCCGGCCATCGGGGCCGACGTGACGCTGGTGAGCACCTACGATGTCTATGACAAGGGTGGCAACCTGATACGTAAGAACTGCACGGCCACCAACCTGTTGCCGGCCTCGCTGGGCTACAAGACGCTGGCCCCTGGCGACCGCCTGCCCGTAAACCTGACCGTGAACCCCACCTATATCTATATGCTCTCTGACCCCGACCTCGATAACCCGTCGGTGACGGTTAATTGACAATGGACTATGGAGAACGGACAATGGACTATGGAGAATTGACAATGCGAAAGATATATACCACCATATTGCTTCTTGGACTGTCGGCATCGTGGATGCGGGCACAGATAACCATCGGCGGCAGCGTCTATGGCGGCGGTAATGCCGGCGACTTGAACGGCAAGACCAGCGTCACTATCCTTGCCGGCGACATCAAGAATGTGTTCGGCGGCGCCCGCCAGGCGAATGTCGGCGGCGCGGCCACGGTCAACATCGACGGTGCGCACATCAGCGGCGACATCCTTATCAACAAGGTCTATGGCGGCAACGACATCTCCGGCACCATCGGCACGTCCACCACCCTGCCCACCGAACTGGACCACGCCACGGCCAACAGCATTGACAATAGCTATAACGCCTTCGTCGTCAGCACCCCGGAGCGGCAGGTGACCACCGGCGAGGGTGATGCCAAGACCACCTCGCAGCCCTATGGCATCTTCATCGGTCAGCTGTTTGGCGGTGGCAATGGCGACTACGACTATACGTCGGCGAAGCTCGGCGACGGCGAGACCGACAACCCCTACTATAACAAGCAGGCTCCCGAACTGGCCAAGACCTATCTGGAGCTGCGCGGCGGCACCATCGCCTTCGTCTATGGCGGTGGCAACAATGCCACGGTGACCGAGGCCACCGACATCTGCATCGACAACGACCGGCTGGTGACCACGGCCATGCCGGCGGGTGCCACCGGCACGGACAACAAGCTGCTGAACGTCAGCCGCCTGCAGGAGATGGGCATCCCCATGCCCGAAGGGACTATCTTGCGCGACACCTACCACTATTTACGCGTCTTCGGCGGCAACAACAAGGCCGTCATGGCCATCCAGCCCCGGTGGCACCTCATGGAGGGACACATCGAGAATCTCTACAGCGGTGGCAACGAGGGTGACATGACCTATAAGGACGGCTTGCTCTTAGAGATTCCTGAGAGCTCGAACATCATGGTGGACAATGTCTACGGCGGTTGTCGCAAGGCCGATGTAGACCCCGGCCAGACCGTGCCCGTGAAGACCGTCACCAGCGGTGGCACCACCTATACCTTCCCCGCCGAGCTGGCCGCACGTGTGCTGCTCTGCGGCGGCGACATCAACAACGTCTATGGCGGCAACGACATATCGGGCAGTGTGGCCGGCGGTAATGCCGTCGGTGTGCATACCAGCATCCGGGGCTCCATCTATGGCGGAGGTAACGGCTCCTATCCCTATACCGACAACCCCAAGCTGAAGGGCACCCTGCTCTATGGCGACTACTACTACGACCGGGGTGGCAAGAGCTCTGTTGAGGCCCTGAACGACTTCCGTCCCAATGCTGAGCAGGTGGCCATCCACGTGGCAGGAACCGATGCCAAGCCTACCGTCATCGGCGGCAGCATCTACTGCGGTGGCAACAGTGCCACGCTGAAGCGGATGCGTAGCGGCAGCAACACGGTGAAGCTACACATCGGCGCCCACGTCATTGCCGACAACGTGTTCCTAGGCAACAATGGCGAGAACATGGTGAAGAGCGCCACGTCCACCGACATCCTGCAAGTGCTGGCCAGCACCGACAAGACCGGCGACGGCAGCCCGTTCAGCTCGATGGACCTGACCAACGCCGGGCAATTTGCTGCCTACATGCAAGGCTGCTCCATGGGCATGATACCCACCATCACCTTCGACAGCGATGTCAACTACAACACGTGGCTCGGCTCGTTCTACCTGGGCGGCAACGTGGGCAGCATGACCTATGCAGGCACCAACACGATGGACTTCAGCGTGCCTATATATATATATAATAAGGTGGTGGGTGGCTGCAACAATGCCAACGTGGCAGCCACGGACTATAATGCGGCCTACGAGGGCGGCATCACCGTGGCCCCGGCGGCCGGCAGCAAGAAGCTCGTGCTCAACTTCCACGGCACGAAGCTCAAGCCCATGCGCTGGAGCGACGACACCAAGACGGCGCTGATATGGAACACGCGGAAGTGGCAGACCTATGAGGACAATGCCGCCGAGCTGGTGGATGTGACCGACGGCGACGGTACGGCTGACGACGACAAGCGCCTGGATGGTGGCAATGTCTATGGCGGCTGCTACGAGAGTGGCTATGTCAATGGCGACGTGGAAATCAATATCCAGTCAGACCTGGTAGACAAGGACCTGGCCTTCGGCAAGGCTACCGGTGCCAGTGGTGTCAACCGCGACAAGCAGGTAAACGATGTCATGGGCACCACGCTCAACGTCTTCGGTGCCGGCTATGGCGAGCAGTCGGAGATTCGCGGCAACACCGCCATCAACATCACCGGCGGCTATGTGTTCCAGACATTCGGCGGCGGCGAGCAGGGCAAGGTGACGGGCAACTGCACCACCACCATCCGAGGGGGTGAGGTAGAGTATATCTACGGCGGTGGACTGGAGGGTCCCGTCGAGGGCAGTGTCTACACCCACTTAGGCACCGGCACGATGACCGGTGTCATCGGCGGTGCCTGTAATGCCAACATCGGCGGACATACCGAGGTGTATATCGGCGACATCGGATTCCCCACCATCCGTGAGGATGTCTATGGCGGCAACGACTTCGGCGGCGAGCTCGCCGAGGCAGGCAGCCACGACCTCAGCGACAAGGTGAGCGAGTTTGCCGCCGACAAGGTGTACAAAGCCAACGCCCTGCGGGCTTCGGCCTATGTGGAGTATATCAAGGGCAACATAGCAGGCAGCATCTTTGGCGGCAACTACGGCTCCTACGACTATACGGCACAGTTATATAGGAAATACACCACCGCCGAGGGCACCGTCAAGACGGGATTCAGCAAGCCCCACTTGAAGAACGCCTTCGTCAACTTCAAGCCCGACAACACGTCGACCAACGCCGTCACCAGCGTCTATGGCGGCAGCCAGGGCTACCACAACGAGGCCTACAACAACAAGATGCAGAACCGCAGCTACGTGCTGGTGGACATACCGAATGCCACGAACAACAACTTTGTCACTACCCAGGTGTTCGGTGCCGGCGACTATGCCGGTGTGGGTCTGTCTACGGACAGAGCCGCCGCGCTGGCCAACGAGGAGGGTGTGGCGGCGGCAGCAGTCATCGACCTGGTGCGTGGACACATCAAGGCCGCCTATGGTGGCAGCTATCGCGAGGGCACCACGCGGCGTACCATCGTCAACGTGCCGGTGGGTTCGACCATCAATATCGAGAACATCTTTGCCGGTGCCTACGGTGTGCGCAACGATGTGCCGTGCGACGTCTATGAGGCCACGCTCAACTACAGCAGTGGCGATGCCACCGTGACGGGTGCCCTCTATGGCGGCAACAACGACTATCGCCGTACGCTCTATGGCACGGTGAATGTCAACAGCCCCGTATGGTCGAACAAGTCGGCAGGCTATACGGCTACCGTCTATGGTGCCGGCTACGGCAAGAACAGCTGGTCACGCAACACGACCGTCAACCTGAACGAGGGGGCCGTGGTCAAGGAGGTGTATGGTGGCGGACTGGGCGGCATGGTGCTCAACGGCCAGTCCATGGAAGGATGGAAAGCACAGGATGCTACCCTCCACAGCGAATTGGACGGCGACTACACCTACGAACACTTGGAGGAACACTATGCCAAGGAGAACCCCTTGGGCAAGAAGACCAATACCAACGTCTACATCAACAAGGGTGCTACCGTGGTAGAATACTGCTATGGTGGCGGTCTGGGTGAAGATGCCGTCGTCAGCGGCACCACCTATATCGGACTGCACGGCGGCACGGTGAAGAAAGACCTCTATGCCGGCGGCACCAGGGGTGGCGTGGAAGACAAGTTCGGCGTGAAGACCTTCGTGGCCGAGAGCAATGCCTACATCGAGGGCGGCACCGTGCGTAACGTCTACGGTGGTGGCTGGGCAGGTGCCGTAGGCCACCATGATGGCGACATCGACGACGACACCACCGGCGATATTGACGGACGCACCTACGTGGTCATCGGCATCCGTAAGGACCAGGCCACGCTGCCTGCCGACTATGGCTTTTACAAGGGCGTGCCCGCCGTGCAGCGTAATGCCTATGCCGGCGGTGAGGGCGGTGCCGTGTTCGGTACGGCCAACATCACGCTGAACAATGGCTACATCGGCTATGTCTATAATCCGACGGCCACCGACGACCCCGCGACGACTATCGACGAGCGCTATGAGGAGAAGCTGCACGACGAGACGTGGACCGACCATGTGGGTCTGAACCGCCTGGAGGGCAGTGGCAACGTGTTCGGCGGCGGCTATGTGGACAATAGTAGCGTTGACTACAGCAATGTCACCATGTGGGGCGGCTATGTGCGCAACAGCCTCTTTGGCGGCGGCGAGATAGCCGCTGTAGGACGCGGCAAGGTGACCGTGGGTGGCTACAAGAACAGCGAGCGCACCTATGAGGGCACCTACAAGCAGGGCAAGACCCATGTCGAGATGTACAACGGCCATGTGAAGCGCGACGTGTTCGGCGGCGGCAAGGGCTACGACAACCTCGGCCGGGTGGGTACGCTCTATACCGACGGCTACGTGTTCGGACAGACCGAGGTGTATATCCGTGGTGGCGAGGTAGGCACCGAGACCAACTATGTCAACGGCTACGGCAACGTGTTTGGTGGTGGTGATATCGGCTATGTCTATGGCATTGGTACGGCAGACACTGAGGGTGACAAGCCCTCTCCCAACCATTATTATTATAAAGATGGTGATGGCAAGTGGACGGAGGACTGCAAGGTGGTGGTGGAGCCATACGCGCAAGTGAAGAGTGCCAGTGGAGTAACTATCGATGGTACCAGCTATGCTCAGTATGACTATGTTCCTACCGATACGTTGAATAAGCTGAAAGGTAGGAATCAGGATGCTACATGGAACTCTCTTGACGATAAAGGCATCGTCATCCGCAACGCCGTCTTCGGCGGTGGTAACGTGGATGAGGGCTCGGATAAGATATATGCCAACACCGTCACTGTGTTCGGCAATGTGACGGCCACGCTGCGCGATGTCTACCGCCGCGACCTCATCACCATTGGCACCGAGCATGTCGGCGGACTCTATGGCGGTGGCAACCTGTCGCTGGTCAACGGCTACCGCGAGCTGCACGTGGCCAACTACGGCACCGACTACTACGGGCTGCAGCAGCAGATAGACATGGACACCTACGAGAACCAGCTGACCGACCGCGAGCGCGCCTACTTCCGCCTGCGCTACACCTGTCTGAAGGAGTTCCCTGACGGTAAGGACGACGAGGGCATCAGCTACAAGGGCCACAAGGTGGGCGACCAGATATGGGAGGATGAGTATATAGACCTGCCAGACGAGTTTAAAAAGGTATTGCCCGAAGGCGAGAGCAACGACGGCACCTACTACTGGTCGCTCGACGGTGTGTGCTCCATCTACGCCGGCCGCCTGCTGAACACCCTGCAGCGTGCCGACCTGGCCGGTGTCTATGGCTCGCGAATGGTGCTGCAAGGTGCCCGCGACCGTGTGACCGACGTGGTGGACTACACGCGCTACACCATTAACCGTATCGGCGAGTTGTCGCTGATGAAGATGGACTCGCCGGCAGGTGAGAGCGACGACACCAACAAGACACATGGCAACTATTTCGGCATCTACAGTCTGGTGAACTATCTGGGCAACATGACCAGCGACGTGCTGATGGATGATGTGCGTACGTCGGACACCTCAGATACCGACGGCACGACATCCTATTGGAAGTGGAAGAGCAACAACCCCAATAGTCGCAAGCGCAACACGGCTACCAGCCGCAACCAGGTGGCACTGGCCTCGGGTGTGTTCTTAGAGCTGACTACTGAGAACAGTACGGCTGAAAAGAAGGATTACGGCTACATTACTGGTGTGGTGGAGCTGGACCTCATCAACGCCAAAGCCGATGCCGTGGGCGGCGGTTATGTCTATGCCAAGAACGAGCACGGCAAGCGCGACACGGTAAACTATACCAACGTGACGCTTTCTGAATACAACAGTACGGCGCGTACTTATAAGATGTATAAGTACAGCGAGGATGAGAGTGAGCTGGAGGGAATCCAAACCTCGGGCAACTTCGTTCACGGACAGAAGAAGACCATCATCGACGACTGCTATCCTCATAACCTGGAGTACAACCCCCGCACGGATAACTACTCCGAGGCCCACTACTGGTACATCAAGGGTAGTATCTACATCTACGACCAAGTACTCTCAGCCTATACTGGTTCGCCCACGGCCTACACCCGTGAGCGCCACATCCCGCTGACCATTACCGCTGGCTCGCACGGCCAGCTGAAGCTGGTCAACGTGCAGCCCAACCTCTATGCCTACTACGACCCCAACGGCGGGCAGATAGGCGAGGACGGCATCAAGGTGAACAACAACAGCGTGACCTACAAGCTGAACGACGTCATCACCTATTGGGACTGGAGCCAGCTGCCCGAGAACGAGCGTAGCCTGTTTGTCAAGGAGACCATGGTCACCGTCGACAGCTGCTACTATCTGCGCGCTGTGGGCGACACCGTGCGGCTGGCCGAACGGACGGTCATGCTGCCCGAGGAGTATGCGACGCTCCGTGCCTCGCTGCCCACCAAGACCATTGACGGTGTGGCGAATGTACCCTACGTTCACAACGAGTCTACCGACCTGGACGAGGCCGCCGACAGGGTGTTCCGCATGTCGAACAACCTGAGCCACAACACGGGCTACGTCATCAGCTTCGAGATGGACACCCCGCCCGACTGGGACAAGTGGTACTCGCCGAAGACGGGCAGTGGTGCCATCAGCACGGCAACCTACAACGGAAAGACCGACAAGGATAATTATATCCCCGGCCCGACATTCACGACATCGGCAGGCGGTGTGTATGGACAGCGCCATTACACCGAGGATGAGATCATCCCCAATGAGGTGGTCAGCAAATACCATAATCCGAACGATGGCAAGCAGGCAGTGGTGAGTAGGGCTTACGTGACGAAGGAGCAGGTGACCTACGACTATCAGGGCACGCCGAAGTCGGTGAATCCTGGCACGGCCATCTCGAAGACGGAGTATGACGCCCTGGATGCAGCTACCAAGGCGAAATTTAAAGAGGCTTATGTCTGCACCAATACGCTGAAGTTCAATGATGAGAACTATATCCTCTATGGCGACCTGGTGAACGATGACATGATTTCAGAGCTGGCCACCGCCTTTGACAAGACCGTTCCCGAGGTGAAGACCTACCTGTCGGCAGCCTATATCTGCGAGCGGGCCGGCATGTATGGCGGCACGAGCTATGCCAGCGGCACCAACTACGACGCGCTGGATGGCTGGGCCTCGTTGACCACGGCTGACAGGCAGAAGAACCAGTTCTCGTTCAACTACGATGCCTTCGACATTCTGGCCGACCCCGACTATACGGGCGACATGACCAAGTATCAGGCACCCTACTGCGAGGTGAAGCCTGTGGAGTATGTGGCCATCTATCATGGCGACAGCGACACCCCGCTGACATACAATGACGGCACCGGGGACAAGACCCTGAACAAGGGCGACCAGCTTAGTCGTGAGCAGTATGAGCAGCTGTCGAACGAGAAGTATCACTACACCCCCATCCGTGTATCTACGACGGCTGCCGACGGCGACGACTACTATATTGCCAAGGAGGCTTTCTCCAGAGGCAATGTGCCCTATGCAAAGGGCCAGGTCATCAGCACGGGCACCTATCGTGCGCTGACCGAGCAGGAGCGTAGTGACTGGGTGGAGGTGCTGCATTTCACCAATACCGGAACAGACGAGGTGACCTACTTCTACTGCCGCGAGGACTATACGGGCACCGTCTCCGTGACCAACGTCATGGGCAGCGGCGGCTCCGGCACGGCGGTCAAGGCCGGGTGGGTCATCACGCAGAGCGACTATGCCAGCCTGCCCAACCAGCAGCGTGACTTCACCATCAAGGGCAAAGAGCCTACCGAGAAGACCACGCTCTACGTCAGCCGCGAGAGCGACATCAACGACCTCTCGTCGGAGAAGGTCATCAGCGTCATCTATCAGTACACCTACAACGAGGGCTCTGACGACGGTGACAACGTGGAGCTGGTCAACGAGCTGCACATCATCAACATCCACCTGCAGTTTGAGAGCGGCGCACCCATCGTTGACCCGCTGCAGGCTCCGTCGGTAGTGCTGCCGGGCAGCACCGTGGGTCTCAACCAGCCTAACGTCACGCCGGGTGCCTACGAGCTGTTGGGCGGCGGCTGGGAGATATTTGACAACTACACCGATGCCCAGCACCACCGTAACGGCAACGAGTATAGCAACAACCGCACACCGATGTACTGGTATCACAACCAGAAATACTATGTGGCCTACTACGCCAAGAGCTATCTGGGCAAGACCTACTCGAACCCTGTGCCCTTCACCGTGGCCAACTATCACGACCTGGCCGACGTGATGGCCGACAAGGAGCATCACATGTATGTGGACTATGACCCGCAGAAGCTGCTGCGCGACAGCAAGCTCTACATCAACGACTATACAGCCGACGGCCAGAACGGCCTTGACCTGCTGAAGGACTTCATCGACCTTAGTCATGGTCACGGGCCGGCCGGGCATGCAGCGCTGAACAGCAATGCCACGGGTGGTGACAACCTCGACTTCATCCTGCGCACCAACCTCACGGTGCCAAGTGGTTCAGCCACTTGGACACCCCTTGCCAGCGGCACTGGCGAATGCTTTGCCGGCACCTTCCACGGCGACGGCTATACCATCAGCGGCCTCGACCGCTCGCTGTTTGGCAACCTCTGCGGCGATGTCTACAACCTCGGCGTCACGGGCTCTTTCACCCAGGCCGGCATTGCCAATACGGGCAGCGGATACATCGAGAATTGCTGGGTAAGCACCACAGCGACCAGCGGTTTTGACGCTGACACACAAGCCGTCTTCGGCAATCCTACGCGTGGCAGCGGCATCCAGCTGGTCAACTGCTACTATCCGGAGAGCAACACCTATAGCACGGCGAGTAACGCCCGTGGCAACGCGACACCGATGGCCGACAAAGCTTTCTACAATGGTACCGTGGCCTACAACCTCAACGGCTTCTATCTCAACAAGCGCTACTATGACCAGAATGTGCCCGCAGGAACGGCCACCGAGTACAGCTACCTCCGTGCTGCCGCCGATGGCAGTCTGCCGGCAGCTGAGCTGGCCAGCGAGGCATACAGCACGGGTCGTTATCCCGCCGAGCCCGATGCCAAGTATGGCAACGTGGGCTATGTGGAGGACCGTTATGGCAACGAGGACTTCATCTATGCCGGCGGCACTATTCCTGAGAATAGTGATGTGCGCCAGCGCTCGGTAGACACCGAGGGCATCATCAGCTTCGAGTATGCACCCATCTGGCCGGACGACTATGTCTTCTTCGGACAGACGCTGACCTACGGCTTTGACCCCGTGCATGCCCACCAGCCGGAGCCCTCGCCTATCGTCAAGAGCGGCGGACGCCTGCTGCTGACCGATGCGTCGAACCGGGTCTATCGCGCCCCGGCCTATTTCCAGAGCAAGCTGATGGACATTGCCCACTTCAACCCGTCGGCCAACCTCGCCGCCACGTCGAGCGACGGCAGCCGTGAGGTCTATCCCGGCATGACGGCCATCGACTTCACCGGCCACAACGACCTGGCCTACACCCTCGGCACACCGGCTACCACGCCGGCCTCGGTGGCCAGTGGCGTGCAAGCCTTCTATCCGCCGCTGCTCGACAACAACGGCCTCATTGGCATTGCCAACCGCAACCTGACGAAGAACCTGCTGATTTATGTGGCCGAGGACGGTGCCACGGGTGCCGATGCCATGACCCGCGATGTCGTCATCGACATGTGCTCTGACCCCGACTATGCCAACTACTACGATGCTGCCAGTGGCTACCGCCGCGTAGCCAAGAACGAGGCCGCCGTCAACAGTCACATCGTCGAGCGTACGGCTGCCGGTGCCAACAGCTACCAGAGCATCTACGACCACTTCCTCGTTGACAAGCAGGACTTCAACGCCCCCATCAGCTACACCTTTGCCAACGGCAAGCGGATGTGGTATCAGCGTACGCCTGACCGCTATGTCAGCCTGACTAAGGGCTGGGAGACCGTCAGCCTGCCGTTTACCGCCGAGCTGGTCAGCACCCAGGACAAGGGTGAGCTGACCCACTTCTACAGCGGCAGCTCGTCGGTAGACGCAAATGGCACGAAGATAGGCCATGAATACTGGCTGCGCGACTACAAGGGTAAGAAGAGCGACACGGGCGACACCTTCACCGCCGTGTTCAACTATCCTGACGCGACTGGCGACACGAAGACGGTGAACAATACCTTCCTCTGGGACTACTACTACAGTAAGAACAGCCAGCAGGACATCAACACCGACACCTATCAGACATACTACAGCGAGAGCCGCCAGTACACGCACTATCCGCTGATGGCCGCCGCCACGCCCTACATCGTGGGATTCCCTGGCAAGACCTACTATGAGTTTGACCTCAGCGGCGAGTTCTCTGCCCTGCATACGGCTCCGGAGGCTCCCGTACAGCTGGCCCAGCAGGTCATCACCTTCGCCGCAGCACCCGCTGCCGAGGGCAGCCCGCTCACCATCGCCGTCAGCGACGACGAGCTGTTGCCAGCCTCTAAGGACCGCTATAGCTTTGTGCCCAACTACATGAGCGTGGCCATTGATGGCTACCTGCTCAACGACGATGGCAACCAGTTTGACCGAACCGCCACGCCGACGGCCTCCGTGCCCTTCCGGCCCTACTTCGTGGCAGGCAGCCCGTCATCGCCCGCTCCCTCGTTCAAGGGTGCCCAGACCATCCTGTTCGATAGCGGCGACGACTCCTCGTTTGCCATTGGCGACGACCGCAACCCGTCGGAGGGTGATGTCAGTGGCGGTCTGGAGTTCGCAGCCCGTAGGCACACAATCAGTGTCACCTCGTCGCTACGCTATGAAACCGACGTACTCATTGTCAATGTGGGCGGACTCACCATCGCCAGCTTCAACATCAAGCCCGGCGAAACAGTCGATACTGACATCCCCGTCAGTGGCGTCTACATCGTCAGTGCTGCCAGTGGCCGCTACCAAAAGAAACTCGCAGTGAAATAAGTGTGTTCAGCGGTTCCCCCGCTGAAAAAAAGAAAGAAATGAACGAACAACGCCCTACCAGCCACAACATGCAGCACCGCATGGCTACCCATAACTATGCACTGCCTGGCATCTACCACATTACTATTCATGTGGCAGAAGGTATGGGTCAGCCCTTAGGGCAAATACAAGGTTCCTTGGAACTGCCGGATGACAGCCAAGGCAGTCCGCATGTGGCAATGACCCCGGTAGGACAAATGGTACGCGAAGAACTGCTAACTAGCATAACCGGTCACTACCGCATGATTACCGTCGATACGTTTGTCATCATGCCAGAACACCTGCACGTCCTTCTGCATGTAACGGCGCCTATCGTCAGCAGCAATGGCCGTTCCACCCATCTGGGGCAAGTGATAGCTGGTTTCAAGAAAGGCTGCAATCGCCGCTATTGGTCCATGACGGGCCAGAATATTCCGACGGGTGAACCGTCGGACACCAGTCAGCATTCTGGCGGTTCTCCCGTTTGTCGGGTTTCTGGCGGTTCCC